>Ga0182015_10003951_pt1 | contig 16253 bp, 16 predicted proteins | sample 712P3MmetaG_FD_120478 | JGI IMG/M metagenome (GOLD analysis project Ga0182015, IMG submission 120478) | Permafrost microbial communities from Stordalen Mire, Sweden - 712P3M metaG | ecosystem: Environmental > Terrestrial > Soil > Wetlands > Permafrost | place: Sweden: Stordalen | collected... | reverse complement strand
GGAGCGGTTGGGAGTTGCCCGGGTAAAGTGCCGGCCGGCCTTCGCCTCCACGGCGCAGAAGACATTGGCCGTGCCTTCCCGTTTGTATTCCGAGTCGCGCCGCAGCACCCGGCCCGGCCGCATCCACGCTCCTTGTTCTGTCCGAGGTTGGGGTTGCTGTGGTGAGCCGGCCGTCTGCCAAATAGCGGCCCAGCCGGTGCGGTCCATAGGTCAGAGTGATGGTCCTGTCGAGGTGCTGATGGACCGTGACATTGCATCCGGCGAGGGTGCCGCGCCACCGCACCGCTTCGATCTGCAGCGCGAGGTTCTGAAAGCCGACCGTGTTGTCGCGGCTGACAGCCCGCTCGAACTGCAGCGAGAAGATCAGGTCCAGATCGCGGCGCGGGCAGGCCATAAATGCAGTCCCGCGCTCGGCCGCCGGGACCTGGAAGCGGCGGTTGAACTCACCGATGTACTCCTCGCGCAGAAAGCGATTGGCTTCGTCCATCGTGCCGATGCCGCGCAGCCGCAGCTCCTGCGGCAGCCGTCCCTGCCAGGTGGAGAAGCTGCGTTCCGAGCGGCCACGCGCCTGCGGCGAGTAAGCCGGGATCATGCGCACACCCAGGTCGCGCAGCGCCCGGCCCACCTGCGTCAGCCGGTTCGGATCCACCTTGCCGCCGCCCTTCGGCGTGATCCAGAAATGGCTCGCGCGATCCGAATACAGCGCGCAGAACAGGCCCCGCTGTTCGATGACCTGGCGGAGCGCGGCCATCACCGTGGCTGTCGACTCCTCCTCCACCAGCTGCGCGTAATGAATCTCGCTGGTCGCGTCATCGAGCACCACCAGCAGGTCGTACCAGCGCTCGTCCTGAAACCACCGATGGTGGCTGCCGTCCAGATGCAGAAGCATGCCGGGCAGCGGACGGCGCGGGCGGCGCTTGCGATGCACCCCCCGCTTCCGGCTCTTCGCCACCAGCCCGGAGCCCTGCAGCGCCTGCTTTACCCACGTGTAGCTCAGCTCGATCCCATGATCTCCTACCAGCTTCTCGTGAAAGTGCCGCACGTTCAGATCGAAATAGCGCTCCCGGTACAGCCCCAGCACCTGCTCCGCCTGCGCCAACGGCACCCGCCGGTGGCTGGGCCGGCCACGCCGCCTGTCGATCAGTCCGTCGTAGCCGTGCTGCTCATACCGCTCCCGCCACCGCCGCATCGACCGGTCGCTCACGCCGATGATTTCCGCCGCCTGCCACCACGTGATCTTCTTCGCCATGGCTCTCAAAATCACTTCCTGTACCTTCATCGCCCGCTCCAGCGCGGCCCTCGGATACGCTTCCATGCTCCGCATGGTCGCCCATCCTCGCCGCCCGCTTTGCGGACAGATCATTTGCTACATCAACCGGACATATCATGTGCTAACGACACTCCGTTGCGTTTCGGTTGACAGGGATCGCGCCTTCCGATACAATCCGCGCACCAGTGGATTTCCCATCGAATAGAACCTGAGCCAAATTCAACGCAGGGGCGGCTATGAACAGAGCTCGTGTTGCGTTCTCTGCGGGACTCCTCCTACTTGCCCCTTACGCGGGTGCTCAATCGCCACCTGCTGAGGAGCATCGTTTCGAACGAGGCCCTCTGTCTCTCACTAGTCTCACAGGTTATGAATACAAAGAGTATAGTGGCCAACCAAGCGACGAGCAAGGTGTCCAGTTTCTGGGATTCGAAGTCTCTGCAACCGGGGGAAATCTTCGCATAAAACGATCCGCTACTTTGTCCACAGTAGAAGGGACAATCTCCGCACTCACAATTGAAGGGGAAAAGAGCTTATTGCAAGGAGGCAATAAACCCCAGCTGTTAATCCAAAAGCTTGGCTTTTCCTGTACGGTGCAACTGACCAAAGACATGACTTTGGTGTCATATGGCGGCACCGTCAGCGTGCCAAAGGGGTCTCTTGTCCAACTAACTAACACGTCGAAAACCAAGATAACAGGCACATCGCTGACCGGGCAGATCGGCGCTCTGAGTTTAACCGCAAAGCAAGCCTTCTGGAAGAACGCGAAATTCGAGTTTCCATATCTTCCAGATGCCATTCCACTTGACCTACGGTCCCGCGATGCGACTTCGGTCACGATCGAGATTCCACTCGATACCCTTCAGCCCGTAGTTACACTGGCTGATTTCGACTCTCAAATTGGCTCTTCATTGTCTAAGCGGCCTTTCGACGTTTCCACCGACACGTACAAATCGCACTTTAGCGGATTGACAGTGGGTGCTTTCTCCGTACATCTCACTCGTAATCAATTGGAACTCGGTGTAAGAGGACTCTCTTGCACTGGTGAGCTCGTTGGAAAGATTGCGCTGGCTTCGCCAATTCCAGTTCTCACCAGCGGCAGGTTGAGAATCTCAAACCTCAGCGCAACTTCAAGCCCGTCGAGGGAATCAGCGAAGCTGCAGAATGTGCAGTTGAAAGGGATATCATTAAGTCCGGGCGCAACGAGCATTTCAGATCTCGACGACGATAACAACCATTCACCGGCACATCGAATCACTCATCTTGTGCTTGCGGCATTCAGTCCGGGAGAAGCGAATCCGCAGGCTAGTGTCGATACGTCTCATGTCTCGATTTCGGCACGAGAACAACAATTCCTGGGAGAGCTGAATCTAGGTTCGCCAGGGGAGCAGCAACATGATGCAATTGAACAAGCGCAAAAGCAGTTAGCAACTTACAGCGGACCGAGCTTCCTTCTGAACTTACCGAGCAAACAGTTGTCGGACCTTCTTGAAAATGAGTTGACATCGATTCATGTGCCTGACACAACCATAAGCTTCGACAAACAGCAGATACTTATCACAACTCGTGTCATAGACCCTGCAATGGGCTTGAAAGGCATAACTTTCGTAATAGTTGTTTCGCCATCAATCGAGAAGTCAACCATAGTTCTTAGGTACTCGCTATCCCTTGCGGCTCTGACATCCATTGAGATTCCAGGATCGGTGCCACTTGAAAAGCTACTTGGGCTCATTCAGTCTCATTCCTCAGAAATGCAGACCACGATTGGCGATCCCAATGCAAATGTCACTCTGCCGATCCCGACAAATATCTTTCAGCCAATCGATTTGAGTATGGCTCTTCCACCCGATCCCGCAACACATACACAAATCAACCTGACATCCGCACCGACTACGTTGACGCTCAATATAGTTGGCGCGGACCTTCTAATCGATTCGGACGGTATACACGTTCTGGCGCGACTCCTTCTTAATTGAGGTGCTAGCAATGAAGCAGTCACTCACGGTGGCATTCCTGATATTCACGGTGTCGTGGAGCTGCAGGGCGCAGCTGGCTCCTGCCCCGGACTTGGATTCTGATTTCAACAATTTGGAACAGGGGTTTAAAGCCAAGGCAGTATCCGGACTCGGTTCAGAATCGACCGCCAACTGGCAAGCAGCCTCAGTTTATGTCTCGCGTGAATTCTTAGCGGATTCGGCTACAACTTCATTCAACAAGGCCAACATTACGATCCAGGCAGTCTTCCCAAAGCAGACTTTGAACCCGCAGCCGAAACCCTTCGATATCGTAATGCCCCACATAATCAAGAGCTGTGATCCACCATGCCCGAGCTGCGGAGGAGGGCCATTCGGTTGGGCTTGCGAAGGAGCTAGAGCGGCGTGCATAGCGACGACTGCTCCATTCGTCGCAACTTGCTTGGTTGCTAAAACAGCGCTCGATGCGGCGGCTGGGCTCTATCTCGGACATGTGTCACCTTATGATCTCGAACTAGCCGCTACGATGAACGCGTCTGCTTTGCGACTAAGCGTTTCCAAAGATCTGAACAACACACAGCTATCAACGAACCTGCAACTCCACGGGATTGTGCAAGGCCACGCAAACGTTGACTTAACTCCGCTTGCGGGGGTCTTTACAGCTTGTTGGCCACATCAGTCGATGACGATTCCACCAACAGGTGTTCAGGTTTCAAACCCAGGCTTTACGGCCGGATCGGCTCTCCAACTTGGGAACGGTCCCGATGGAATCACAATCCAAGCAACCGTCCAGGACATGAATTTCGATATCCAATTCGACGGCAATCCGGTGATTTCGGTCCTTATGGCTAATCCCCAGGTCTATATCACTTGCGCTTTACCTGCAGGAATACTAACTAGTTTTGGCGTCTACACGTATGTTGTTCCACTGGTCGAATCCGAGAAGTTTACCCCGGGTCAAGTGGCGGTGTCGCTCGGCAAGATATCTTTAAATATCCCTGGGATTACAACACCGGCCACATTCGTGATTGTTCAAAATGGATTGGCACTGGGACTAGTGCAGGACTCGACACACAATTCACTGCTATTGTCGCCTTCAAACGTGAGTACAATGACGTTGCCCTCATTTCCTGCGAATCAACATCTACAAAATTCTATTTCTAAGGGGGTCAGATGACAGTCAAGAACCTGTTGAAGGCTCTCTTGATCTGCTTGAGCAGCGCGCATGGCATGACTCAGACCACGCCTGCGCCTCAAGCGCCGTCTGCATTTTTTTCCTCGCTTGCTTTTAAGTCAGGTTCGGATGTTGGGGTCACGGACACAGCACAACTTGACGTGAGCATTTCTAACACATATCCAGCGTCGCTGCAGAATGCAAAGCTGCCACCTGGCGTTACCCTACCAGCGAGTTACAAGCAGACCAAGACCTCGTCCACCATACAAAGGATTCTCCTTCAAGATTTCAACAATCCAGCCGCTCCAAAACTCACCGTTCAAAGTATTGCAACTACTGACGGAGAAGGACCGGCTGCAAAAGGCGCAGCAATTTCACAAGCTGCTCCAGGAGGACAGGGAACGCCACAGGTCGCGTCGGCACCGACAAGCCTTAGCATCGATTGTGCAACTGTGCCCGCATCCCATCAGGATGGAGAACCCGAGGAGCTCGGGGGCCAACGCTCGGACTGTGCGATTTTCGAAAATTCTGTATCAACAGCGACGTTCTTAAATTCTCTTTCAACGGACGTAGGGACAGTTGTCCCGCCCGGAGTCGCGGTGAGGCTTCTGCCGTTGGCGGTAAGTAGCCTCACAGTCAGCAACTGGACCATCACTCTCACGAAAACGGACGGTGGAAAGGCGATCTTCTCCCTGGAAGGAGCAACTAGCGGGAAAAACGATTCATCTTTTGCAAAGTTTTCAGGAACCTGCGTTGTTGATCAGCTGGGGGCGACAGTTACAGTTCACTTAACGAGCACTTCGCAAACTTCACAAACGCTTCCTGACAGCTCCATAGTGACTAGTGCAGGAACTCTGACAATCGACGCATCACGTCAAGTAACTATCACTTGAGGAGTAAGGAATCAATAGTTCGCGCTTTCGATTCGCGAGTGCGACATTGAGTACACGCACGACTTCGAAGAGGGGGCTCACTATGAGTCAATTGCTAGTGGCAGTTAAGGTGCATTCTCGAAGCGGCTCCGCGATAAGGCCCGATAGGCTCTTGGCTCTCTTCCGGCGGACGGTGGTTGTGCTGTCTGTTTGTGTCAGTATCACTACGTGCTGCCTTGGTGTTGCACAGCAATGCAGCGCGCCGGATATTATCGCTTTGTCAAAAGCTGGATACACAAAGCAGGATATCAATGCGCTGTGCATGGTGGATGTTGCGTTACTGGACGAGTCAGCGCGACTTGATCTGAGTGTGCCTGCCATGAATCAATTCCTAGAGGCGATCCTGCCTTTACAGGTTTCTGCCAATGGTGCGCAAAATGGTGTTCTGCAAAGCGTGAAATATTGCAAAGCGGACGGCGACCATGTGGCGACTCTTGTTGCGTATGGCTCACTCCAGGGTGGCGCTGGCAATTCTGGTGTTGCAGCAAATCCGGTAAGCCATCTTAAGGGGCCTCTTGATTGTTCGATGTCTGCAGATCTGAACCGATCACGTCAAAGTGCTCTGGGCGCTCCCTTGGGCGTGCAGGACTTTTTTGCGACGCTGACCATGGAGTGGTCCCCATGGAGCTTACACTTCAAGATAAGCGCTGTGGATCAATCTCATGCCGGCCTAGTCGGAGAGTCTACTTTGTCAACTCAGAACCTGCCGATCGCTATTGGCAACCAAACGGTGCCATTCAATGTTGTCCTATACTTCCTAAACGACAGGATTAGCGCGATCATGGCACCGTCGAAAGACCTTGCTGGGATCACTCAAGTGAATCAGGTGCCTGCGCTTAGCTCATTTCAAACTTCAGTCGCTGGTGATGTTCCGCCTTCGCAGGATGTCAGGGCGAGGGTAAGCCATCAGGCAACGCAGTTGATTCTTAACACCTATTTCACGGGAGGCCAAGCAGTGGTTGTCCAAACCGGGAATAGCCAAATCGGTGATGTTAGCCTTTCGCATCTTCAAGCGGGGTCATCTGTTGCAGGTCAATATACTGTTTCGGGGAATGCAACGAGTAAGGCCGGTGCATTTTCTCTCGTCGCAACAGCGGACGGGGCGGACCTGGCTGTGGAACAGGTGCAAATTAGCCCACTGTCGCTTCAAACCTGTCCGGGGGGATTGAGTCTCGATGCAATTAGATGTAACGCGTCGAATGCGGCCCTCCAAGCAGGAGCAACGCTGCTGGGCAATGTTGTCACGGCGGCCTACAAAGGCGATCTTGTCAAGAATCTCGGAACCACCGAGGTTGTCCATCTGCCATTGGGCTCGACCTCTTGTAATGTGAGCGGCACCGTGAAGCAGGTTTCATCGACTGAGAAATTCTTGCAGGTTGACGCGTCTGTCAACTTTCAAAAGCCTTGACAACCCAAAATGTGGAGAAGAAACGATGAGTGGAACAGCGAAGAGAGCGCTTGCAATCACATGGGCCGCCGAAATTAGGTTGCTGGCAGTCATAGTGGTGCTTTTGATGGTGTGCATAAGTTCGTCCGGTTGCGCGACATGTTCTACAAGGCCGGGTGACAAACCTAATGACCAACCGAAATCCGACACTCCGCAGAAGTAATGTTGAGAGCGCAATTCACGATATTGCTTCTCAGTGTGCTCGTTGGGGACAAGAACAAATCGAAGTAGGAACTCCAATCCTAATGGCAGGACGCTGTGATTCCATATTGGCCTCAACCAAGATTCCAAGTCTGCAGTCACACGTTGTACGCATTTGGAGTATTACTGACATCTGCGCTCATAGTTGGATCGATTGTGTTCATTTGCTTTGCTAGGAAATCGGGTTTGAATCCGAAGATCGCCGCAGTTATGGTGGCGATCGGTGTACCGATTGGTTTGCTCGGATCTCATCTCTGGTATTGCGCAATCGAAGATCGGGGTGCGTTGCTGGAGTTCGGCGGAATTGCATCTTTCGGTGGGATTTTTTCCACTCTTTCGGTCTTGTGCGCGTGCGTGTTTATTGCGGAACGTGACTTTTCCGAGAAACTGCCAAGATGGCTGGACGCAGCATTCGTCGCGTTTTCCGTGACGGCCGCGATGAGTCGCCTGGGTTGTTTTATGGCCCATGATCACCCAGGGCCACTCACCAATTCTTGGTTGGGTGTAAAATTTCCCGACGGAACTCGTTACGATCTAGCGTTGTTAGAATTCATGTTTTGGTGCATTGTCTGCGGCATTAATCTTGCCTTTCACCGAAGCAAGATCTCGAAGCAGGGCGGGATGCTTTGGGGTGGAGTGGCAATCGTGTACGGATTATTTCGATTGTGGGCCGATGCAAACCAAGAGTATCTAGCTGTTTCCTCTAGCCCTTTAGTTCTCAGGCTGCCAACAATATTATTGATAGCGCTTGGTGTAGGTTTTGTCATTAGACCATGGATCAGCAATCTAGATGAGACCAAAGCGATGCCATGCGCGTGAGGTACCTTGGATTGATCTGATCACCAGACCACCAGACCCAAGGGCACTGAGGATGTCGCCATATCGATTAGTGTCTTGGACTGCGGCGAAAGAAAGGCCGGCATTTCTCGATCTGTGGTTTACCGTATTTGCAACGGATAATAGTACGACGCCTGATCCTGCTCATGCGTAGTGGAGAGAAAGTAAGCTCCGGGTTTTGACTTCCGCAAATCGAGATCGACGGATATTTCTTCCCGGTCTGCATTGCCGGTTGCTGTGGCGCTGCTCTGAGCCAGTAGATCATTGCCTGTCTGATCGCGAGTGACAGCAACCGCGTATTGACCCGGTTCGCTGTAGCGGGGAAGGATCATCGTCACCTTTACCAATGCGGCCGGTAAGGTCACGGATTGCAAGGGGCTGGGCTGGCCATTCCTAAGCGTCCCAGCGTTCCAAAGGTCTACTGTCTGCGAAATTGCAGCCACATTGGCAGCCTGATGCGCCGTGTCAGCTCCGCGGCGAGCCAGCACGACGAACGCAGCGACAATCAGACAACAACATACTGCAGAGGCGGCGAGCACCAGTCTGCGCGATAACGTAGGCTATTTTTCGCACATTTGATTTGAGTTTTGGCTGAGGAGGTTGGTACAAGCAGGAGGAGCGAGGCCTCCGGGGAGACTTGTGATGGAGCCCAACCATGTCGGGCAGTGGAGTGGAAGGCAGCGGCGGGACGCCGCTGGGTGGAGTGGTGCGGATCGACGATGGGCGTATCGAGGCGCATCTGGATGAGGTAGTCCGATCGACCGTGGAGGAGGCGCTGAACGCGCTGCTGGACGCCGAGGCCGATCATCTGTGCGGGGCGCGCAAGTACGAGCGCACCGAGGGGCGCAAGGATACACGGGCGGGGAGCTACACGCGGCAGCTGCACACCAGGGCCGGCGAAGTGAGCCTGCAGGTGCCGAAGCTGCGCAACCTTCCTTTTGAGACGGCCATCATCGAGCGCTACCGCAGGCGCGAGTCTTCGGTGGAGGAGGCGCTGATCGAGATGTATCTGGCCGGGGTGAGCGTGCGCCGCGTGGAAGACATCACCCAGGCCTTATGGGGCACGCGGGTAAGCGCCTCGACGGTAAGCGAGCTGAACCAGAGGATCTACGGCAAGATCGAGGAGTGGCGCCAGCAGCCGCTGGTGGGCGAGTTCCCCTATGTGTTCCTCGATGGGCTGTGGCTGAAGAGATCGTGGGGCGGGGAGGTGAAGAACGTCTCGGTACTGGTAGCGATCGGGGTGTCGCAGACCGGCTATCGTGAGGTCCTGGCGGTGAGCGAAGGCGCAAAAGAAGACAAGGCCAGCTGGACCAACTTCCTGCGCGAGATGAAGCAGCGTGGCTTGAAAGGCGTTGAGCTGTTCGTCTCCGACAAGTGCCTGGGGCTGGTGGAGAACCTGGCCGATTTTTACCCGGAGGCAAAGTGGCAGCGCTGCGTGGTGCATTTTTATCGCAACGTGTGGACGGCCGTGCCCACGGGCAAGGTGAAGGAGGTGGCGGCGATGCTGAAAGCAATCCACGCGCAGGAAGACCGTCTGGCCGCTAAGGAAAAAGCCACCCAGGTCATCGAGAAGCTGCGCGCGATGAAGCTGGCCAAAGCCGCGGAGATCGTCGCTGGCGGCATCGAGGAGACGCTGAGTTATTACGCGCTGCCGCCGGAGCACTGGCGATGCCTGCGAACCAACAATCCGCTGGAGCGGCTGATGCGGGAGATCCGGCGACGAACACGGGTGGTGGGAGCTTTTCCCGATGGCAAGTCGGCGCTGATGCTGGTGGCGGCCCGGCTAAGACATGTCGCCGGAACGCGCTGGGGAACCAAACGGTACCTGCAGATGAACCGCCTGGCCGAACTCGTGGCCATCGCCTGACTCTTTGCCCAGATCCCCCATGGGGACCTGAGCAAGGCAACTACAAACCAACAACCTTCCTCAGTAAGAACGAAAAACAAAAGTGCGAAAAACTCTGGACACTACCGTCTGCGCCGGCGCGCCTGATATTGAGGACGGAGGGCAAGCAGCCGTCTCATGCAGATGGGGCAGTTCGCAGCATGATCCACTCTCGGGTCTGATAGGTCGATGTCCTTTGAATTCCGCAGAAGTCCATTGAGGAAAGATTCATCAGGACAGGGACCAACAGGCGTCGTTTTCCCTTCGAATACGCGTTCCTGATGTTGTCGCGTTACCCACGCATCGAGGTGGTCTTCAGTACGTGAGAACCAGCGCGATCTCAACGACATTTGGACATTTCTCCAGGTTGGGAGAGATCATGGAACAACGACTCCACCTCCCGGAAATAAGCCCGCCGAACGGCGGTATGATCCATTTCGAGGTGGTCGGCGATCTTCCGCCACGAAGATCCGAGCGCGCGCCATCTCACGATCGATTGGGCAAACGGGGAAAGGCTTTCAAAGAGCTCGATTGCATAGACTCTTTGCTCTGCCTCTGGTTGACCAATATACAACCTCTCCATGTCAATCAAGGAGCCATATTGAATCTCGCGGTTCCACTTTGCAGACTGCTGCCGAGCACGCCGGCGAATGACGCTCTTGAAGCGCAGAACCAACTTTTCTTCCGAACAGTCAGAATGACGAGAGATATAGCCGGAGGCATTCTCAACGGCGTGATCCATGATGTCGTGGGCAGCGGCGTGATCGTTGAGATATGTCCAGGCGCAGAGCTTCGCATACGGCCAGGCTGCATTCGCAGCGGCGTCCAATTTCTGATCCGAAGCCGGGTTCCCGGTCGAAAAGGCCCAACTCCACGTCAGCTCTTGCCAGATACGACCGTGTGGTTTCATATGCAAACTTCAGCATCGGGGGGAAAACCACTACATGACCGAAAGTATAGGCCACGGTCAGTTGGATGCGATGACGCGCAAAATATTCCTCCAGCGTGCCCCAAAATCCCTCTGAGGGTGCCTTTAGTAGATGAGGGGACAAATTCGCCAGAGTGTCCCGCAGCAATCAAGATGCTTCTTCGACGTTGAATAGCGGTGAAGCGTGATCGAGATTCTGCCAGAGCAGAGTGGCGGCGAAACGGCGACGAATCGGACTTTGCATTCATCGAGTAACTTGCACAAACCAGAGGCAAATGAAGCCAAGTACAGACAGGAGCGTATCGAGCCGTCCGAGATCGGTCTATGTCGTCCGGCCGATAATGAGTGGGCCGCCGAACTCACGATCAGCCTCCTTCAGGGCAAGTGGAAGTTGAGAATTCTGTCGCAGCTGCAGCACGGACCAATGCGGCTGAGTCAGCTGCGCAAGCTGTTCCCTGGCGCCTCAAAAAAGATGCTCACGCAACACCTCCGCGAGATGGTGGAGGACGGTATCGTTGTTCGGTCCGATCTCAGTGGCCGCCGCCGGCATGTAGAGTATTCGCTGGAAAATTCATTGGGCGCCGCCGTGTTGCACTTGATAGGCACTCTCGCTGATTGGGGAGCACGATACGCGCCTACACAGGCGCGGCAACTACCAACTCGCGATTGGACGGAATAGTAGGAGTACGTTCGCAAAAGCTGGACACTCCGAACTCTGCAACGGCTGCAGTCCTAATCGGATCTCGCCGGGTTGGGTTTGTGAACTTGCTTGTGGTCCGGCGCAGAGTGCGCAGCGGGCTGTCCTGGAGCGACGTGGTTTGCAACGCCCCCGTAAGGGGCAAAAGGGTTCTTTCCTTCAATCAGCGCCGATCCGTAATAGCTGAAAAGCATCAGTACTGCGAGCAACCCAAAAACAATAGCAACGGGCTTCCACGGAACAAGAATCAACATGAGTCGACCTCCGAGGGATTGAGAGCGACTTGCGGCTTGCTACTATTCTACCGCTCTACCGCCAAAATGCTCTTGCAAGGTCCGCCCAACCGGCGCGTTTGCTGAGGGGCGTACGGTCCCCGTTCGCGCCGCTTGAGTGATTAGAAATCGGCGGACGCTGGCCGACTTTCCGGTATTAAGCCCGGTAGGGCGGTGAGAGGGAGTTGATACAATTGCGCGTGAAACCTATGAATAGAATGAGCCCAACAGAGTTGACGATGTGGTCGAACATCCGTGACGAAATCGCGGAGAAGCTCAACGACGACCAGATCAACGCGAAATACCTCAAACGTGAACTGCGAATTATTACCGAGGTTAACCGCGAACAGTTGCCGAATTTTGTTGCAGCACTTGAACGACCCGGATGGATGGACGTCAAGCCTTTCTATCAGCGTCGTCCGCGGTGGGATGAGGAAAGGCAGTCACGGCTGATCGAATCCTTCATTATGAATATTCCCATCCCACCTCTATTCGTGTATGAGTCCGATCTGGCCAAGTACGAAGTCATGGATGGGCAGCAACGGATCTCGGCTATAAAAGATTTCTACTCCAACAAGCTGAAGCTTAAGGGTCTGGAGCAATGGCCCGAGCTCAACGGACGCATCTACGACACCTTGCCCTCTTCGATCAGGAAGGGTGTGGATCGGCGTTCTATATCCTATTTCGTACTGCTGAAGGAATCCGCTACTTCAACGGAGGACGAGATCCTCTTAAGGCAGCAGGTGTTTGAGCGGCTTAACACTGGAGGCATCACGCTCGAGAATCAGGAGATCCGTAATTCCATCTATCATGGCAAGTTTACCGAGATGCTTCTGGAAGCAGCCAAGAATCCCCGGTTCCGCGCCGCTTGGGGAGTTCCACTCTTCACGATCGAGGAGGAAATCAAGCCCCCGCAGGTCTTACTTAATAACAAGTTCTGGTCTCAGATGCGAGATCTGGAAGTCATTCTCCGTTTCTTTGCCCTTCGCCATGCTGAGCACTACCGCAGGGGGATGGCGGGATTTCTCGATCTGTATTCGGTCCGCGCGAGGCAGTTCACAGACGAAGATGTCCAGATCCTTTTGAGCTTGTTTGAAATGACCATTGACCTTGCTGCGGATGTATTTGGCGAACAACTATTCCACCCGTGGGAAAATGAGACTGGGTCGTGGTCACCCCGGCCGCAAGTCGCCTTCGCAGATGCTGTCATGGTGGGTTTCAGCAGACACGTCGATCAGATGGAGAAAATTCGGGCCAAAGGCACTGAACTCGTCGCAGCCACGAAAGAGCTTTTTGCCAATCACGAAGACGGGACGTTCACTGGCAGAGGTAACACCAAGGCAGATGTTCAGCAAAGGATCTCGCTTTTCGATGAGATGATTGCACGAGTGCTAGGGGTATAGATGTTCTGGACTACGGTTGAAGAGGCTCATACCGACCTCGGAGACTTGCGAAGCGTAGTCGCGACCAATGAGGCCCTTCGCGATCTTCTCTTCCCAACAAATCCCGCGGGAGAAGACCCGGCAGTCGGAGCGGCCCTAAAGCTCCTTCGGGATACTGCGCCAGCAAGACCTGTTTGGGCACTTCACGACTACTGCGCATCGGTCACTAGGCTCTATTCGATCCTTGAGGAATTCGTTGACTCGATTCTTAAGGAATATCTGACATTGTTGCCCGAAATATTCCCGAATTACAATGACCTGCCACAACCGACACTCGTCCAGCATCGAATGGGAGTATCTCAGATACTTGCCAAGTTGGGAGATAAGGGGCTATTCAGGCACCTTACAGAAATTGAGACTCTGCGCGGAATCACTAATGGTTACTCGGGGCAGAAGTACGCACTATTGAGCGACGCATTTCTCACAGATACGCAAAACTACCGAACAGAACAGATTAACGCACTTTTCGCGTATTTAGGGATTTCGAACATTTGGGCTGGAGTGGAGAAGCACCCAAGGGTCGCCGAGTACATGAAGACTCGAGATCCAAATGACACCCCAAGGACGCTCCTGAAGAAGATAGTCGATGACCGCAACTTGGCTTCGCACTCCGGGATCACAAGTGTTCTTGCACCTGACGAGATCCTGTCGCTCATCGCGTTCATTGAGACGGTCGTCACGGCAATCGGGGAAATCGTCCGGAAGACCTGCGCCACGCTTGAATGTTCGGCCGGGATCCGAACCGAGATGTTTGAGGTGCAACACCTTTTCAGCGGAAAGATTGTTGGGGTACGTTTCCTGAAAGGAAGCGTGAGAGTCGGGGATTCGCTAATCGCTCTCGATCGACATGGGGCTTTCAAGGTGACTGTGCTGTCAATTCAACATCACGAAGACGTGCTCGAAGCTGCCGATGCAGACTCCTTTGGCGAGCTTGGACTCGGCTTGGACGTCGAGGTGGGAAACTCTGCCCGGCTGGTCGGGTACTAGATCGATTCCTCCCCAAAAACGCCCCAGGGTCCGCACAACCAGTACCGTCAACTCTTCGATCAATCCGATAAGCGTAAGGGTGTACCGGTCGCTTGCGCCCGGCCTAGCAAGTAATGGTTGAAAGTTTCGCCGTATATTCGCCTATACTGTATTCATGTTCCACGCCCCAACCTCCGGAATCCATCCTTTTGTCGTTCTCTGCAAAGGGTGCCAGCAGAGCATTCCGGCGCCAGTCCAGACTCTGCCCGACTCATGGATCGTCGCCGAGTGTCCGCTCTGCGGCGAAAAGCGCCGGTATTTACCGATCGACATTTTCCGAGAACGGCTTTCCCATGAGCTGCTAATGAAGTCGCCGCGGATCCCAGATCGGCGGTGAGAGATGGGCGAGATGAAGCGAGCCATTGCTCGGGAAGGACAGCAACGAAGGAATGAGGACCGATTTGCAAGTATGGTGGTGATCGCTGCAGCGATAATCGCGGCCGTTAGACTGGCGCGCGACGACATCAGCTCGCCGTCACCACGGGTCTACTCGGCGATTGCGGATAGTGTCAGCTTGGCGCGCAAGATCCTGCGGCGTGTAATCGAAGGATAAGCGGGCTTTTCGAGCGATCCTTGGCCGGATCATCAATGTAGATATGGCCTTGTCGGGCGGTCAAGCTCCGTATATCATTTACTGCAAACCAGTAGGCACGTTCTCCGGCGGTCCCCCTGCCGTCGTGTCTGCGATTCAGCTTCCCGGTATTCCAGAACAACCATCCGTGTGAAAAGAGGTTTGGAATGTCTCGCGAATTCCTAAAGCTGTTTTTTGTCACGGATCTCCACGGTTCAACAACGTGTTTCAAGAAGTTCATCCGTAGTGTCCGCCGAACTAGCCCACCTGATGTCCTGATACTTGGCGGGGACATCACAGGGAAACTCGTCATCCCAGTTGTCACCAATGAATCAGAAGTGGCAACCATAAAGCTCCCTGGAAAAAATCAGTCCTTGCAAAAGACCGAAATCCCCGCCTTCGAGGCAGAGGCCGAGAGGGTAGAGTGGTATGTGTATCTCTGCGATGACGAGACGTTCAGAAAATATTCGTTCGATGTGAATAGGCGGAAGGAAGTTGCGAAGCGCCTTCAATCTGAGCGAATCACAGCATGGTTGCGATTGGCAGAAGAGGAACTCGCTAGCTCTAAGGCCCGCCTGATCATCAATACAGGTAATGATGATGACTTTTACATCGATAAGCTGATTCAAGCAAGCAAGAGAATCGAGTTTCCCGATAACCGTGTGATCGATCTTCCACAGGGACTTAAATTATTGTCCGTTGGGCATTCCAATGAGACTCCGTGGAAATGTCCTCGTGAAATGTCTGAGGAAGCGCTGAAAAAACGGATCGCAAGGCTGGCAAACCAGGTTGCCGGAGGATTCAGGAACTGCATATTTAACTTTCACTGTCCACCGAGGGATACGCAGCTAGACCTCGCCCCGCGATTGGATGCGTCACTTCGTCCTCAGATTGGTCCGCACGGCCAAGAATTCGAACACGTGGGATCCAAGGCTGTTCGTGAAGCAATCCTCACCTTTCAGCCAGCGTTATCGCTGCATGGTCATGTTCACGAACAACACATCAGGGCAGAACTCGGCTCAACCATTTGCGTTAACCCAGGAAGCAGCTATTGGACAGGCTCTCTGCAGGGAGCGATGGCGACCTTCGAGAACGGTGAGGTTGCAGGAGTGCATCTTACATCCGAGCGGATGGGAGGCGGAACTGAGGGAACTCAAAGAGTCCTTGGGATGGGTCTTGCGAGCCTTATCCCAGTTATTGGCCACGTAGGCACGACGATGCTCCACCAGCAGGAGATTGAGGAGTTGAAAGAGCAGCAAGTTGCGATGCAACAAGACCTTGATTCGCTCAAGCAATCGCGGGGACAATCGAGATGACCAACAATAGGACAGCAATCGACACTCAGATTCGGTTCGACCGGAAATCGGGACTCGTTCGACAGCTGAGCGCAAAGGATGTGTTCTTAGTTAATACCTTTGGTTACGCACTCGGTATTGCTCTGACCATCAATCCCGTTTTCATTGGATCGTTCGCCCCGAGCGCAAATATCTATGCTGTTCTAGCGCTAGGGAAGGTCTGCGCAACCGGTCGCTGTGAAGCTGGCTTAGGCTGACCAGAGCGGCAGAGTCGGTGCAATCGAAGGTGGGTTGCTTCCCGGTGGT
>Ga0182015_10003950_pt1 | contig 16257 bp, 13 predicted proteins | sample 712P3MmetaG_FD_120478 | JGI IMG/M metagenome (GOLD analysis project Ga0182015, IMG submission 120478) | Permafrost microbial communities from Stordalen Mire, Sweden - 712P3M metaG | ecosystem: Environmental > Terrestrial > Soil > Wetlands > Permafrost | place: Sweden: Stordalen | collected... | reverse complement strand
TGAAGCCGCTTCTCGCCTCCACTGCGTCATCGAGAACGTGGTAGATGACGTCCTGGTAGGCGTCGCGGATCGTCTCGTCTGTGGGCGCGGGAGACGAGGAGGAGGGCGCTTCGAACTCCACCGACGGCGACCGCGGGTAGCCGGTCGCGATGGTGGGCAGCGTGACCGAGGACGAGCGGTCACCTCCACGGTGCACGTAGCCCACGGCCAGTTCCGGGGTCGGCCAGAGACGCGGGAATTCCGCATTGCCGATCTGCAACTGGATCCGGTGTCCCGGCTCGAATCGCCACGCCGTCGCGTTCAAGGCGATTTCCAGGCGGTACGTGCGGCCCGGCTCGAGCGGCTCGGGTGCGGTCAGCGATGACCGGCGCGTGGCGTTCAGGTTGCCCTTGGAGACGAGCGCGGCGCTCCCATCCGGGGCGACGTCGCACAGTCGCACGCAGTACATGAGGATCCTGGCGCTCGATTCCACGTGCAGGACGGCGACCGGCCGCCCGAGGATCTCGAGGGGTGCCGAGAGGACCGGACCGACGTAGCCGAGTGACGTGGGTGCGTCGAGGCGCTGGTCCAACGGCAGCCCGAAGTTAGGGAGCCCGCCGGCGGAGAACTCGCCGGACGCCATTCCCCCCATGAACCGGTAGTCGAGCCGGTCCTTGCCCATCACGGCGCCGCGGCTCGATCGCAGCCGCTGACTCTCGTGCAAGTGGAGCGTGAGCTCTCCCGCCGTCGTCGGCGGGAGCGACGTCTCCTCCCGCCAGTAGCCGGAGCTGAGCGTCCTGTCGGTGCTGGGCTTGTCGAACCCCTGCACGTAGAACACGACCGGTGCCAACTGCGTCACACCGGTGTCCTCGCCCTTCAGCCACTGATCCCACCAGCGGGTCGTCTCCGCCAGCCAGTCGACCAGGGGGCCGGGAGGACCGGTGTCCGGTCGCGCATGCATCCACGGCCCGATGATCGCCCGTTTCGGCCCGCGGAGCAGGGGGAACATCCGCAGGATCGGGTTGACGTAGCCGTCCTGCCAGCCGCCCCAGCAGAGCACGGCGCAGTCGATCTCCCCCACCCGGTCCCTGATCGAGCCCACTCTCCAGTAGGGCCCATCGGCTTGGTGGCCGAGCCACTTGAGCAGCCAGGACTCGCTTTTCTCCAGCCGCTCGGTCCACATCTCGAGCCAGGCGGAACCAGCCGGCTCCGGCAGCGGAGGCAGCGCATTGGTCGCCAGCATGCGCGTGCCGTACCGCCCCACGTCGTAGGTCTGGAGTTGGCCGCCGGCGTAATGGCAGTCGTCGGTATAGCGATCGTCGAATCCGTGCATCGGGGCGATCGCCTTGAGATGAGGAGGCCGGTTGGCCGCGAGCTGGCAAGCCGTGTAGCCGCCGTACGAGGTGCCGAAGGCCCCTACCGTGCCCGAGCACCAGTCCTGCACCGCCAGCCACTCGCAGGCGTCGTAGGCGTCGTGCTGCTCCTGCTCGGTGTACTCGTCGAGGCTGTGGCCGGGCGAGTTGCCCGTTCCGCGGCTGTCGATGCGGACGCTGACGTAGCCGCGGGCGGCGAAGTACCGATGCGCGGCGAGCGACGACAGCCCGAGGTCGTCCTTTCGGTACGGAAGGCACTCGATGACGGCAGGGAAGCGACCCTCGGCCTCCGGCATGCAGTAGTCAGCTGCGAGCCACGACCCGTCCCGAAGCGGGATCCTGACGTCTCGGACGACGCGGACGCGGTGTAATAATGACAACAGTGCGTGATAATACAGCAAGTACTTTGCGGCGCGGCATCGATCTCCTGGAGCTGTTGAGCGCGCCGGAGGTCGTGGCGCGGGGCGGGATCGGGGCAGCCGACCTGGCGAGGGCGGCCGGCATCGAGCGCAGCCTCGCTTTCCGGACACTCCAGGTCCTCGAGGAGCTGGAGCTCGTGGACCGCGATCCCACCTCGAAGGCCTTCCGACCCGGCTGGAGGCTCTTCTCCCTGGCGGCGTGCTCCGGCGACCAGAGGCTGCGGCGCCTGGCACCGCCCTACCTGGCCGAGCTCGTCGCGGCCTGTTGCGAGTCGGCGTATCTCTCGGTACGCCAGGGACAAGAGGTGCTCACGATCTTGACCGAGCACTCCCAGCAGGTCATCCAGGCAGTCAACTGGACCGGCCAGCGCACGCCCATCTGGTGCACCTCGGCCGGCAGAGCGTTGCTGCTCGACCACACGCGTGCCGGGCTCGAGGCGCTGCTCGGTGACGGGCTCCTCGGCCCGGAGACCTCCGGTGGGCGGCCGATCTCGGCGTTGCAGCTCTCCGACCTCATCGAGCGCGACCGCGCCGGGGGAGTCGTCGTCGCCGACGAGGAGTTCGAGCCCGGCCTGTTCGGCCTCGCGGCGCCGGTCCGCGACTTCGCCGGCGACATCGTCGCGGTCGTGAACGTGTCCGGGCCGTCGTTTCGCCTCCGCGACCAGATCGGGGCCCTGTCGGCCCTGCTGCGGGCGACGACCATCGAGCTCTCGGACGCGCTCGGCTGGCAGGGTGCCCGTGTCCGCCACGACCCCGTCGCCAGTTCGGCCCCGACAGGAAGGATGGATACCGCATGAATCGAGAGGGCGTCACGTTCTTCAGCCGCAGAGACCTGCTCGACGGCGACCTCTGGCTCCCGCCCGCGGGCTCGCCCGGCCCCTATCCCGCCCTCATCGGGTGCTCGGGGTACCAAGGCCTGAAGACGATCCATCCCGCCCGGTTCGCCAGGAGCTTCGCGCCGGCCGGCTACGTGTGCCTCGGCTTCGACTACCGGGGATTCGGCGCCAGTGAAGGAGAGCGAGGGCGCCTGGTGCCGCAGGAACAGGCCGAAGACGTCGCCGCCGCCGTCAGCTTCCTGTGCTCCCGGGCGGAGGTCGACCGGTCGCGCATCGGCTTGATCGGCTGGGGCCTCGGCGGAGGCATTGCCGTGACCGCCGCTGCCGAGGACGAGCGGGTGGCGGCCGTGGCGGCGGTCAATTCGGTCAGCGACGGTGGCCGAACGACGCGCCGGCTGCATTCCGACGACTCGTGGGCGCAGCTCATGGACGAGATCGCCGAGGACCGTCTGCACCGCGCCTGTTCGGGTCGGTCGAGGCTGGTCCCGCCGTTTCATGCCCTGCCGATGGACGAGATCACGACCGGGTACGTCGACGACGAGTTGTACAAGGCGCCCGGCTTCGGCTCAGCGGTCACGCTGGAGGCCATCGACTTCCTGCTGCGGTTCCGCGCCGAGGACCGGGTGGGACGCATCTCACCGCGCCCGTTGCTGCTCGTGCACGCGGCGGAGAATCTCCTCTACCTGCCCGAGGAGAGCCACGCCCTGTTCGGCGCCGCAGGCGAGGAGAAAGAGCTGATCCTGCTCGAAGGTGTCGGCCACACCGAGTGGATGTTCGACGATCACCCCGTCTACAAGCGCCTCGAGCAGCTGCTGGGAGATTTCTTCGGTCGCGCCTTGGCCCCCACAGCCGCGAACTGAGCACCGATGAGCAGGCCGCTGAGCGAGCCTGAGGAGCAGGTCGTCGCGTTCCTGGCACGGCCGGGCGCGACGGGGCTGCCCGCAGGCGTCGTGGCGCAGGCGAAGCGTTGCATCCTCGACCTCGTAGCGGTAGCGGCGGGCGGATTCCACACGCCCCAGGCGACGATCGTTCGCGACTACCTGCTGGCCGACGTCGGGCCGCGGTCCAAGGGGCCGCGGGTGTTCTTCGACGGGCGCCGGCTGACGGCTACGGGAGCCGCCTGGGCCAACTCCACCATGATCGAGAGCCTCGACGCTCACGACGGCCACTCGATGACGAAGGGTCACGCCGGCGTCGCGGTACTGCCTGCGGTCATCGCGGCTGTCGAGGAGAGCGAATCGGATCTGAGCGGCCCGGAGCTGCTGATGATCGTGGTCCAAGGTTACGAGCTCGCCCTACGGGCGGGGCTGGCACTGCACGCGACCGCGCCCGACTACCACAGCTCGGGATCGTGGAACTCCGTCGCGTGCGCGATCGTCGCCGCCCAGCTTCTCGGATGCGCCAGCGAGGCCGTCCTCGAGGCAGCGGGGATCGCCGAGTACTGGGGGCCGCGCGGGCCCATGATGCGCTGCATCACGGCGCCGTCGATGGTGAAGGACTCCTCCGCGTGGGGATGCAGGGTGGGAGTCGACGCCGCCCTCCTGGCGAGGCGGGGCTTCACCGGCCGGCCGGCCGAGCTGATCAACGGTCCCGTGGGGCTCGGGCGCGAGTCGCCGGAGGCGGCCGAAGCGGTGCGGGCGCTCTGGGGCGACCTCGGCGAACGGTGGCGAATTCAGGAGCTCTACTTCAAGCCTTTCCCGATCTGCCGCTGGGCCCAGCCGGCAGTGGAGGCCGTGCTCCGCCTCCGGCAAGACCATGCAGTATCGGCCTCCGCCGTCGTCGGCATCGACGTCGGCACGTTCGCGCAGGCCGTCGCGCTCGATACCTGTGAGCCGGCGAACACTGAGGAGGCGCAATACAGCCTTCCCTATTCGGTCGCGGCTGCGCTGCTGGCGGGGCGGCTCGGAGTCGCGGAGGTGGCGGGCCCGGCGCTGCACGACGCCGAGACCGTCCGGCTCTCCCACGCAGTGCGCCTGCGTGAGGTGGCCGGCTACTCGGCACGGTTCCCGGCCGAACGGCTGGCGGACGTCGGCCTCGAGATGAGCGACGGGACACGGATCGAGCTGCGCGGCGTATCGACGCGGGGTGACCCGGGCTCGCCGCTGGGCGAGGAGGAGCTCGGTGAGAAGTTCCGCAACTTCTGCGAGCCGCTGCTCGGAGCCGTTCGGACGAGGGAGATCGAGTCCGCAGTGGCACGGCTGGACGACGACTCCGCCTCCGCGGCCCGCCTGGTGGAGCTCATCGTCGCCGGTCGCCCGGGCTCGTGAGCCCGCTCTCGGCCGGTACCGGTCGAGCTTTCGGAGCGGCGCGGCCCGGTGCCTGCCGGTCCGCCGGACGCGTTGACGCGTTCCCGTAAAGCGGATATGTTGCCCGGCAGTCGAGAATCGTCCAGCCAATCGCTGTGGGGGGGCCGTATGGGGGATGCAGAGAGCCGCGACACGGCCATGACGCGCCGCCGGTTCCTTCAGGCGGCGACGACGACCGCTCTCGGTGCGGGGGCAGGCGTCGCCCTCGCGGCATGCGGTTCCTCGTCGACGACAACGACGTCGTCGTCGACAACGACGTCGACGACGAGCGCCAGCGGGCCGCGCCGCGGCGGGACCCTCCGGGCCGCGATCAGCGGTGGGTCGAGCTCCGACACCCTTGACGCCCAGGACGGCATCACTGAAGCCGACTTTGCCCGCCTCGCCCAGCTCTACGACCCGCTCGTCACCCAGACCCCGGGCGCCGTGCCGCAACTCGTGCTCGCGGAGGAGATCACGCCGAACGCCGACGCGACGATGTGGACGATCCGGCTCAAGAAGGGCATCACGTTCCACAACGGCAAGCCTCTCACCGCCGACGACGTCATGTTCAGCTTCCGGCGGATCGCCAACCCGAAGAAGCCGCTGCAGGGAATCTCGGGGCTGGCGCCGGTCGACCTCGCGAACATGAAGAAGGTCGACACCTGGACCGTCCAGCTGCCGTGCCCCAAGGCCTACGCGATCTTGGATCAGGCGCTGAGCGGCTTCTTCTTCTTCTTCTTCTACTACTACATCGTGCCGGTCGGCTACGACCCGAAGAACCCCGTCGGAACCGGCCCGTTCAAGTACAAGTCGTTCGTGCCGGGCAGCGAGAGCACCTGCGTGCGGAACGAGAACTACTGGCAGTCCGGCCTGCCCTATCTCGACGAGGTCATCGCGACGGACTACTCGGACGAGACGAGCCAGGTGAACGCGATGCAAGGTGGCCAGGCCGACGTCGCCGACCTGCTCACCTACGCCTCGATCCATACGCTGCAGGCTTCCGGGCACAACACCCTCGTCTCGCCGAGCGGGACCTGGACCCCGTTCACGATGCGGGTGGACGTGGCGCCCCTCAACGACGCCCGGGTACGTCAGGCGCTTCGGCTCGTGGTTAACCGCCCGCAGATGCGAGATCTGGTCTTCGGGAACAACGGGCTGCTCGGCAACGACCTGTTCGGGATCTGGGACCCGTCCTATAACCACGCGATACCGCAGCGCCATCAGGACATCGGCCAGGCGAAGTCGCTGTTGAAGTCCGCCGGGCACGAATCGCTGCAGATCCAGCTCGTCACCGCGGATGTCGCGTCGGGGACGGTGCAAGCGGCCACGGTCTTCGCCCAGCAGGCGGCAGCGGCGGGGATCACCGTGAACCTGCGCCAGGTGACGGTGACCGACTTCTACGGCAAGAACTACCTGCAGTGGGCTTTCGCCCAGGACTACTGGAGCTACGCGCCGTATCTGGTCCAGGTCGGGAACGCCACCTTGCCGTCATCGCCGTACAACGAGTGCCATTTCGACGACCCCAATTACAACGCCCTCTACGCGCAGGCGATCCGGACCGTCGACGACACCAAGCGCACCCAGATCGTCCACGAGATGCAGGAGATCGACTACAGCACCGGCGGCTACATCATCCGTACTTCGTCCCGATCATCGACGGCTACTCGTCGCATGTGCACGGGCTCGTGCCGTCGAAGGTCGGGATCCCGCTCTCCAACTTCGGCTTCGGCCAGATCTGGTTGTCCTGAGCGAGCGTTTCGGGCAGCTTCCAACGGTCCTAGCGGGCGATGGAACCGCCGTCGACGACGAGGGCCGAGCCGGTGACGAACGATGCCTCGTGCGACGCTAGGAACACGACGCAGTCGGCCACCTCGCGCGGCGTTCCCATGCGGTGAAGAGGTGACATTTCCTCGTACTCTCGGACGAGAGCCGCCCGGTCGGGGGCCCGGTCCAGGAACTGATCGTTGAGCGGGGTGTCGATCACGCCCGGGCAGACGCAGTTCACCCGTATCTGACGGTCCGCCACCTCGAGGGCCATCGCACGCGACAGCTGCAGCACCGCACCTTTCGAGGTCGTGTAAGCGGCGTCGTTCGGCCACGCGATGAACGAGTTGATCGACCCCATGTTGACGATCGATGCGCCGGGCCCGAGGTGCGGGAGCGCGGCGCGGCAGACCCGGAACGTCCCGCTCACGTTCACGTCCATCACCAGCTCCCACTCGGCGTCGGTCGTGCGGGCGACGGTGGGCCCGTGCCGGAGCTCGACGCCGGCGTTGTTGGACACGACGTCGATCCCGCCGAGGCGCTCGACGGCCTCGGCCACGAGGTTGTTGACCCCTTCTGTCGATCTGAGGTCGAGGAGCCGGCTTTGCGGACGGTGCCCGGTCAGGCGCTCGATCTCCTCGCAGGTCGCTTGCAGGTGGTCGGGGGTCCGTGACGTCAGGAACAGCCCGGCTCCCTCCTCGGCGAACCGGAGCGCGACCGCACGACCAATCCCCGAACCTGCGCCCGTGACGAGCGCGCGGCGCCCAACGAGTCGATCACCCACCGGTTCGGCGCCCCCGTTCCGCTTCGCGACAGCTTGCCCGATCGTCTACCACTCCCCGGATGGACTGTCCAGTTATCGGGACGGACTTGTTCGCGATTCCATTTCACAAGCACGTAACACCAGGGAATCGTGGGCGAAACAGCTCTCCTCCACAGTGTCAGCAATCGGACCGGCGCCGGCTCCAGCCGTCGTCCGGCCGGGCGAGCGAACACCGAGAGAGGAGTGCAGGGCGTGCTTGCAGCGGCAACGAACCTCGGATACCCGAGCTGGCTCAACCCGGCCGACAACACCTGGCAGCTCATCGCCGCCACGCTGGTCGGCCTCATGAGCCTGCCCGGGCTGGCCGTCCTCTATTGCGGCCTGGTGCAGAAGAAGTGGGTCGTCAACACGATGCTGATGGCGTTCATGGGATTCAGCCTCGTGCTCGTCGTCTGGGTGCTCTGGGCCTACAACATGGGCTTCGGCGTTTTCGCCCACTTGGGCCCGACGGGCTCGTTCTGGAGCGGCCTGATCGGCAAGCCGCATCCGGTCGTGAGCCATTTCGGCGAGCAGAACCAGGCGAGCTCGAGCGCGCAGACACTGGTTCCCTGGCATTTCCCCAACGCAACCTTGGTGTACTTCCAGTTCGTGTTCGCCGCCATCACCCCGCTGCTGTTCATGGGCAGCATCCTCGGACGGATGAAGTTCAAGGCGTGGCTGCTGTTCGTGCCGCTCTGGATCACCTTCGTCTACGCCGTCAACGCCGCTTTGTTGTGGGGCGGTGGCTTCTTCGCCCAGAAGGGGGCCGTGGACTACTCCGGCGGGTACGTCATCCACCTCTCGGCCGGCGTGGCCGGTTTCGTCGCCGCGGCCGTCGTCGGGCCTCGTCTCAAGCGTGATCGGATCAACGGTGTCCCCCACAACCTGACGTTGATCGCCATCGGCGCCGGGATCTTGTGGCTGGGCTGGAACGGCTTCAACGGGGGCGACCCCTTCTATGCCGGCGTAGATGCGGCCTCCGCGGTGCTGAACACGAACGTGGCGACTGCGGCGGCCCTCGCGACGTGGGTGCTCATGGACATGCGATTCAGCAAGCAGCGAAGGCCGTCGTTCCTCGGGGCCGTCAACGGCATGATCTGCGGCCTGGTCGCCATCACCCCGAGCGCGGGGTGGGTGGACGGCTACGGGGCGCTGTTGGTGGGACTCATCGCCTCGAGCGTGGTCTGGGTCCTCTTCAACTACCTGCCCAGGGTGCGGCCGTTCTCGCGGGTCGACGACGCGCTCGGGGTCGTCTACACCCACGGCTTCGCAGGACTCATCGGCGGTCTGCTCGTGGGATTCCTCGCCGACCCCGGCATGATCGAGTACGGCGTGGCCGGCAAGCACTTCGCCGGCAAGGGCGCCTTCTCCGTCGACGGCCTGTTCTACACCGGCTCGTGGCACCAGGAGTGGGAGCAGCTCCTCGCAGCCGTCTGGATCATCGTGTTCACGGCGGTCATGACGTTCGTCCTCCTCCAGATCGTCAAGCTCGTCTGTCGTGGACTGCGAGAGCGCGACGAGCTCCTCGAGGTGGGCGATCTCGCCTTCCACGGCGAGGAGGCCTACCCGGAGGAAGCATCACCCGAAGAAGAGCTCGCCGAGCTGGTCGGCGCCTACAGCTTGGCCGGCGTCTCGACCGGCTCGGAACCGCCGGCCGACCAGTATTCGCCGCCGCCGCCGGGGTCGCCGCACGGAATCTTGGACGAGCACTCGTGATGGCGCGCCGACAGCGGGCCTTCGGGGGCCGACAGCTGACGTGGACCGGCCATGGCCTCGGCATGGTCGGCGGCTACGAACACCGGCAGACCGGTGTCCGCTGTCAGCCATCGGCCGTCCGTGAGAACCGGGTTCTCGATCTCCTCGACGAACATCACCCGCCAGCGCTGTCGAGGATCAGGGGGAAGAGACCCTCGGCTGGAAGTCCCGGCCACTTGGCGGGCATTCGAGCCGAGGCGCTACCTCCGGCCGGTGACTCGGGAGATCTGCCCGGAGTGGGTTCTCCCAGGTCACCGACGGGTTGACGCGGTCTGGTCCCGGGACGCTAGGACCGCGCGGAGGCCGGGCCAAGGCGTGCGATGTGCGAGAGCTCGGCCCGGACCTGAGGGCGACTCACGAACCTGCGCAGCACCTGAGCGCCGACGACGTGTGCGGTCGCGGCCGTGGTCGAGCTCGCCAGCAGCGTCGCCTCGTTGATGAGGAATTGGCAGAGACCAGTCTCGATAGCTGCGAGGAACCCGGGGATCGGGAGATCGTTGAACGCCGCCGCCGTGAGCTGCTGCTTGACGATGCCTGCGACAAAGTCCCGCGACACCTCGAGCCCGCGGAGGGCCGAAACGACCAGCTTGTAGGTACTGTCACCCGTGCTCGTGCTCTCGATCGCGTTCGTGTCGGCGATCAGAGTCGCTGCGCCGAACTCGCCGACGCTCGAGTTGAGCTGCTTGTAACAGGTCGCGAGCTGCACGGTCGAGGGCTGCGAAAGCGCGAGGTTCGGCTGGGCCAGGATCTGGCTGATGACCCGTCCGTCCGGGATGTAGTCGTCCTGCAGACCGGTCAAGTACATCATCGTCGGCTGGACATCGGTCTCGTCGATCCAGGTGCCCGGATTGTTGAGCTGCACGGAGGTTTCCTGACCGCTGTTCGCTCCCGCCGAGTTCGGACCTTCTGCCGGTGTGGAACCGTCGATCCCGAGATTCGCGACACCCGGGCCGACGATGCCGGTCCAGTTGTTGTTGATCTCGGCCGCGTAGTCCCCGTGGTCCCACGCAAACCCCGTGTTCTGGGTCACACAGGCGCCGGAGCAGCTCGTGCCGCCGTTGAAGAGGTAGTAGTCAGGTTTGGCGAACACTGCCAAGGTCGGCGTCCGGGCCGGGTCAGCGTTCACCATGTGCACGATCGCCTCCTCCGTCGGGTCGGCGAGATAGTTCGTAATCGTCTGACTGGTGCCTGTGTAAGGGTTGCTCGCCGTCAGCCCGGCGACGTCGTGCTCGAGCTGCCGCACGGTCGGCGTGTTCGCTGAGGGGTTGCCCGTGACGTAGAGCTCGGGAGCGGTGTCGGCCTCCATCGAGAGCGGCGTGGTGTCGGCCTTCTCCGTAGCTAGCAGGCCGGTGAGGTTGCCGTCGAGCTCTCCGAAGGAGCCGGCTGGGTACGTGCAGAGGACGTCGGGCGTCACGGTCTGGCCGCTCACGGTGGCGCCGTCGCAGTTGGCCGGCGTCGGCTGGATCGCCCGTCCGACATTCGCGCCGGCCTCGTGGTCGCCCTCGTCGGAGCTGAACACGAACAAGGTGTTCTTCGACGTGATGCCGTCGGCGGCGAGCCTCTTGAAGAACAGGGCGAAAGCCTGGTTGTAGTACTGAGCCTGTGCGACGTAGCAGGCAGAGCCGCTGCCGAGCGCGTCCGGCGCGTGATCGCACGCAGACAAGCCCGGAATGAATTCGTTCCCGTGAAGATCCGCGATGTACCCGCTGGTGACTTGGACACCGGACTCTTGCATGTCGGCCATGTACGCAAGGGTCTGCGACGCGTTGATGCCTCCGAAGCCGGGGAAACCGGGGTGGTTGGTGAGGAAGGCGCCGTCGATCTCGTTCCCGTTCTCGTCGACGAGGTTGCCGGCCGCGTTCGTCACCTGGTAGCCGTTGTGCGTCAGGTCCGGAGTGCCGGCCCCGAGCACCGGAGCGATGTACCTGTGGCCGAAGAGGGCCTGGTAACCGCTGTACCCACCTGGCTCGTCAGGAAGCAGGTCGGTGACGGCCGTCGGTGAGGGTGTGGTCTCGCCGAACTTGACCCCACTCGCCGAGGCGCACAGCTGCGCTCCCTTCGCGCAGTGAACCGCGAGGCCGATGTAGTCCGCGGTCTCCGGGTCCTTGAACGGGTCCGGGTCCGCCGCGAGCTGTTGCGCCTCAGGGCTGCCGGCTCCGAAGACCTTGGGAATGTCGACGGAAGGGTTCTCGAGGACCATGTTCGCGGAGGCGACGTCGCCGACGTTGCATCCGGCGCGGGTGTAGGGCACCCATGGTGCGGGCGTCTCCTGGGTCGGAGAGATCGTCCTCGGAGAGGTGGCCGGAGGCACTGGCGAATAGACCATCGACGGGTTGGTGTCGTGACCCGGGTTCGGAGTGCTCGCGGTGTCGAAGATCGGGTCGGTCCAATAGGCGAAGGACTCGGCCGGATCCGTCGTGCCGTCGGCGTTATAGCTCTGATAGCTGTTGGAGATCGGCATCCCGGCTCGGTCACCGTACAGGCCCGTGTACGTCGTCAGGCTGTCGTTCGCCGTGTGGGCGATGAGGGGCGTGTGGTTGTTGGAAAGCAAGGTGCCGTTGTTCTCGATGAACTGCTCGAGCGAAGGGATCATCTCGATGTCCGACGCAACGTTCGGGTTGTCGCGGTTGAAGTGCACGTTGTCGAACAAGATCTCGACGACGTGCTTGATCCCGCCTTTGAGCTGGCAGCCTCCGGAGCCGCTCTGGACCTTCGGGGCGGCCGGCGCGCTCTGCAAAGGAGCTCTTGAGGCCCCCGCCGCCTCCCCGCCGGCGGCAACAGCCGCCATCGTGGTCAGCAATGCCGCTGAAACTGCAACTCGTACGATCCCTCGCCTGAAGTGCATAGGACTCCTCTGTTCGAGCTCGTGCAGGCGAAAACGCCTGCAGTGCCTGGCAACCGCGGGGCTTGCTCAGCCCCGACAGGTGACTCTTACGCCCCTTGGATGACGCAAGGTTGAACCCCGAGCGAATTCAATCAGAACAGTTAGCCAAATGCTTTGGCTGTGAACGTGCTCACTGGCGTCGAAACGGCGGCCCTTGACCGAATGCACCCCTCCTCTTAGCATCCCGGTGGCTAGCGAGGGTCGCGTGTCTGCGCCCGTGAGGGGGGTTCGCACCACGTCTTATGTGAAAGGTGGGTCCGATGAAAATCAAACACGTCGCCGCAATTGTCGCCGCCGGCATCGCACTTCTCGTGGCGTTCGTGCCCTGGGCGACCGCTTCTGGCGGCGCGACGCCCAAAGGGCACGAGCACGCAGGCAGGTCGCACGTGTTCATCATCATGATGGAGAATGCAGGCTCCAACGAGTTGCTCTCCCCGAGCAACCCGAACACGTCGTACATCCGCCATCTGGCCGCAACGTACGGTCTTGCGAGCAACTACTACGGCGTCACTCACTCCAGTCTGCCGAACTACCTCGCTGCGACGAGCGGGTCGACCTGGGGCACCAACAACGACGACACCACCCAGAAGACCTTGCTCGACCACGAAAACCTCGTCGACCAGCTCGAAAGGGCACACATCTCCTGGAAGGCATACATGGAGGGCTTGCCCTACCCCGGCTTCCTGGGCGACTCGGCCGACTACACGGCCTCGCCCGGCAATTCGGGGAATGCCTTGTACCTGCTCAAGCACGACCCGTTCCTGCTCTACCCCGACGTCTACAACAATCCCAACCGCGCGGACAGGGTCGTCCCGCTGACCCAGCTCACGACCGACCTGCAGAACAACGACGTTCCGCAGTACGTCTGGATCACCCCGGACATCTGCAACGACATGCACGGGATGAGCGGGCCGGCGTGCCCGTACCCGTCGACAGGGTCAGGTCCGTCAGCCCAGCAGTACCAACTCGGCGACGAGTTTCTCCACAGCTGGGTCAGCGCGATCATGCACAGCAGGGCGTGGACCCGCGAATCGGTGATATTCATCACCTGGGACGAGGGCGGGTATTCCAACGTTTCGCCGTACGGGCCCGAGAGCGACGCCGGCTGCTGTGACAGCCCGATCCTCCCGAACCCTCCCGTCAACCCCGTCGACGTTTCCGGCGGAGACCTGACCGGGGGAACCGTGTTCGGCGGCGGCCAGGTACCCATGATCGTGATCTCGCGGGACATTCACGGCCATGTCGTCGACGCCACTCCGGCCAACCATTACTCGTTGCTGCGCACTGTGGAGAACATCTTCCGTCTGGGCCACCTCGAGCAGGCCGGGGACTCCAACCAGGTGAAGAGCCTGGCACCCCTCGTCGGGCACTGAGGCTCATGAAGTAAACGACGCCCGTTGAGCTCACAGGCAGTGGGTCAGTCCAGCCAGCTAACCCACTGCCAGGTCACGGGATCGCGGCCTTTGCGGGCGCGGTGCTCATACGCAGACCGATGGCGCAGAGCACGCCGTTGCGGGGCGAGATCGATCTGCTCGATCGTCACCACGATAGGGAGGCTCGGCCCGCGATCGTGTCCGGCGTGTCATCGTTCTTGCCATGGACCTGGAAACCGTCGCCGACGAGCTCTACGCCCTCAACCCGGCAGAGTTCACCTCTGCCCGCGATGCCCGGGCGTCGGACGCGAAGCAAGCCGGCGACCGTGGCCTCGCCGCTTCGATCAAGAGCCTGAGACGACCGACCAAGAGCGCGTGGCTGGTGAACGTCCTCGTCCGCCAACGCCGTGAGCAGATCGGTGAGCTGCTGGACCTCGGCGAGACGATGCGCGAGGCGCAGCAACAGCTCGCGGGCGAGGAGCTGCGCAAGCTCTCGCGGCGGCGACACGAGATCGTCTCGGCACTTGGGCAGCAAGCGCGTGACCTCGCCCGCGAGTCGAGCCGGCCGGCGACGGACGAGATGGTGCTGGAGCTCGAAGCCACGCTCGAAGCCGCCCTCGCCGACCCCGCTGCGAGCGATGCCCTCCGCTCCGGCCGGCTGACGTCGGCTCTCAGCTACTCCGGTTTCGGCTCGGTCGACCCGGGAGCCTTGGCGTCAGCAGCACCCCGAAAAAGTTCCCGCCAGGTCGCCAAGCCGCCTCGGCGGCCTGCCGGCGGCACATACGAGAACGAGAGTCCCGAGGCCAGAGAGCGCCGGGGCGCGGAGATCGCCTCGGCCGAAAAGGCCTTGCGCGAGGCGGAGAAGTACGCCTCTGCCGCTCGCCAAGACGCGGAGCAGATGGGCAGCCGCGCCGCCAAGGCGGACGCAGACGCGAGACTGCTCAGCCGCCAGCTCGCCAACCTCGAAGCGAAGCTGTCGCAACTGAGCGACACGGCGGCTGAGGCCGTGGCGGCAGCTCACGAGGCAAGGCGCGCCTGCGACGCTTACGAACACACGCTGGCGACGGCCGAGGCGAGTGTGGCCGCGGCCAAGGAAGCCCTCGACCATCTGGAACGCTGACGACTGTGTGCCTGCTGATCGTCGTGTCGAGAGTGCTGCCGCAATGGACGCTCGTCGTCGCGGCGAATCGCGACGAGCGCGACCGACCAGCTTCGGCCGTCCACCTCCCGCGGCCGGCTTCGCCGAGGACGCTCGAGGGCGGGATCTTCTCGCAGGTGGCACTTGGCTGGCTGTCAATAATTCGGCGTGGTGGCCGACCTTACGAACCGTCCGACTTTCCACCTGACCGCCAGCCCAACGAAGACGTGGATCGCGATGACCGCTTCGAAGGCTAACGAAACCGTGATGGTAATGAGCAACCCCAGGTGGCCAGCCAACAACAACCGTCTCCGGCGTCGGGGCGCGCCAGTTCCCCACTTCAGCACGTGCCCATCCTGCTGCCCGATCACGCGTCACGCCTCAAAACGGCCAAGTAGGAAATGGTGACCAAACCTGCGGCGAGCGCAACGAATATGGCCGCCTCGATCCCCTGGAAAGCCCAATAACGGCCGGCGGGCTGATAGGTCACCAATCGTCGGAAGCCGTGAGCAGCGAGACAGCTCAGCGCGGAGTTGTTGAAAAAGGCGGCGTGGCAAGCCGCCGGTATGCCGGCAGGTGAGACGGGGTCGTAGATGTGGCCGGCTGGGCTCACCACCACCCGGGACAGTACCCAAGCTCCCGGCGGCGCCCCTGACGCGTCGTTCACGAGGGGCAGCGAGGCGCGGATGGGGCCGAGATAGCGTGGCCTCAGCCAGAGACCGACGGAGGCTCGGACGATGGCGAACCCGGCCAGCGTGGTAGCCAGCGCAGGCAGGACTCGCTTGAGCAACGTCCCCGCGGCGATCCCGAGCGCCACTGCGAACACGGCGTAAGCAACCGGTGCCAGCCCAGTGATGTCGAACGACACTCCGAAGCGGCCCCCTCTGAGGACGTCCTCGGGTCCTCGCCACCAGGTTACGAGGGCCGACATCGCCGCACCCCATAGCACCGCCGCAACGAGTACCCACCCCACGTTGCTCGTCATCCACCGCCGCCTGGTGACGCCCTGCACCCAGATGAGGTCCTGAGTGCCCTCCTCCAGTTCCTTGGCCACGAGCGGAGCTCCCCAGAAGAGCCCGAACAGCAACGGCACGATGATGGTGACGCTGACGAGGTCGATTATGAAACCGTCACCTTGGAACAGGTCGTCGGGAAGCTCCGCACAGGTCCGGCTGGTGGCGCAGACCTTGAGAGCGGAGTGGTAATGGGCCGCCATGGTGGTCCCGGTGACAACCAGAACGACTGCAAGTGCCACGAGCGCGGCACCGGCGAAGAGCACCTGTTGGCGGTGAAGCCGCCAGATGAGCTGGTTCACTGCTCACCGCCGACAAGGCTCAGGGGGCCAGCCGTCACTGATCCGTCGTCACCCATGTAGGCGAGGACAACATCTTCGAGCCCCACGTCGCTCACTTCCCACGCCGGGTCGGTTACCGGTGCCTTCGTGTGTACGAGCAGCCGGGACTGGCGTTCGCTGTGGACGGCCTTCACCACGTCGAAAGCGGCGCCTGTATTGGCTGCGTTACGCCGGTGCTGCGGATCACCGAAATTCCCCACTCTCGATCACCGAAATTCCCCAGGGGACGAGCGGCGTGGAGAGCCTGATCTGAGCTTACGCGGCTGTCAAGGGGCGACCTCCTGATCGACGAGTT
>Ga0182015_10003949_pt1 | contig 16257 bp, 20 predicted proteins | sample 712P3MmetaG_FD_120478 | JGI IMG/M metagenome (GOLD analysis project Ga0182015, IMG submission 120478) | Permafrost microbial communities from Stordalen Mire, Sweden - 712P3M metaG | ecosystem: Environmental > Terrestrial > Soil > Wetlands > Permafrost | place: Sweden: Stordalen | collected... | reverse complement strand
TGCCGCCATGCTCCCCTATTTCTTCACTTCAAACGATAGCGTGATCACGTCCGCCACCTGTATGCGCGCGCGGTCCGGCAGCGGCTCTTCGGACCCCCGCGCCAGCTTGCGGCCGTTCAGCCAGGTGCCGTTGCGGCTGTGGTCGGAAACCGTAAAATCGCCGGTGGCCGGATCCCGCCGCAGCCGCAGATGCTCGCGCGACACTTCATCGTTGGTGTACAGCGGCAGATCCACGGAGAGATCCTGGCCGCCCCGGCCGATCGAAATCTCATTCTGCGTGACGAAATAGCTTTGCGGCCCGGAATCGTCTTCGTAACGGATCTCGGCGAAAACCTGGTCCGCGCGGCGGCGCGTCATGGTGCGGTCGCGCTCCACGCGCGCCTCGGTAACGAAGGTCTCGCGTTCGATGAGCGTGGTCTTGATGCCGCGGTATCCGGGCTGCGGAACGTCGTTCAGCTCGGAGTGGATCTCCACGTCGCCCGGCGGCACCACGTCCTCGCTATCCGCGAAGAACTCGATCCACCAGTCGTGCCGCGCGATGCGGTATAGCTTCTGCTTCTTGCCGCGCTTGAATAGCGGCTGCTTGCCATTCCACTCCGCCAGACGGGCGGCCATCGCGCGGCTGGCATCTTCCTTAATCAGATCCTGGATGCCGGCCAGACGCTTGTGATCGTCGGGATGCAGGTAGATGCTGAAGATGCACGGCACCAGGACGCTGTAACCCATCTCGAACTGCCCCAGCTCCATGTTGCGCACGAGCTGGTCGATGATGATCTGGCCGTTGATGCGCGCTTGCTGAGGCTTGACGGTCACGTAGAAACCAAATCCATAGACGCCCGGACCGGGACGGCCGGTTTCGCGGGCGGCAATTAACCTATTTTAAGCGGGTAGAGCGGAGAACGGGAGAATGGAGGGGGGTGAAAGGAGAACGAAGTGGCGGGGCAGGCGGTTTCGCCTGCCAAGCGGGGGCATCGGTCCCTGTCTTCGAGGAGATCCCACATTTCTCCAAGCCTGGGCTGAGGGCGTTTCCCGTTTCCCGACCCAGCAAGGGACAGGGCTTCCCGGGAGTGGTCTCCCATAACGCCATTTGGCGCCAGTTTCCGAGTCGTGGACAATCCGGACGGTGGCTTGAGGACCCAGTATCCGTGTGCGTTCAATGTGATCGCAGTTCATTTCGCCGGCGACGCGGGATTACTGCGACTGCGAGCTGCCATTAATGCAGGCAGAATAATCTTCGCCATAATTGTATTGGGGGGCGTGGACTCCGCGTTGTAGCCACCGGCCGTGAAGACTGCAACGAGATCGTATTGCGGTACCAAGTAAATCTTCTGTCCACCCTTGCCCTGCGCCGCGATTACGTCAACGTGTTGCGATCCGCCCGGCATCTCTACGTTCAACCAGGGACGCCACCAGAAATAGCCGTAGCTGACGTTGTCGACGTGGCTGTGTTCGGAAAGCACAGCATGCGCCCATGAAGCGGAGATCACCTGACGCCCGTGCCAACGGCCTTTATCTGCGAGAACAACCCCGAGTTTGAGCATGTCCCGTGGGCGTAAGTGGATCTGGGAGTATTCCTTGTCGGCGTTCGTCAGGTCGTAGTTCCAAACCCAGTCCGCGCGTGAAATCCCCAGCCGCCCAAACATGTATTTCTGTGCGAAATCCGGCAGTCGCATATGGACGGCGTTCTCTATGAGCCGACCAACCACCGAGACGCCGCCCGAGCAGTAGTACGCCTGGGTTCCAGGGTTGTTGATCATCGGAAGATCGAGCGTAGCTTTTACCCAGTCCGGCGCGTTATCGATCTCGGTCTCACGCCCCGGGGAGGTCGAGCTGTGATCCGGGATTCGCATAGCTGGCGTAGGCCATCTGCGGCACCACCCGTTCGTCGACTCCGGATAAAGCGCCCTGATCGATTGCGATCCCTGCGAGCGTGCTGACAACGGACTTGGTTGCAGACCGGAGCTGGTGCTGACGGTGAACGCTGTAGCCATAGAAGTACTCCTCCGTCACCAGGTTTCCGCGCTGATAGAGAAGAACGCTGTGAACATCCTTGTACGTGCGGTCGAGGATGCCGCGCACAATGGCACCCGCGGTGGCGGCTTTGAGGTCTGAACCCGCAATGTCCCCAACGGCAATACCGTCATGCAGGTCGACGGGCGGATGGTAGCGATAGTCCGCAGGTGATTCCTGCCCAACGGTACGCGGATGGGCCAGTGCAGCGGACTCGGGCGTTACTACAGGGGACACACTGAGCGTGGAACTTGCCATCCTGTTCGTAGCCCGTGACCTTGCCGTTGGCGTCCGGAATGAACGGGACCGTTTGGCCCGTGATGGTGGTGAATCGATCCGGACCCGAGGGCCGCAGCGGGTACTGGGCTTCATCCAGAACGGCGAAGAGCCCGTCGCCGTCCACCATTTCAAGCGAATGGCCGGGCGCGTCGGCGTAGGTGCCAACGTAGTCCGACAGATGGAGAGCTGATTTTGTTTGAGCGGCAACGCTACCCAGGAGAATGAGAAGCAGGAAGGCGGAATTTACAGTCCGCGCCTCAACAGTCATTTGGCCACCATAGCACGATCGTCGGGATGCAGGTAGATGCTGAAGATGCACGGCACCAGGACGCTGTAACCCGTCTCGAACTGCCCCAGCTCCATGTTGCGCACAATCTGGTCGATGATGATTCTGGCCGTTGATGCGCGCCTGCTGAGGTTGGACGGTCACGGAAAAACCAAATCCATAGACGCCCCGACCCGTGCGGCCGGTTTCGCGGGGCGCAATTAACCTATTTTAAGCGGATAGAGCGGAGAACTGGAGAGCGGTGAATGGAGAGTGAAGCGGCGGGGCAGGCGGTTTCCCCTGCCAAGCGGTGCCATCAGTCCCTGCCTTCGAGGAGATCCCACATTTTTCTAAGCCTGGGCTGAGCGCGTTTCCCGTTCCCGACCCTTCAGGGACGGGGCTTCCCGGGAGTGGTCTCCCATAACACCATTTGGCGCCAGTTTCCGAGTCGCGGACGATTCGGACTCTGTTCAAGAGCCATCTCAGCCTAACGTTGCAGGAAGGATGCCACGACTATCTCCGGCCCCGCCGTGCCGGAGACGCGCGCTCACCTGTAGGTAGAGGCGTCAAGATGGGGCTTGCAAAGGTATCCTAAGAAGAAGACCGAGCAGCGGACGCCGAGAGGGCGCGCTGGGCGCCCCACATGCGGCGAAGCCTTGCTACGGCTCCTATCAGAGAATAACGCTGCCGGCGGCGCGCAACTACGAAGAAACGCGATGCTTAACCGAACAATTGAAAAAACTCTCCGCACGCCCGCTGTGGCGCGTAATGTCGTACAGTGGGCGATGAAGTCGGTGGCCACTACTCCAAACGGAAGCTATTACGCGCTGATAACGGCAAAGGTTTTCACCGCCTTTATGTTTGAGGGAACCGTCGATCGCCTCGGCGAAACACTGTGCCCTACTTGGAACCAGCTTGGTCCGCGGCAGAACCGTGGGTTGGCGCGCCAGCCGCTCGCCGAGAGACACAAAGCCGTTCGTCGTTTTCTGCAGATGGACAATAGTGGCAGGGAATACCAGGATATTAGCTTTCTTGTTGATCGTCTTCTAACATTTCGCGACTCGTTTGCCCATCCGAAGGCCTGTCAAGAAATTGTCCAGGACAGCGTGCAGTCCGACTTGGAGCCGATCCCTGGCATCTCGTGGGAGACCGAGGTCGAGGGTGCCAGGATTGAAAGGGACTACCGCGCACTCGAAGAGTACTCAATACGGCTGCTGGACACCGCTGCGGCCTGTCTCGAAGACACGTTGACGCGGGGGTGGGACGTCTGGCAACAACGCTATCCCCACCTCGACGATCTCCACCTGGAGGCCGCCTATCTTAGAGGGTTTCTTCACTCGCCCTCGCACAGTTCCATCGACATTAGCTTGTGAACTCGCTGGCCCAGCTTCTTCAGAGGGTCGGTCTCAACGTTATTGGACTCGCATAATCGCCCAGAGCCTACCGACTCTTCTGCGAACCGGGCTCCGGGTGTATGACGCGCCACTCGGGAACTGATCGAATTCGGGTGCTACGGTCCCCAGGTCGGGTTCTGGCGGGTGAGGCCATTCGCCGCCGTCGGAACAAGAAAATGCGAGGGCTCTTGCAGAGGTCCTCCGCACGCCCTATACATACGGAGGGGAGCATGGCGGCAGGACACGTCGAACAGAGCGAAGGCGGATACTACATTGCCGGGGCCGGGTTTCGCTTGACTCTGTCCTCTATGCCTTCCGACGGGGTGAATCGCCTGAAGGCATCGTCCGAATCATTCCCGGCCCTCAGCTTGGGGCAGGGTTTCGGCGCGGTTGCATTCTACCTGGCGCATCGGGAGACCATCGAGGCCTACCTGCGGGATGCAAGGGCCGAGTTCGCACGTATGCGAGACGAAGCTCGGTGTCGCCATCCAGCGCTTCACTCTACTAAGCTGGAGGCCGCCCGCACGGGCCGCCAACTACCCGTTCATGACGCCGCGCTTCCAGGCTGACGCGGACTTCGACCAAGAGATCTTGGCTTGCGCCGCCGCGAGCGTGCCATCGATTTTTCGGATGCCCGGGCAGCAGGAGTTATCGGCCTACCAGTTCCCGGCGTCCTCCACAGAGCGTCCGATTTCGGACGGATTTTAATTTCTCACGACCGCAAGACCGCGCCCGCACACTTTGCGCGGTTCCTCGATAGCCGGTCGAGTCCAGGGCTAATCATTGTCCCGCAAGATTTTGATATCGGCCTCGACATTGAGGATCTGCTACTCATCTGGTTCTGCGTCACTTGTTTGCCATACGCAATTTGCGTATAGTGGGAGTACATGGCATCCGCTCCGATGACGGTTGTGGAAACCGGAGAGTTCTTGAAGCGCGCGAAGCCTTTAATGTCGGATTGGGAGAGGGCGGAGCTGGTGGCATTCGTGGGTGCAAATCCGGAGGCGGGTGAGGTCATCCCGGAGAGCGGCGGGGTGCGGAAGATCCGGTGGGCGCTTCAAGGAACGGGCAAGCGGGGCGGCGCGCGAGCGATCTACTACTACCACAACGAACGCCTGCCTGTGTTCCTGCTATCCGCATACGCGAAGAATCGAAAGGCGAACCTGAGCCTGGTGGCCGGATACCGGATGAAGGCATAGGAGGTCCGATATGACTACGAAAACGAGAGCAAAATCCGCCGTGCGGAAGACGACGCGCGTACGGAAACCCGTGACCGTTGGCGAAAGCATTATCCAAGGATTGAAGGAGGCGATCGCGTGGACCAAGGGCGGCAACGACAACGTGCGCGTGACGCTGGTGCGCGTGCCGGAGGTCGATGTGCAAAAGGTCCGGCTGAACATGGGGCTCAGCCAGGCGCAATTTGCGGCCAAGTTCGGCTTTCCGCCGGCTACGCTGAGGAACTGGGAACAGGGAAGGTCGCGCCCCGACGCGCCCACACGTGTGCTGCTGGCGGTCATCGCGAAGCACCCGGACGCAGTCGAGGACGTGCTGCGGAAGGCCAGTTGATCGGCTCGACCCCTGGTCCTACCGGTTTGAAGCCCCAGCCTGGCCGCCCCGTCCTATCGAGACCTCGTTCTGCGTGACGAAATAGCTTTGCGGCCCGGGATCGTCCTCGTAGCGGATCTCGGCGAAAACCTGGTCCGCGCGGCGGCGCGTCATGGTGGGGTCGCGCTCCACGCGCGCCTCGGTAACGGAGGTCTCGCGCTCGATCAGGGTGGTCTTGATGCCGTGGTATCCGGGCTGCGGAACATCGTTCAGCTCGGAGTGAATCTCCACGTCGCCCGGCGGCACCACGTCCTCGCTGTCGGCGAAAAACTCGATCCACCAGTCGTGCCGCGCGATGCGGTATAGCTTCTGTTTCTTGCCGCGCTTGAATAGCGGCTGCTTGCCGTTCCACTCCGCCAGGCGGGCCGCCAGCGCGCGGCTGGCATCTTCCTTGATAAGCTCCTGAATACCGGCCAGGCGCTTGTGATCGTCGGGATGCAGGTAGATGCTGAAGATGCACGGCAACAGGATGCTGTAACCCATCTCGAACCGCCCCAGTTCCAGGTTGCGCACAAGCTGGTCGATGATGATCTGGCCGTTGATGCGCGCCTGCTGAGGTTTGACGGTCACGTAGAAACCAAATCCATAGACGCCCGGACCTGTACCGCCGGTCCCAATCGGCGCCAATTAACCTATTTTAGGCCAGGGCCTTGAATCAGAATGGACACTGAAAAATGGTGCGGGAAGGGCGGACAACTGGAGAATGGAGAGTGGTGAACGGAGAATGAAGTGGCGCGGCAGGCGGTTTCGCCTGCCAAGAGGGGCAGTCCCTGTCTGCGAGGAACCCACATTTTCCCAGCCTGGGCTGAGCGCGTGTGCTCGTGCTACGATGAACCCAACAACCCATGACGTTCCCGGCTCCTGTCCCGGAAATCCCCGCGGCCAACGTCGACAAAGCCGCAGCCTACTACGTCGACACGCTCGGCTTCACCTTCGATTGGGGGGACGACCAAGGCGGCATTGCAGGCATCTCAAGGGGGAATTGCAGATTGTTTATCACCAATCGCTCCTTCCGAGAGTCCTATGGCAACATAGGCCCTATCCTTTTCTGGCTCAATCTCCACAGCAAGGCTCAGGTGGACGAGCTCTTCGCGCAGTGGAAGGCCGCGCAAGCGAAGATCGTTTCCGAGCCCGAGGACAAACCGTGGAAGCTGCGCGAGTTTATGGCCGCCGATCTTGATGGCAACCTCATTCGTGTCTTCTATGATTTCCATAGCGACATATAAGAGAACCACACATCGCGCAAAGCCGCTTACCGTTTTGGCGATCTTCCGTTGCGGGCGGTTCACGCGCTACCTGGACAGAATGCGGCTGGCCCGGAGCGTGTCCGGATTGCCGACGATCCGTTCAGAACGCCGTTACCCCGGCGGGTATCTGCATTAGACTTGGCATATGGTCCGTCAGATTGCGCCTCTGTTCTTCACCATGGACATTCCTGCTTCGCTCGCCTATTACAAAGAAAAGCTTGGCTTCGAATGTCTGGGGACGTGGCAGGATCCGCCGGTCTATGCAATCGTGGCGCGCGACCAGCAGGTGATTCACTTCCGCTGCGCCGAGCCGCCTACCGCCAATTTGAACAAATACCGGGACGAGCTGCTCGACGCGTACCTGTTCGTCGAAGATGCCGACGCACTTTATGCCGAGTACGCAGCCCAAGGCGTGGAATTCACACGGGGAGTTGCCAACATGCCATGGCACTCGCGCGAGTTCGTGGTGAAGGATTGCGATGGCCGTCTGCTGGCTTTCGGCGCGAACCTGTAGTCTTCTCCGGTTGTCCCTTCCAGAAGACCGACTGATCGAATTCGGGCGTCTACAGTCCCCAAGTCCGGTTCTGGCAGGTCAAGCCATTCGCCGCCGGTCGGTTGACGGTTATCCACTTGGTAGTGTCACGCGCGCTCCGAAGTTGCCCGAACTCCCAGGAGGTCCCAGCCCGCAAGTCGAGCCGTCGGCCGCTCCCGGCGGACCCTCCTGTGAAACGCCGGTTGGAACAAGAGAATACGAGGGTTTTTGCGGGAAGTTCCGCACGCCATATAATATACGCAGGGGCAGCATGACAACAGGATACGTCGAACAGCGCGGATGCGGATACTACATTGCCGGGAGCCGGGTTTCGCTTGACTCCGTCGTATATGCCTTCCTGCGGGGCGAATCGCCTGAGGGCATCGTCGAATCGTTCCCAGCCCTCAGCTTGGAGCAGGTCTTCGGGGCTGTTGCATTTTACCTGGCGCATCGGGAGATCATCGACGCCTACCTGCGGGATGCAAGGGCCGAGTTCGCACGTATGCGAGACGATGCTCGGCGTCGGCATCCAGCGCTCTACTCTAAGCTGGACGCTGCCCGGCACGGCGCGCCAATCGCGGTTGCATGACGCCGCGCTTCCTGGCTGACGCGGACTTCAACCAAGAGATTGTTCTCGGCCTGCGCCGCGGTGAGCGGGCTATCGATTTTTCGGATGCCCTCGCGGCAGAAGTTAGCGAGCGCGACATACGAAGGTCGCCCGCTACTTCGTGGGCGACTCCCGGCGCGTAATGCAATGACAGTTCGCCATAGGAATTGGGGTGGCTCCCCTCTGGCTCTACTCTAGAGGGCCGGGGGCTAACTGTTCCAATGAAATCAACTGCCTTGGCAAACCGCGAGCTGCTCGATCCGGTCGCCGCCTATGATCGGATCGCGCCCGTGTACGCCCAACTGGTGAACCAGCGCAAGGCATATCTCGATGCAGTCGATCGACTGGTCATAGCCGAGATCCCGGCCGGCAGGCGATCGATGCTGGACGTTGGCGCCGGAGATGGCGCTCGCGCCGCGCGCATCGCCGAGGCCGCGGCCTTGCAGGATCTCACCCTGCTGGAGCCCAGCGAGCGAATGCGTAGCTATTGCCCCGCGCACGCAACGGTGTGGGCCATGCGGGCCGAAGATCTCCACCGCCAGCGGGGCAGCTTCGACGTCATCACCTGTCTGTGGAACGTGCTCGGACATATTCTGCCCGCCGCCGCCCGGGTTGAAGTGTTGCGCCAGTTCACCCGCCTGGTGTCTCCCCAAGGCAAGATCTTCGTCGACCTGAATCACCGCTATAACGCGCGGCATTACGGAGCCTCGGCGACGGCCATTCGTTTCCTGCGCGACCGCGCGTCGCCGGCCGGCATCCATGGCGATGTACAGGTTGTATGGGAAATCGACGGCCAGCCTTGCGCCACCGCCGGTCACGTCTTTACTCACCCGGAGTTCATAGCGTTATCCCGTGCCGCCGGTCTATGTATCGAGAAACGGTTCGTCATAGACTATGCTGCGGGACAACTGCGGCGGCGAAGTTTCGAAGGCAATCTTATGTATGTGCTGCGTCGCCGGTGATGATGTGGCGCACGCCACATCGTCATCGGACAGCGGCGATAGCCTCCCGCAGAGTTGCGCAAACCTCCGCGATTTCCTCGTCGGTCAGTCGATTGAAAAAAGGCAGCGCCAGCGTTCGTGAAGCTACCTGCCCGGTGACAGTCAGGTCGTTGCCGCGATCCACATAGCCCGCGTAAAGCGGTTGCCGATGAACGGGCGCAAAGTAGCGCCCGCAGCCGATGCCCCGCGCAGCCATGTAGGTAATGATTCCATCGCGGTCCGCTTGCGTGAAGCGCGCCGCTAGCCTGACGACGAAGACGAACCAGCACACCCGGCGTGCTTCGGCGATTTCGAAAACAGGGAGGGTCAGTTCCGGGACCGACCGAAGCTGCTCGCGGTAGCACGCCGCCCGATTCTCGCGCCGCGCCAGAATGCTGTCGAGCCGCTTCATCTGCGACAGGCCCAGGGCGCAATTGATTTCGGACAGCCGATAGTTGTAACCGAGCAAGTTATGATCCAGCCAGCCGTCCGCAGGCCGCCGTCCTTGGTTTCGGAGCGCCCGAATCGTGTCCGCCAGTTGACGGTCGCGAGTGACCACCATGCCGCCCTCACCGGTGGTGATGGGTTTGTTGGGATAAAACGCGAAGACTCCAAGGTCGCCGATCCCGCCGGCTTTTCGGCCGCGGTACTCCGCTCCCAGCGCCTCGCAGGCGTCCTCAATCACCCGCACGCCGTGCCGTGCCGCGATGTCCAGAATCGGATCGAGGTCCGCGGGACACCCGAACGTGTGTACCAGGATAATGGCGCGGGTCCTGGGCGTGATGGCGCGCGCTACGTTTTCGGGCGTCAGGTTGAGTGTGCGCGGATCGATGTCCGCGAATACGGGTCTGGCGCGCCGGTAAAGAACGGCGTGCGCGACGGCAATGAAAGTGAAAGAGGGCAGAATCACTTCATCGCCTTCACCGATGCCCAGCGCGGCTAAACCCATGTGCAGTCCGGCCGTGCCCGAGGACAGCGCCACACCGTAAGGCACGCCTGTATAGCTCGCAACAGCCTCTTCGAATTCCTCCATCTTCGGACCGATACTGAGCCGCGGAGTACGCAGCACATCCACTACGGCTTCGATATCGGCCTCGGCGATGTCGGGAGCCGAGAGCGGAATCCTCATATGGACGCACGCTTGATCAGCAGTTCTTCGCCCAGCGGCACGGATGCCAGCACCGCGGCGATTCTTTCCGCCGCGTGCCCGTCGCCATATGGGTTCTCCATTCCGATCAGCGATTCGCGAAACTCCGCACTGATAGCCATGCGGATGCGGTCCAGAATGGCTGCGGCACTCGCTTCGGCATCCAGCACATTGCGGGCGCGTTCACGGCCGCGCTGCCGTATCCCCACGTCCACGGCCGGAATCGCAAAGGATGCCGCCTCCATGATCCCGCTGCTGGAGTTGCCCACCAGAAGATCCAACGAGCGCAACAGGCTCCAATAAACGACCGGGTCCAGATTGACAAATACGCGGCCATGCCCAACGCGGCGGATGAAAGATTCGGTACGCGCGATCAAGGCCCGGCTGCCGGCGTCGGCGTTCGGATAGCAGAACAGAAGCTGTACCGGGGCGGATTCCAGCGCGGAGAACAGGGCATCCGCTTCACGCGTTGGATCGCGCGCGATGGTCGTGGGATGGTAGGCGATCAAAGCAGTCGGCGGCGTAAGATGAATGCCCAGGCGCGCTGCAACCTGTTCGCGGCTCAGCAGCGGACTGCGGCGCAGATGGTCGAGCGACGGCGCGCCGGTGCGGTGTACGCGCCAGTCCTCTTCGCCCATGGCGACAACGCGCGCCTGCGCCAGTTCCGTGGACGTTAAGTGAATATGGCTGAGTTTGGTAAGCGCGTTGCGGACGGCATCGTCGATGACGCCTTCGCTGATCTCCCCACCTTCGATATGCGCCAGCGGAATCCGCAGCGCTGTCGCGACCGCCGCGGGCGCAAGCATCTCGTAGCGGTCCGCGATCAGCAGCAGTATGTCGGGGCGCATCTGCCCCAGACAATCGGCCAGACCCAAGGTTGCCAGTCCGATGGTTTTGGCCATGCCGACGTCGCTGTCCGAGCTCAGCAGGCATTCGATGCGCGCCTCGATGCGGAACCCATCCTTCTCGATTTCCGCCGCGGTGCAGCCGAATTCCGGGGAAAGATGCGGCCCCAGCGCGATAATCTTCAGGTCCACCGCAGAGTGGGCGGCAAGTTCGCGTAGCGGCCAGTATAAGTGGCTGTAATCGGCACGCGAGGAAGTGACTACCGCGATCTTGCGAGTCATGTGCAGGCGCTCCCGACGACGGAGCTCGGCTGGTATTCCAGAACCATCGCGCACACTGTCTCAATGAGTCCCGCCAGATCGCCGCCGGCTAGCACGCAGGCGATCCGTTCCATTTGCCCGCGCAGTACAGCGGGCGCGGGACTTGGTGTGAGGATGACTTCCAACCCGCCGGCCGCGAATCCCTCGCGCGCCTCCGTCTGAAAGATCAGATCCTCGGTGAGCTTCTCCCCCGGCCTCAGGCCGATAAACCGGATTGGGATTTCGGCCTCTCCGATCAGGAAGCGTGCGAGATCGGCAATACACTCCGGTTCGCCAAGCTGCGGCAGTAGAATTCTCCCGGAGCACTCCGCCGTGCCGGCAGCGAATATCGCGTCAACCGCCCGCTCCAAAGTCATGAAGTAACGGCTCGCCTCCGGATCCGTAACGGTAACTGGGCCGCCTTTGGAAATCTGCTCCAGAAAAATGGGCACCACGCTGCCGGTCGATCCGACGACATTGCCCAGCCGCACCGCGTTCATCCGGCATTGCGGGCCGCTGAGCGACGCGACGGTCAATTCCGCAATCCGCTTGGATGCGCCCATGATGCTGTGCGGGTTGACTGCCTTGTCCGTCGAGACCAACACCAGCGACGACACGCCGTGCTGGATCGCAGCCTGCGCCAGTGTGTAGGTGCCGATGGCGTTATTGCGCACCGCGGCGAACGGGTTGAGTTCCAGCAGGGGCACGTGCTTGAGGGCCGCCGCGTGATACACGATCCGCGGGCGAAACCGGCTGAAAATGCCGTTCAGCAAATTGGCATCGGTCACACTCCCCAGGATGGCTTCGTGGGGGATGTCGGCATGCGCCTCTTCCAAGTGACGATGGATGCCGAACAGGTTGTTTTCGGAGGAATCCAGCAGGACCAGCCGAGCGGGACTGGCTGTGGCGATCGCCTTCGCCAGAGCCGAACCGATGTAGCCGCCAGCCCCTGTCACTAAAACGATAGCGTGCCGGTGTTGGGCTCTTCCTCGGCGTTCGGCAGATAGAGTGTCTGGCAGTGCTCGCAGCGGTATACCTCCGCATCGGCGCCGAATTTCTGTTTCACTTCGTCGCCGAAGAAATACCAGCGCTTCAGATGACCGGCGCAGAGCTTCCCTTTTGCGTCTTTCTCGTTGCAGGCGCGCATGCGCGGGACGCGGCGCTTCACCTTGGTCCCATCGCCGAGCGTGGCGACGAGTTCGGAGACCGGAACCGGCTTGTCGGAGAGCGCATATTTCGGATTCGCCATAGGATAGAGCCGAAGCCCGAGTATAACAATTTTCAGCGCCGGGCCGTGGCTTCCACGACGCGGCGCAGTGAGCGCAAGCCTTCGAGAATCGCCGTGCGCTCGACCGGTCTGGCGCGGCGCAGGGCTGCCGTAACCGGATGCAGAGCGATAGCCGGATATGTATCGCGCATGTAATCGCGGACCATCTTGGTAACCACGATCATGATGGCGCGGCGGTCGTTTGGGTTTGACCGGCGTTCCACCAGACCGCGCTTCTCCAAGCGGTCCACGATGCCGGAGAGCGTGATGTGCGCCAGCCCCACGCTGCGGCAGAGTTCTTTCAGGCTCAGGCCGCCGGCGTGATATAGGATTTGCATCACGCTACGCTGCGGGCCTGTCAGGTTGCCGCGCGCAAATTCGGCTTCCACCGGTTGCCGCAAGGTCTGGCGAACCGCACTCAGATAGCCCTCGATCTCCTGTGCCAATTGGTTCAGCTTCGGATTCTTTGCCATGCTGTTCAGGTTACAGAACGAATGGGATGAGCGCCTTCACATCGCGCTGGTACCCGGTATACACGGCGCCGAACTGTGCAGCCATGAAGGCTTCCTCCTTGCGGGACTTCGTGCCCCATCCGATGAATGCCAGCGCCAGCCCGGCGATGCCGCGCAGTTCACCCTGCGCCAGCGCCGTGCCGAGCAGCCCCAGCAGGAATCCGGAGTAAATCGGATGGCGGACGATGGCGTACGGTCCCCCACGAACGAGCTCGTGATCCTGCTTGACGGTCACGCTGCCGCTCCAGTTGGCTCCCAGCAGCACGCGCGCCCAAATGGCGAACCCGCAGCCCGCCACGGTGAAAGCCAGGCCCGTCCAGCCGATTACGGGCGAGTCCGGCACGAACCGCCAGGCGAGCGGGCCCATCGGCAGTCTGGCGCTGAACGGCAGCGAGGGAAAAAGCAGCACAAGGGCAGCGGTCATGATGACAATGTGCAGCAGTCGGGAACTTGCAGTCTCGCGGCGGGCGGTTTTCTTGGACGCCAAACCGGCGGTCAGCCAGAGGATTCCGACGGCGCTCCAGAGCCATTCAATATAGTCGTATGCGACACGTCGCATACGACACATAATAACAAGCTCTTCGCCTACCGGATGCTGTTGACGGGCCCGGAGACTTTGCCCGGCGGCGGCGTGTGGCTGTCCAGGATGGCTCTGGCGCGTTCTTCCATACGTTGGGCTTCGCCCTTGCGTTTCATCTGGCGCAATAGGCCCGCGTAGTTGAGCAACGTAGTGGCCACTTCCGGATGATCGGGCCCGTTCGTCTTCTCCATAATGGCTAGCGCCCTCCGATAGGAAGACTCGGCCTCATTCATCCGTCCGAGCCTCCGGTAGAGCGCCGCCAGGCGGGTACACTCCGCCGCCACGGCGGGATGGTTTTCTCCGAGACGCCGCTCCCAGATCGCCATGCTGCGCTGGTAGCAGGGTTCGGCCGCGGGGAGCCGGCCATCGTCGCGATAGGTGTCGCCCAAAAGGTTCAGCGTGGACGCCAGCGCCAACTCCTGCGGACCGGCCGTCTTCTCCGCGATGGCGATCATGCGTTGCAGCAGCCCTTCGGCTTCCGTATAGTGTTCCCGATCGCGCGCCACCGATGCCAGAGATCTGAGGACGGGCAGCAACTGGCTGCTTTCGGGCCCCAGGGATTTCTCGCCAACCGCCAGCGCTCGGCGCCATACGGACTCAGCCGCTTCCGCGCGTCCCTGGCGCGCCAACGCTTCCGCCAGGTTGCCGAGGCTGGGGATCAGCTTGGGATTGTCCGGGCCCCAATTTTTCTCCTGGATGGCCAGCACGCGGCGGGTCGCCACCTGGGCCTCGCCCTGTCGCTCCGTGCGCAGATAGATCGCCGTCAAGCCATTCAGACTAGCAGCCGCCTCCGCACTATCCGATCCGTAGGCCTTTTCCCGGATTTCGAGTGCATGCCGGTAGAGCGATTCGGCGTCTCCGTACCGCTCTTGGAGCGTATACAAATCCGCCAGATTGTGCATGGCCACGGCCGCCCGCGCGGAATCGCCGCCCAAGTGAACCGTCCAGATCTCTAAGGCCCGCCGATCGCAAGATTCCGCGTCGACGTATTGCTTGCGCTTGAGGTAGAGGCTGCCAAGATTGTTCCAGGCAACGGCAGTCTGCGCGCTGCCGGCTCCGAAGACTTTCTCCCAGACCTCCAGCGCGCGGCGGTACAGTGGTTCGGATTCATCGAGTGCGCCTTGGTTCATCAGTGTGTTGCCAAGATTGTTGAGGCGGGTGGCCAGATCCGGATGCGCCGGCCCGAGCGCTTTTTCGTCGATCTCAAGAGCGCGCCGCAGCAGGGGAGCGGCTTCGGCGTTCCGGTCCTGTACATGGTAAAGGTCCGCCAGGTTGTTCAGGCTCGTGGCGGTTTTGGGATGCTCCGGCCCCAATAACCGCTCGTTAATCCGCAGCGCGCGCCGATAATATGACTCGGCTTCCTGGTAACGCCGCTCCATCTGGTATGTCGCCGCCAGATTGTTGAGCAGAAGCGCCAGCTTGGTGGTTTCCGGCTTGGTTTCCCAGCCATCCAGTGCGCGCAATAAGAGCGGTTCCGCCTCGGCCGGCCGGGCTTGCTTGAGGTACACTGCCGCGAGGTCGCCGGTCAACGTCGCGCGGAGCACGATGGATTCTTCGTCAGGCTGGTCGACCAGTCCAAGGGCCTTGCGATAAAGGGTTTCCGCCTGGCCGGCTCTGGCGGTCGCGGCATACAGCGCGGCGAGGTTGCCCCATAGACTGGCGAGAGTGCGGCGGGCCTCCGCGGATGGGTCCGGCCTCCGGATGTCCAGCGCCCGGCGGTAATAGCCCTCGGCCTCGGTATAGTGTCCGCCGTCGTAGCACGATGCAGCCAGATCATTCAGAGTTTGCACCAGCTTGTCCGTGCTTTCCGACGATTCGGCGACGCGTAGCGCGCCCTCATAAGTCCTACGCGCGTCTTCGTATCTGCCTTCTTCCCGGAGGCGGGCACCTTCCGACTGCAGCTTAAGCCAGCACTCATCCGGCGATTCCGCAGACATGGCGCAGGACGCGCAGACCAGCAAGATCATCCACTTACGGCATACACCCAACTGCATTGCCCCTCCTCCCTGTCGATGTCGGGCGATGCCACGCTCGATTACTGCTATCGACGGGGAATTTCGGGGGTAGTTAGGCCGGGATGATGTAAATCGAGGTAAATTGATCTAAAAACTATCTAAGGCCATCTAAAATATGGGGGCGCCGGCGCCACTTACTGAACCGCGGGAGGGTCGAGTACTTCGCGAATGTGAGCCGACAGGACATCCAGATTGAGCGGTTTGCCCAGGAATGACGTGCCCGGCCCCAGCGGGCCGGCGTTCACCAGCACATCGTCGGCATACCCGGACATATAAATCACCTTGAGGCCGGGCTTCGACGCCATGGCTTTCTCAGCAAGATCGCGGCCGTTCAGACCGGGCATAATCACGTCGGTCAACAGCAGATCGATCGAGCCGGCGTGTCGCTCGAATTGGCGCAACGCATCGCGGCCGTCCGCCGCTTCGAGTACCCGGTAACCGCCGGCGTCCAGCAAGTGCTTCAGGAGCTTGCGCACGCTCTCCTCGTCTTCCGCCAACAGGATCGTTTCCGTTCCCATGCCGGGCGCGCACAGAAGAGAACGCGGAGGGGGAATTTTACGGTCCTGCCCGGCGCGCGGCAAGCAGATAGTGAAAGTGGTTCCCCGGCCTGGCTCGCTACGCGCCCATATTCCGCCGCCAGCCTGCTCGACTATGCGGTGAACCGTGCTCAAG
>Ga0182015_10003948_pt1 | contig 16263 bp, 12 predicted proteins | sample 712P3MmetaG_FD_120478 | JGI IMG/M metagenome (GOLD analysis project Ga0182015, IMG submission 120478) | Permafrost microbial communities from Stordalen Mire, Sweden - 712P3M metaG | ecosystem: Environmental > Terrestrial > Soil > Wetlands > Permafrost | place: Sweden: Stordalen | collected... | reverse complement strand
TTTGGCCACTGTTCGTCGGCCAGCCGCTGCCGGTGAAGAGGACGCCTACTTTTCAGCGCCCCAGGTCAGTATCACGTTGTCGATGACGCCAGAATCACGTTTTGTGATGGTTCAGCCTGAACTGGAGAGGAGGCGCTCGCTGTTAGTGCAGGTTGGCTTGGGCTGCAGGTTTTGGTAAAACCTTGAATAAGTTCTCGATTTTTGTTTCAAAGAACCTCAGCCGGCGTGTCGCGTGTACCAGAAGCGTGTGGCACGTTTGTTTTCAAATCGACACTGGAAGGCACGGATCAGATGCGTCCTCCTGATGCCACACGAGATACAGTCAACAATCGTACGGCAGCAGTAAGCAGGAGTAGCCCTGCCATCCAGGGGAACCACGTGCCATATCGATCGAAGACCGTCTGGTCGTGACGCAGCGGCACGTCCACCAGCAGCGACGCGAACGCTCCGCTGTTGGTTCTTACCTCGCCGAGGATGCGGCCCCGATCGTCCGTTACCGTGAGGAATCCATCCTTCGCTGCGTGTGCGATCGCATATCCGCCCTCGACGCCGCGCATGATGGCGATGTGCCCGTGCCAAGTACGGTCCACATTGAAGTCCCAGGCTGGATCGAGCAGCAGGTCAACGCCGCCGCGTCCATAATCGAGCGCTGGGTGAATGAAGTCCATGTCTTTGCAGATCGCAACACCGATCGGGACTGCTGGTTTCGACAGCAACGCGAGCGAGGTTCCCGGTGTCAGCTTCGATTCAAAAGGCGGCAGCATATGCTGCTTGTCGTACGTGGCGATGGGCTGATCCGGCGTATAGATGCGCGCCTCGTTGAAGGAATCTCGCGCGACCACATGCAACACGCCGATGAGGAGAGTCGCGCCGGTACGGTCGGCCACAGACTGCAGAACGGAGTCTATGATCTTTGTGTCCCTGTCGAGCAGCAGGCCTGTCTTCTCAGGCATCAGAACGATCTTCGCCCCTTGGCGGGCGAGCCTCTCAGCCTGCTCGGCATAACTTTTGATAAGCTCCTCCATTTCGGGGGCTTCGTCGGCGAATACCACCGTGTCCGTATCCAGCAGTCCCACCTTGATGTTCTGCTGCGAGTTCGGCGCTGCCAGCCGGATTGCACCGAACAGGACGGCCCCGGCGAGAACAGCTAGCGCCGATCCCACGACGGGCGCTGCCTCCAAGAGCCTCCTGCCCCGGAGATACAGTCCGCTGGCAACCGCCGACGGAAACAACAACAGCAGGAAGGTGATGCCCCACGGGCCAGTGACAGAAGCGACTTGCAGGATTGGCAGAAAGCGCTCTTGCGTATAGGCCAGGCTGCCGGCTGTGCCGTTCGCTGGCGCAAAGCTGGCGAGATATTCGCAGACTGTCCAGAACGCGGGCAGCGCGATCACAGCGCTAAAGACTGCCCCACGATGGAGAAGACCACGGAACAGAAGGACACCCGCGGCGAAGAGCAGCGAGGCAATCGAAAACGGAATCAACCATGCCGTCACAGGGGCATGCAGCACGAAATGTAGGTAGTACAGCATGGTGAGACTGCCCAGAAGCATGGAGAGTGCCGCGGCTCCGGCCGCGACGCGCCACGAGGTCGTCTCTGCAGCCAGCAGCAGAACTGGGATCGGCGCGATCCACATGACGGGCCACAATGGGTTCATGCCATTCCCAGCAAGCAATAGCACGGCCGTGGAAAGAACAGCGAGGGTCGCAAAGAGTGTAGGACGTTTATCGACGAAGGCCACCGAGGTATCTCCTGAAGGAACGCTGGTGAAGCGAACGGAACTCTTTTTCACTCTGGGCCACACGGCCACCTAGATAGAGCGCGATGAGTCCATGGGAAAGCGCGCTGAGCTCGAAGGCAATCTCTATCGGATCATCAGGTCGCAATTCACCGGCGCGCATCGCCTCCTCAAGAATGTTTACGGTCGGATTGAACGTAGGCGAGCGCCCCGCTTTGAAGTCCTTGGGATAGACTCGCGCCCCCTCGCGAGGCACGAGAAACATAAGCTCGTAGAGGTTCGGGAACTGCAGCGCGGTGTCCAGAAAGACGTCCCCCACCTGCATCAGCCGGTGCTCCAAGCCGCCTTTGAGCTGAAGTATCTGCACCCGGGTCGCGAGCTCATGGAAGCCCTTGGCGGCAACCGCGTTCAGCAGGCTGGCACGGTCCGCATAGTGACGATAGATGGCCATGGGGGTAATGCCGACCCGCTCCGCGACGGGGCGCATCGCGACTGCCGCAAGGCCTTCTCGGTCAAGAAGTTCTCGCGCGGCCACGAGGATAGAAGCGGCTGTGCTTGTCTTTGGTGGAGTGCTCTTGGGATATCGGTTCATAAGTCTACGGCGTATACGTCATAATGTATACACCGTAGACTAGATGCTTGCAAGCGGGGATCCCTTGGTCGCTCCGGATTGCACGGCGCCTGGGAAAATGATCTTCCCTCAGAACATTGCCATCGGGGTCACGACAGTAGGTCTGATCGACCAGGAAGGAAAAATCCTGCGTGCCACCTTTCTGGCACAGCATCCTCCTTGCTGCAATGCTCTGCCTTGTAGCGTTTGCTCAAGCGTACTGGGTGCCGTGGATGGTCCCCTAACACCTGGCGCGCTTTCATGAGATGTTGTTGTTGTGTCGATACAGATTCTGGACGTGTTGTCGGCGAACCTTACCTTACCGGGTTAGGTAAGGGTTGCCCGTTATTCGCTCGCAATCTGAGTGTGCACGCGCATCGGCATCCTGCTGAGGTCGGTGATAAACTTCCGCGAGCCACCTCCGGAGGAGAATCAATTGAGACTTAGGCAGGTATTTCTGAGTGCGTTCGCGGGGATCGTCGTTTTGTTCGCGGCTAGTTACACAGTATGGTCGCAGTCTGCGGAACCTCTAGTGCCTCCTTCGGCTCCTTCCGCTCCGCCAGTGGCTCCCGTCAGAGCCGTCACCGACGACTATCACGGAACGAAGGTGGTGGATCCCTATCGCTACATGGAGGACCTGAAAGACCCTGAGGTGCAAGCTTGGTTCAAGGGCCAGAACGACTACACGCGAGCCGTGCTGGCGGGCCTCCCTGGGCGCGCGCAGCTGCTCATGCGCATTCGCGAGCTCGACCAGTCGGTCCCTCTGGTCTCCGCGCGGCAACTCCCTGGTGATCTCTACCTCATTTTTAAGCGGCTCCCCACCGAAGACGTCGGCAAACTGTACCTGCGCAGCGGCCTGAAGGGACAGGACCGGCTGCTGGTCGACCCTGAAAAGATTACCCTCACTGCGGCGAACCAGAGCAAGGGTAAAAACGACATTCTCGGATTCGCGGTATCCGATGATGGCCAGTACACAGTGGTAGGCATCGTTCCGGGTGGCTCCGAAACCAATGCCGAACTGCACGTAATCGAAAACGCCTCGGGCCGTGAGACCGGGGATGTGCTTTCTCGCGGTGTTGGTCCGGAAGCCTGGCAGCCTTACTGGCTGCCCGATAATCGTAGCTTCGTGTATGGACGCATGCAGACCCTGCCGCCGGACGCGCCCGCCGCGCAGGCGCGGCAGAAATTCCGCTCTTATCTGCATGTTCTGGGAACAGAACCTGGGAAAGATGCACCGGTATTCGGGTTCGGCGTGGTCCCATCCATTGAGGTCGACCCAAGTCTCATCGCCTCGGTCAGAATACAGCGAGGCTCGCGCTATGCTCTCGGCGTTCTGAATGGGAGCGTCACACCCAACAGTGCGTATTACATCGCGCCGGTGGACTCGATCGGCAAACCGAACCCGACGTGGCGCAAGATTACGGACTTTGCCGATGGTGTGACAGATATCGCGATTCACGGTGACGATCTCTACCTCTTGACCTACAAGGATGCTCCTCGGTATAAGATCGTGCGCATCGATGCCCGCGGGCGCGGGCGCGATCTCGCTTCGTCGGAGATTGTCGTTCCGCCTAGCGAGTTTGTGACTACCGGCATGAGTCCTGCTCAGGACGCGCTGTACGTGCGACTGCTGGACGGAGGAGTGGGCCGCCTGCTGCGAGTCCCGTACGGTGCTACACCAAAGGCGGAACGCGTCGCTCTCCCGTTTAAGGGCGCCCTCTATGAAAGGGCCGATCCCCGCCTGCCGGGAGCGCTGCTTTACATGACCTCATGGACCAAGGACTTCAAGATTTATGCGTACGATTCCAAAACCAAGGCGGTGACCGACACCTCGCTCCAACCGGCGGGCCCGTATGGAGATCCGGTCAATGTCGAGTCGGTGGAGGTCAAGGCGCCCAGCTATGATGGCACGCTCGTGCCGCTGTCCATCACGTACCCGAAGGGCATGAAGCTGGACGGTTCGAACCCCACCTACCTCTCGGGCTACGGCGCATACGGCTACACGTCTGATCCCTATTTTGCTCCAACCAATCTTGCGTGGCACGAAAAGGGCGGAGTCATGGCGGTTTGCCATGTTCGCGGCGGCGGAGAGTACGGAGAGGAGTGGCATCTGGCGGGAAAGGGGCGGACCAAGTCCAACACCTGGCGCGATTTCATCGCCTGTGCCCAGTATCTGATCGACAACAAATACACATCCCCAGCGCGGCTCGCCGGCGAAGGCACGAGTGCTGGTGGCATTCTGATTGGCCGCGCCATCACCGAGCGGCCTGACCTCTTCGGCGCCGCTCTCATTAACGTCGGTTTGGAAGACGCCCTGCGTGCGGAAACCACCAACAACGGCGAGACGAACATCCCCGAATTCGGCAGTACGAATACGGAGGAAGGGTTTCGCGCGCTTTATGAGATGAGCGCATTCCACCATGTGAAAGAAGACACGCCGTATCCCGCGGTTCTACTCACTACCGGCATCAACGATCCGCGTGTTGACCCGTGGATGCTGGGCAAGATGACGGCACGCTTGCAGGCGGCGACTTCCAGCGCTAAACCGGTCCTGCTGAGGGTTGATTATGGCGGCGGCCACTTTGGCAGCGGCGAGACGGAATCTCAGGAAAGCCTGGCGGACGCGTGGAGCTTTCTGCTGTGGCGGTTCGGCGTGCCTGAGTTTCAGCCGCAAAAGAAGTAAGGTCTCTTCGACTGGTTCCGGCACGAGAGAGTCAAGACGAACCACCTCCCGATGGGAGTTCCAGCTCTGTGACGCAGGGCGATTGCTTTCGCCTGTCAATGTGCACGTGCTATTGCTTTCCCGCGCGCCCGCGTCTTCGTTGCTTGACTGACCTCATGGCCGAAAGGCCTTCCGGCGGAAATTCGCCGTTGACGGTTCTGGACGGATGGTCGGCAATGCGGAAGTTATTCAGAAACGGGCTTCTGGGAGATCCTCCGGATCCTACAGTGGTCTCCCAGAATCCGTTTAGCCCGCATCCGGCCAATGCAGATTTTTAGATTTGACCCGGGCACGGGCATCTCTCGAATCCCCATCGAAGCTATTTCAGGCCTTGTCCTCCGGTTAGGCAGCGGGTGGTGTTAGGAATGCTATCCAATGTAGAGGGAATTTTGAGCAGCGAGGCCAACTGAGCAAGAAATTTAGCCGCGATTACTTCAGCGTGTCGCTGCGGTAAAGTTGCCCCAGTTGCGTGCGGCAACCAAACGCCATCCACCGGCCGTCCGCTGTGATTGCGATTGGAGTGACCATCGGCCTTAGACCCACAGCGTCTTTCGGGGTTATCGTCTGCCACACTTCCCGCCGGCCGGACTCTACATCGACCTTATAAATGTTGAGGCCGGTAGCGGTCGTCGCCTGCACAAATACATGCTTCAAGTCCGCCCACCCGATCGGAAACTCCTGTGCTTGAATGCCGGGGAGCGGCTTAGAGCTGCCGTCCGACATAGAACGGATGACGAAGCCACCCTTCTGTTCAACAATGAATGATTGTTCGTCCGGCGCAACCGTTCCCCCCGGAGCGTCTCCCGGCGACAGTTGTTTCGGTGTCGAACCATCCACATCCGTGAGGTAGATGGCCTCGGCTTGGCTGGACTGGCTGGCTACCATCAGAATGCGATGTCCATCCGGGAACCATTCAGCCCATCGCGGCTGCATCCCGTCCCAGTGCAACACGCGCGCCTGCCCCGGCCCTACTGGCACAACCTGCACGCGTGCCGCTGGATCGTCCGGAAGCACTACCAGCGCCCACTTTCCATCGGGAGTGATGTCCGAGGCATATCCGCCTCCGCCGAGGTGGACCGCCGGAGTACCATCACTCTTCCGCACATACACCGAATAGTCGTTTCCCGACTCTTCGGATAAATCGGTGAACAACATTTCACTTCCGTCCCGGGACAGCCGGGGACCCCAGCTGTACGAGAGCCAGCTTAGATCGCGTTCCTGATTGGACCCGTGCTCCACGATCGCCATCGTCCCACGCGCTTCTTCTGTCGAAACCAGGGCGCGACCCGACGATGCGACGTCGAGGATGCGTGTCGGCGCCGTGCCGCAATACACAGTTCTCTGCTTGCCCGACAGTGTGACGGCATGGATGCACCACTGTTCGCCTGATTCCGCGGCCGAGAACCAAATCTCTTTCCCTGATGGAGCCCATGCCAAGCCCTCCAGGGATTCCCATCCGCCTGATATTGTTCGCAACTGCCCGGACCGGTCCACCAGCACAAGATCGCCACGATCATCAACATTAGGCGGGTGCCGAAACACCGCTACCAGTTTTCCATCGGGAGAAACTCGCATGTCGCTCATCCAGCCTTCGCCTTCGAGCAGTATCTTTCCGATGGGATATTGCAAGCGCCACTTCTCGTTGCCGCGGTCGATGATGGCGAGTTCGTTTCCGTCCGGTCCCCAGTCGGCATCGACTACATGCTCCAGCAGTTCGCGAGGTGCGGTGCCTCCCAAAGGAGAAGTAGCCAGCGTACCGCCCCATTCATAGTGGGCGAAATATCTCGGCCGCATCAGGACAGCCATCTGACCCTGTCGTGAAATTGCCAGCAGCAAAGCCCCGCCGAGACCCACCGGCGTTGATGCCGGATAGTCCTCGCGAATGCTATAAGTGTCGGGCGCTCCTACGGCGAACTTCGCGCTGTAGAAGACAGTTTTTGTATCCGGCGCGAATCGGCCTCGAATGACCTCGCCGCGATCGTACGAAACGCGGGTGAAAGTCGGCGGCGCCGCCGGGGCAGGCCTTAGATCCCACTCGATGGCCGCTCCCGCGACGAGGCCAAGAACCGCTGCTGCCGCGACGAACACTGGCCAGCGCGGTTTCCTGGCATCGCCTGCGATTGCCGCATTCGCCGCTGTTTTCGAAGTCGTCCCGGTCAACGCTTCCAGCGCGAATGCAAGGTCTTTTGCCGATTGGAAACGCTGTTCCGGTAGCTTTTCCAAGCAGCGCCGCACGATCCGCTCCAGCCCCGGTGAAACCGGGTGGTCCGTCTCGCTCAGTTCCGGCGGGTCTTCTTTCAGAATAGCCGTCATAGTCTCCGCGGCAGTATCGCGGCGGAAAGCGCGCTTGCCGGAGATCATCTCGTAGAGCACGGCTCCAAACGCAAAAATGTCGGTGCGAGAATCGACTGCCGCGCCGCGCACCTGCTCCGGCGCCATGTAACCGGCCGTGCCCATCACCGTGCCCGCTTCGGTCGGTGAACTGGTCAGCGTCAGACCGTCCGACTGTTTAGCTCCGCGAGCATTCGGCGCCAGCTTCGCCAGGCCGAAATCGAGAATCTTCACGCGGCCTTCTCTGGTGAGAAAAATGTTCTCCGGCTTCAGGTCGCGGTGGACGATGTTCTTGTCGTGGGCTGCCGCCAGGCCCTGCGCGATCTGCGCCGCATAATCGGACGCCTTGCGCGCCGACAGGGGGCCCTGATCAAGTTCGGTGCGCAGGCTGGCGCCTTCCAGAAGTTCGGAGACGATGAAGGGCGAGCCGCCATCCTCCCCGATATCGTGAATGGCAAGAATATTGGGGTGGTTGAGCGCAGCTACGGCCCGAGCTTCCTGCTCGAAGCGCCGCAACCGATCGGCATCGCGCGAAAAGGATTCCGGCAGCATTTTCAACGCAACTTCACGCCCAAGCCGCGTGTCGCGGGCGCGATACACTTCGCCCATGCCCCCGGCACCTAGCGGGCCGAGAATTTCATAAGGGCCAAGTTTGCTACCCGGGATAAGCGTCATTGTGCGCGCAATTATAGTCGAGTGCAGCACGTTGCAGACAATTCGACGATTCTGGACGTGTTGTCGGCCAACCTTCCTTACAGGATTAGGGAACAGTTGCCCTCCTGCTGGGTCACCGGACTGAGTTCGGTGTTGACCTTTTGAGTGGCGCCGGAATAAACTCTCAGTAGTCTCGGTGATGAGTTTAGCCGATTCTCCCGAGTAACCAAATATCGGGATAGTGGATCGATCAAGCGGACGAATCTTCAACCTTCTGAAACAGTCTGGATGGTAATTCCCTAAATTTAAATGCATTCCGCCGGAATGCCGCAGGTTGCCTGTACTTTGGATGGCCTGTCACTGGGAGAAAACCATGAAGGTTTCCGGAGTTCCCGTCTCTTCCCCAATTGCAAGCGCTGTTCTGCCGAATGGGGACCACCTCGAGCTGATTCGCAAAGGCAAGAATCCCACCAACCTCTTGTACTGGAGCGGCGGTCATGCCACCGAGTGCCCGGAATTCAAGTTTGGGCGGCGGCGGTTTCTTCCTGCGGCAATCGGCAAAGCGCTCCCCAGTGGGATCACTCTTGCTGCTGGCGTTTCCAATTACACGTCCACCGCGGACCTCTACAATCGCATCGCTGGCATTTTCCAATCAACGCGCGCCGTGGAACGAAGCAATGCTGAAATGGCGACATGCTTCATCTTCGCGACCTATTTCGCGGATTGCCTGGAACCCGCGCCCCGCGCGATCGTGACCGGTATCGACCCCTGGGACATGGTGCAGGTTCTTAGACTGTTCGACTATCTCTGCCGTCATGCAATCACGACAGCTCTTTTCGAACCCGGTAACTTCCGGAATCTGCCAGCAGGCTGTTCCCCGACATTCCTGGTTGGCGATCCAAGGCCCTCCAGCACTCTGCTCAAGTTGTTAGATGTAACGCAACATTTTCGATTTGGGATGGCGCGATCGAAAACAATCGTAAACCGGCCGTTTTCTGCAGTCATTTTGGACAGTGACGGTGAAACGAACGATAGAGTTCCAGACACCTTCTGCCGAATCAACGCGACGCCGCAGATGGGCACCCGCCCGGCACTTCTCGATCCGAAAGCGTTGCGGAAAATCGCAGAAACTTGGCAGGGGCGACTGCTGGCTTATCGTTTGAGGTACCGGTCGCAAGTAGCAAAACAAACTTTCGATCCGAGCAGCTTAAGCGGGTCGACGCGCGCTCTGGGGTCCGTCCTCGGGTCTTGTTTTCCTGACAGTACGGAACTGCAGGAACGCGTGGTGCAACTCCTGGCACCACAGGACGAGCAGCGCCGCCTTGATCAGGCTCGATGTGCGGCGGCGGTCGTCATCGAGGCACTCCTGATCGCGTGCCATGAACAACGGGCGAGTGTGCATGTGGGCGAAATCGCGGCGCTCGCAAACGGAATCCTGAGTGCTCGCAGCGACGGGTACCAACTCGAGGCACGCAAGGTTGGTAGTATTCTGCGCTCTTTTTCGCTGGGACAGCGTCGGGACAGTCGAGGCTACGGATTTTTACTTTCGACTCCGTGTAAAAGGCGAATCCACCAACTGGGTCGGTCCATGGACGTTCCCTTCTTTCGTGGGGACATCGAGAAATGCGACCTGTGTAGGAATCTTCAACCTAGCACCGTGAAGTGTACGTCGTGAATGTTGTGCACGTCATGTACGTTGCAATCACAAATCAAAAGCGATGAAAAGGGGGACTGCCAATGCCAAATCGAAAAAGGACCGAGATTATTCGCCGGATTCTAGACTCTGGCTATCTTTGCGAATTGCGCGACGCTGCCGACCCCAATCTTCCAAAACTGAAGATTGAAAACAATCCTAACGAAAGCTATGCCTTCGATTACTGCGGCGGGATGGGCGTCATCCTCGATCTGCAAGTAACCTCGAATCGAGCTGTGCAAATCCAGGATTTCGGTGACCTCGAACTTCTGGGACGACCGTGCAACGTGGACTGGTGGGCAAGTGAGAAATCAAACGTCTACAAGTTCTATCGAGGCCCGGAGTACCCGTGTGATGTCGTGCTCAATGACCGTACGGCTGTTTTGGTAAAGCCCGGGCAGCCCTTGAAAGGTGTGCTTTTGGGACGCTCGGCGGTGCCCATACCTTCCCAGTACTCCCACGGTTTCAGACTAGGGATGACGCTTTCAATCCTGGACGGATCTGACAACTGGCACTCCGCCCAATTGTCCGTACGGGTGGATGAGCATCTGTGTTCCAAGAGCAGAACGCAAAGCCGAGGTTCACTGTTCGCAAGAAAACGCGAACCCGTGAATCGAGTGGAGGACGCGGCGGCGCGGGATGTCAGTCGTCCGCATCGCCGAACGGCCGATGCATCGCACGGCACCCTTGCACCTCCGGACGACCCCGTATCAGAAGAGCGAACCACCGCTTCCGGAGAAACCTGTACACTCTTGCAGAGCAATACGCGCACGACGACGAATTAATCCGAGGTTTTTCCTGGCGATCCTGGTCACCGGCGGGGCAGGCTACATCGGCAGTCATGCGGCGCGCGCTCTGCGCCGCGCAGGATATGACGTCGTCCTGTATGACAATCTTTCCACCGGATTTCGTCGCCTGGCGCAGGGCTTCGAACTGGTCGAAGGCGACATCTCCGACGAAGCCCGGCTAAAACCGGTGCTCGCGCGCGTCGATGCGGTGATGCATTTTGCCGCTCACGCCTATGTCGGAGAGTCGGTCGAGAACCCGCGAAAATATTTTCGCAACAACGTTCTCGGAGCGCTCAGCCTCCTGAACGCCGTGCTGGACGCCGGTATCCGCCGCTTCGTGTTTTCTTCCACCTGCGCCGTCTATGGCATCCCCGGCAAAATTCCAATCACCGAGCAGACGCCGCGCGAGCCCGTCAATCCCTATGGCGCATCGAAACTGTTTTTCGAAAACGCGCTCGCAGCCTACAGCCGCGCTTATCGGCTCCGCTCCCTCAGCCTGCGCTATTTCAACGCCGCCGGAGCCGATGAAAGTGGCGAGATTGGCGAACTCCACGACCCCGAAACGCACCTGATTCCGCTGGCGCTCGCCGCCTCCACCCCGAACGGCCGCGAGCTCCAGATCTATGGTTCCGACTACCCGACTGCAGACGGAACCTGCCTTCGCGACTACATTCACGTCAGCGATCTGGCCGATGCCCACGTCCGAGCCTTGCAATATCTGGAAGGAAACGTAGACAAGAAGAGTGGAGACGAGAAGGCCGGAAACCTGGCCGTGAACCTCGGAACCGGTCGTGGATATTCCGTGATGGAAGTCATCCAGGCCGTGGAAAAGGCCACTGGACGCCCAGTTCGCCGCAAGATCGGACCGCGCAGGCCAGGCGATCCGCCAGCTCTGATAGCCGATCCGTCGAAAGCCCAAAGCCTGCTGGGATGGACCGCGAAGCGCAATCTGGACGACATCGTGTCCAGCGCGTGGAGCTGGATGCAGTCTAGTGCATCGAATACTAATACTTGACCGAACACCCGTAAGGACGAGTCACAGGCGTCGCGACCGGCTTTCCAGCCAAGGATTGCTCCAGCGCCAGACTGACATAATTGCGCGCGCCCGCAACGTCGCTCAGCTCGGTAGTCGGTTTGTCGTCAATCGCCCCATCGTAGATCACCACGCCCTGCGGGTTGATCACAAACATATGCGGAGACGTCTTGGCGTCGTAAAGATGGCCAATGTCACCCCTGGGATCAAGCAGCGCGGCCGTCGGAGCCGCCTGCATCTTCGCCATGTATGCATTCTCCTCGCTCGCGCTCACGTTGCCCTGTTTGCCCGGAGCGGAAGACAGAATGGTGAACCAGGCGACGCCCTGCCCCGTCCATCGCTTCTGCAGTTGCTGCATGTTGCCGCTGTTGTACTGCTTGCCCACAAATGGACATCCGTTGTTGTGCCACTCCAGCACGACATACTTGCCGCGATAGTCCGAGAGATGAACGGTCTTGCCATTGCTCGCCGTGCCGGTGAAGTCGGGCGCCGGCGCACCGACCTTCGCAGCCAGCAGCAGCGACGGCGCGGCGCACAGCACCAGCGCAACTACCAGGGGGTATAGAGTTGAGCGCTTCATATCTTTCATATCGCCTTCCATGTCAAGGGTTCCTTCGTTCATGATTCATGTTAAGACTGACAGGCGCATCAATCAAATAGGACTCACTCAAATTCGAGTTTTCGCCGGAAATCGTGAGCACGCCCTTCAGCCGTTCGATCGGTTTGAGCAGCTGATCCGTCTTCCGCAACGTCAGCCGGAAACCATTGGCGGCCGGCACCAGCTTCTGCGGCGCCGCGTTGGCAATCTGCGATTCCGCCAGCGGAAAGAAAAGTGCCTGCGTGATATGGAGACCCTTGCTCTGACCGAGGTTGGCCGTGAGCACCAAAGAGTCCTTCGCATCGGCCGCGCTGAACTTCCAGCTCGTCGGTGGCGGACCGGGGAAAGACTCATGCGTGCCGGTCAACAGATCGGCGCGTCGAGAGTGCGGAGAAGAAGCGTGAGCCTCGATGGGGATGGTAAGCAAAAGTTGCGCCTTACCCGGAATGCACATGTCATGGCTGCAGACCAGCAGCTTCACGTCGGCTCCGAGCTGAACTATCTTCTGCGCCGCCAGCCTGAGGTCCGCGTGCATCGGAACGACCAGCACCACAGCGTCTTCGTAGCCATAATCCACGATGGTGGAAGAATCCTCCAGACGCCGCGGAGTCGGCCACTCGATCGCTCCGGCAGTCAGACCCGCAGCCAGATGCCAGTCAACGCGAGGAGGTTCACCCGAGTCACCCGGATTGATCCAGTAAATGTGCCAACCCTTCTCGAGCTGGAAATGCAGCCCGACATCGAACTCCTCCCCAGCTGCGAGCGATTGCTTCTCAATCCATTTTTCAGCGATAAGCTCCAGCGTGCCGTGCGGGATCGGCGTGCCTTCCGCCAGCGCACTGGCTGCAACCAGCAGCAGAGCAACTCCAAGCCGGATTGCCCGCCAGAAAACAGGACCTGTCTCACACGCTCGCATCTTGATTTGGATGCAGAAACGGTCCGAATGATGAACTTAAGGATGGACTTCCCGCCGACATGATGACTAACGCTTTTCCAGTCTCGACAAATTGCTTCAATTTCTCGTTAAGTCGCATCAAGCGGAAAATTTGGGTTGCCGCCGCCGATCTTCTGGCTCAGGTGAGCGGCGATGAGTTTGCCGTGAAAACGTCCGTTTTCAATAAAGATCTCGCTCGTTCGGGACCCTGCGACGATCACCCCGGCAACGTAGATTCCCGGAACATTCGATTCCAGGTTCTCGGGATCGCAGACCGGACGAAGCTGTTCCGGCGAAAGTTCAATCCCCACGCCTCGCAGAAAATCATAGTCGGGATGGTATCCGGTGAGCGCGAACACAAAATCATTTTTCAGGCGAACCGGACCGGACGGAGTTTGCACCACGACACAATCGACGTTGATCTCCCGCACCGTGCTGTTGAAGTGCGCGATGATTTCGCCGGCCTTGATGCGGTTTTCGATGTCGGGACGCACCCAATACTTGACGTGACTGTTCATCTGCGCTCCGCGATGGACGAGCGTGACCCGCGCCCCATGCCGCCACAAATCCAGGGCCACCTCGGCGGCTGAATTTTTGCCACCAATCACCACTACATCGGAGTCGAAATAAGGATACGGATCCCGATAATAATGGAAAACTTTGTCCAGATCTTCACCGGGGATATTGAGCTGATTGGCAAGATCATAGTAGCCAGTCGCGACCACGATCTTCCGCGCGCGGTAGTCGTGAATGCCGTCGTACGAGTCGGTGGTGGTGACCCGAAAGTCGCCGTCCCCGCCCGTAATGGTCTTCACCCACTCGTACTGGCGGATCTGCAAATGATAGTGCTCCGCGACCCGCCGATAATATTCCAGAGCTTCGAGGCGATTCGGCTTTGGCGACGCCGTGGTGAAAGGAATATCGCCAATCTCGAGCAATTCGGGCGTGGTGAAAAAAATCATGTTCTGCGGATAGTGATAGATGGAATTAACCAGGCATCCCTTGTCGACGAGGAGAGCCTTGAAGCCTGCTTTCTGGGCCTCGATGGCGCAGGCCATGCCGGTCGGACCAGCGCCCACGATCAGCACATCGGTCGCTGAGCCAGGCGTGTCCTGCATTTGAGCGCGCGGCAAGGCTTCCGGAATCTGTTCGACGGGCAGGGGCGCCAGAGTCTTCATCGCTGGGGATGGAAAACGACAATTCTAGCACCGCGCACCAGCCGCATGCCGCGCCTGACTCCCTACTTCTTCACGCAAACGGCAACGCCGTCGCGAAGTGGCAAGATGGTCGTGAACAGATCCTTCGATTCGTAGATCAGCTTATTGAATTCGAGGATGGCTTTGGTGGTGGCGTCGGGATTGGGCTTGCTGACCTTCCCGCTCCACAGGACGTTATCCGTGATGAAAAGACCGCCGCTCTTCAAACGAGGGAGCGCTAAACGAAACACACGCGGGTAGTCGGTTTTATCGACGTCGTTGAAGATGATGTCGTAGTGGGTCTTCTCTTCCGAAAGAAATTCAAGCGCATCGCCGACGCGAACCGTGATGCGCGGGCTCACGCCGGCGCGCTCAAAGTAACGCCGCGCCTTTTCGGCACGTTTGGGATCTCCGTCGGTATAGACGACGCGACCGCCTTCCCCCACCGCGCGCGCCCACCATATCGTGGAGTAGCCGATGGCCGATCCCATTTCGAAAATCTTCTTTGCGCCGCTGATCACCGCCAGTTGATACAGCACGCGAGCAACGGCCGGGCCTACGATCGCTATATCGTTCTTGCCGGCCTCCACTTCCATCTCGGCGAGAACTTCGTCGCGCGGCGGCAGCATCGCGTATAGGTACTCTTCGACTTCAGGAACTGTAACTCCGGCCATGCGCCAGTCCGGCCTTGCGGGTTGATTGGTCATCTCGCTCCACCGTAAATTTACGAAATCGTCTGCCCCGGCTTCATTTCCAGCACTTTCACGTCCGGCGCCAGTTTCTGTAACTCGGCGGGCGTTCCCGTCAGCTGCGGAAATGTGCCGAAGTGCATGGGGATGACCGTCTCCGGCCGCAGCAGTTTGCAGGCATAGGCAGCCTCGCGCGGCGACATGGTGAAATGATCGCCGATCGGCAGCATGACAATCGCTGGCGCGTAGAGGTCGTGAATGATGGCCATGTCGCTAAAGACATTCGTGTCGCCGGCGTGGTACAGCTTGACTCCATTCGAAAACTCGAGCACGTAGCCGCAGGCTTCTCCACCGTAGATGATTTGGTCGCCGTCCTGAATTCCGCACGAATGCACCGCATGCACCATCGTGATCTTCACCCCTGCAACAGTTTGCGTCCCGCCCTTGTTCATGGGCGCGATCTGTTTGACGCCCTTTTTCTGCAGCCAAGCGCAGAGCTCGACGATGCCAACGGCGATCGGATTGACTTTTTTGCCCACTTCGACCGCGTCGCCAATGTGATCGAAATGCCCGTGGGTGCAGAGCATCACGTCGGCCTTCTTTACATCCTTTTCGCTCTCCGGGCACATGGGATTACCACCAATCCACGGATCGATGTAGAGGGTCTTCCCTTCCGGCGTCTGAATGCGGAACGTGGCATGGCCCAGCCATTTGAGTTGAACTCCTTTAAGATTCACGAACACACTCCAGTGATAATCGATGAACTTGCATTCTAGTGGCTGGCAAAACCGCGCGCAACGAGCGCGGACGGCCGCCGAGGATCTGCGCCTGATTTAACCCATTCCGGTTGTGCCCAAACTCGTGTATAAGATGGGGCACAATGCCCGAACTCAAAGTGTTGCTTTCACACGAATCCATTGCCAAGCGGGTGGCCGAACTGGGAAAAGAGATTGCGCGCGATTTTCACGGGCAATCGATCATCCTGGTGGGCGTTCTCAAAGGTGCTGCAATTTTCCTGAGCGATCTCGCACGTCAAATTCCGCTGGACGCCACCTTCGATTTTATCGGAGTCTCGAGTTACGGAAACCGTCCCACGGTCAAAGAGGACCCGGCCGGCCACGCCGCCTGGGATTCTCTGGGCGAAGTCCGTCTGACCAAGGATATGGATAGTTCGATGACCGACCGAAACGTGATTCTGGTCGAAGACATTCTCGATACCGGCCTGACGCTGAACTACATCTCCAAGCTGGTGCAGGCGCATCGGCCAAGATCCCTG
>Ga0182015_10003947_pt1 | contig 16267 bp, 15 predicted proteins | sample 712P3MmetaG_FD_120478 | JGI IMG/M metagenome (GOLD analysis project Ga0182015, IMG submission 120478) | Permafrost microbial communities from Stordalen Mire, Sweden - 712P3M metaG | ecosystem: Environmental > Terrestrial > Soil > Wetlands > Permafrost | place: Sweden: Stordalen | collected... | reverse complement strand
GTTGGTCCAATCGGTGCTGATGGTCGAGGACGACGCGGCATTGCGCGAGGCGTTGCTCGATACGCTGCGCGCGGCCGGAATAGCCGCCCTGGGCGCGAGCGACGCCGCCGCCGCGATGCGAATGCTGGAAACCGAAGAAATCGCGCTGGTCATATCGGACGTGCAGATGCCGGGGCCCAACGGATACGAACTGCTGTCCGCCATCAGGCGGTCGCGGCCGGACGTGCCGGTGGTGCTGATGACCGCCTACGGCACGGTGGCGCAAGCCGTGGCGGCGATGCGTGAGGGCGCGACGGACTACATCGTCAAGCCCTTTGATGCCAAAGCGCTGATCGACCTGGCGCAGCGCCAGCTTTCGGCGCGGGTCATGCCCAAGGACATCGTCGCGGCGGATCCTGAATCGAGGCGGATGGTCAACCTCGCCCGAAAGATTGCGGAAAATGACGCCACCGTGCTCATCACCGGCGAAAGCGGCACCGGCAAGGAGGTATACGCGCGCTTCATTCGCGACAACTCCGTGCGCGGCGACAAGCCATTCGTTGCGATCAATTGCGCGGCAATCCCCGACAACATGCTCGAGGCGACGCTGTTCGGATACGAGAAAGGCTCCTTCACCGGCGCGATCGGCGCACACGCCGGAAAATTCGAGCAGGCTCAGGGTGGAACCCTGTTGCTCGATGAGATTTCGGAAATGGAACTGGGTCTGCAGGCCAAGATCCTGCGCGTTCTGCAGGAGCGCGAAGTGGAGCGGCTGGGCAGCACCCGCACCATCAGCCTCGACGTCCGCTTGATCGCGACCTCCAACCGGGATCTTCCGGAAGAGGTGCGCGCCGGCCGGTTTCGCGCGGACCTCTACTACCGGCTCAACGTGATGTCGCTGCGGCTGTCGCCGCTGCGCGAGAGACGCGGCGACATCCTGCCGCTGGCGCGCCGCGCCATGCTCGCCTGCGCGCGGGGCGGTCAGCCCTCCCTGAGCATGTCTGCCGACGCCGAGAGCAAACTGCTGCAGCATGACTGGCCGGGGAACGCGCGTGAACTGACCAACATCGTGCAGCGCGCTGCGTGGCTCGCGAGCGGCGGCCAGATCAAGGCGGCCGACCTGGACATCGGCGTCCTCGGCACGGTGGCTGAGGCGCCGGCGGACCGCACCGTGCAAGAGGCGGGTCTGGATCGGGATCTGAAGGAGCGCGAACGCGAGTTGATCCTGGCGACGCTGCGCGTGACCGGCGGCAGCCGCAAACTGGCCGCGGAGCGGCTCGGCATCAGTCCTCGCACGCTGCGCCACAAGCTGCAGCAGCTGAAGGCCGCAGGAGTCGTCGTGCCGCAGCTTCATGAAACCCAATACGTGACGGTCTGAACCATGAGCAGCATGCAGATTCAGCAGGTTCTTGCGGAAATGCGCGCGCTGCAGGCGCGCGCGATGGGCGGTGTCGGCGACCTGGCATCGAGCGCGATGGCGGGCACGCCCGCGGCGGGCGCCCAGCCATCGGACTTCGCCGCCCTCCTGAAGGGCTCGGTCGATCACATTGCGACCATGCAAAACCAGGCGACCACGATGGCGGCTTCGTACGAGGCCGGCGACAAGAGCGTCGACCTCACCAAGGTGATGCTGGAAGTGCAGAAGGCGAGCCTGGCGTTCCATGCGATGACCGAGGTGCGCAACAAGCTCGTCGACGCGTACACCCAAGTCATGGCCATGCCCGTCTAGTCGATTTTTAGAGGATTGAGTTATGGCTGACATCGTCCCCGCCGCTCCGCGCGGTCTCCTCGACATACCAGGGCTCAAACAAGCGGGTCTGCTCGCCGGCGTCGCTGCGGCCGTAGCCGTGGCGATCTGGCTGGTCCTGTGGTCGCAGGGTCAGAACTACACGGTCCTGTACGGGCAGCTCTCGGAGCGCGAGAGCGGCCAGGTCATGGATGCGCTGACGGCGGCCGGGATCGAATTCAAGCTCAATCCAGCGGGCGCGGTCTCGGTTCCGGAGTCGAAGGTCCAGGAGGCGCGCATCCGTCTGGCCGGCCAGGGCTTGCCGCAAAGCGACTCCATGGGCATCGAGATGATCCAAAAGGACTCGGGACTCGGCACCAGTTCCATGATGGAGACCGCGCGGTATCAATCGGTTCTGGAAACCGAGCTGGCGCGCACCATCATCAAGGTTCAGGGCGTGCAAAGCGCCCGTGTGCATCTTGCGCTTCCCAAGGCCTCCGTCTTTTTGCGCGACGCCCGCAAGGCGACCGCTTCGGTGATGCTGCAGCTGTACCCGGGCAGGCGCATCGAGCCGGGTCAGGTCGCTGCCATCGTGCACCTGGTTGCCTCGAGCGTGCCCGAGCTGGGCCCGAGCGATGTCACCGTGGTGGATCAGGAGGGGACTCTGCTCAATTCTCCCGACGAGAGCGCGGAGGCGGCGGCGGCGACGCGTCAGTTCGAGTACACGCGCAAACTCGAGCAGTCCTATCAGCGGCGCATCATCGAACTTCTCGAGCCGATCGTGGGCGCCGGCCGCGTTCGGGCCACCGTCACGGCCGACCTGGACTTCACGCAGACCGAGGAGACCCACGAAAATTACGATCCGCAAAAGACGGCCGTTCGCAGCGAACAGACCAGCAGCGACATGCGCAAGAGCGCCGACGGCGCCGAAGGGATTCCGGGCGCCCTATCCAACCAACCGCCGGGAACCTCCGGAGCTCCGGTCCTTCCAGGAGCGGCAGCGACGCCGGGGTCGCCGGCCAACGGCCAGGCGGCGACGGCGAGCACGGGGCCCAGTTCGACCTCCTCGCGCAGCACGCGAAATTTTGAGGTGGATCGCACGTTGTCGTACGTGAAACAACCGACGGGCGTTCTGACGCGCCTCAGCGTGGGGGTCATATTCGACGATTGGCAGAAGGTTGGCGCGGACGGCAAGACGTCCGCATCGCCGATGAGCGAGAACGACATCAAGCGATTTACTCAACTGGTCAAGGAGTCCATCGGCCTGAAGGACGAGCGCGGCGACAAGCTCGACGTGATCAATCAGGCATTCAAGACCAATGCACCGATTCCCCCGGTGGACGGCGTGCCGCTCTGGCAGCAGCCGTGGGTCATGCAGCTCGGCAAGCAGATCGTCGGCGCGGCCCTGGTCTTGTTGGTCGCCCTTTTGATCCTGCGGCCCTTGATGAAGTCGTTGACCAAATCACAGGTCCGCCTCGTGTCCGGCGGGGCGTCCGGCGAGCTCGATGGCGACAAGGTCAGTCTTTCCGGAAAGGCCGACAAAGCCATCAAGCTGCAGCCGAGCTTCGAGCAGCAAATCGCGGCGGCCCGGACGCTGGTCGGGCAGGATCCGAAGCGGGCCGCGCAGGTCGTGAAGGATTGGGTCGCCGCCGATGGCTAAGCCGGACGAGCTCGACGGGACCAAGCGCGCCGCCATCCTGCTCATGAGCCTGGGCGAACAGGATGCGGCCAACCTCCTCAAGCAACTCGACGCCAAGGATGTGCAGAGACTCGGTATGGCCATGGCCGAGCTGAAGGAGGTCTCGCGCGATCAGATGACCGCGGTTCTCGACAAGTTCATCGGCATCGCAGACAGCAGGGCGGACATGGCGTCCGCATCCCATGACTACGTGCGGCGGGTGCTGACCCAGGCGGTCGGCAAGCAGAAGGCGGAGCTGTTGCTCGACCGGGTGTCGACGGGTCAGACGGGCCAGGGCATCGAGGCTCTCAAATGGATGGAAGCGAAGGCGGTGGCACAAATCATCAGTACGGAGCATCCGCAGATCGGCGCCATCGTCCTCGCGCATCTGGAGCCGGAACAGTCGGCCAGCATTCTGCCGCTGTTGTCGGATGAAATGCGGACCGACGTGCTGATGCGCATCGCCGCGCTCAACGAGGTTCCGCAATCGGCGCTCACGGAATTGGACCAGCTCGTGGAACGGCAGGCCAATGCCGCGCAGCCGTCGGCGCAGAGACGCATCGGAGGCGCCCGCACGGTGGCGAACATCCTCAACTCGATGGCAAAGGAAAAGAGCGGCGAGGAACTCGGCAAGATCGAAAGCGCCGACAGCGAGATGCATCAGAAGATCAAGGACCTGTTGTTCATCTTCGACAATCTGTTGGACGTGGACGATCGCGGCATTCAGGCGTTGCTGCGCGAGGTGGGATCGGACTCCCTGGCGGTTGCCCTGCGCGGCGCCGAGCCGGAGGTCCAGGAGAAGATTCTGCGCAACATGTCGAAGCGCGCTGCGGAGATACTCAAGGACGACATGGAAGCGCGCGGGCCCGTGAAACTCGCCGACGTCGAGGTTGCCCAAAAGGAGATCATCGTGATCGCGCAGCGCCTTGCGGACGAGGGCACAATCAGTCTCGGCGGCAAGGGAGGAGCGGAATTTGTCTGACCCATTCAAGAAAGGGGCCGCCGCGGCGGCGCAGGTGTGGGCGGCGCCGGATGTGGGCAGTTCACCGGGCGCCCGTGCGATGCCGACCGTATCCGGCCTCGCGAACCTTCAGGAGGAGGCCTACAACGAGGCATTCCAGCAAGGGCTCGCGGAAGGCCGCGAGGCCGGCCGCGGCGAAGTTCGTGCACAGGTGGAGCGCCTATCCGGGATGTTCTACGATCTCGCGAAGCCATTCGAGGCGCTCGATGCGGAGGTGGAGCGCGAGTTGTTGACGCTGGCCATGGCGCTGGCGCGGCAAATCGTACGGCGCGAGCTGAAATCCGATCCGACGCAAATCATTGGAATCATTCGCGAGGCGATTGCGGCATTGCCGGTCTCGGCGCGCGACGTTCGCGTCCACCTTCATCCCGAGGATGCCGCGATCGTTCGCGAGAATCTCTCCCCGACCGAAAACGAGGGCGCGTGGGCGATCGTCGAGGATCCCGTGATGGCCCGCGGCGGATGTCAGGTCGCCACGGCCACATCGCGCATCGACGCGCGCCTCGAGACGCGCCTCGCCGCCGTGCTGAGCGAACTGCTGGGCACCGAACGCCACGCCGGGCCGCGCGGGGCTGCCGACTCATGAGCAGCGCCGCGATGCCGCGCCAGAAACAGTGGGCGGCGATGCTGGCGCAGGCGCGCGGGCGAATGGCGGACGCCGCGCGGGTGGTCGTCGAAGGCACACTGAGCCGTATGGTGGGCATGACGCTGGAAGCGGTGGGCTGCGAAGCCGCGGTGGGCGGCCGCTGTCTCATCGACACGGCCGGCGGCAAACAGATCGAAGCGGAGGTGGTCGGCTTCTCCGGCGAGAAATTGTTCTTGATGCCCACGGGCGACATGCGCGGCATCATGCCGGGAGCACGCGTCGTCCCAATGAACCGCGTCAGCGAACTTCTGGTCGGCGATGAGCTGCTCGGGCGGGTGCTCGATGGGGCCGGCCGGCCTCTGGACGGCCTCGGTGAGCTGCGCTGCACCGAGCGGGTGTCGCTGGTGGGCGAGCCGCTGAATCCGCTCATGCGCCGCGCCATTCGCGACCCGCTCGACGTCGGCGTGCGATCGATCAACTCGTTGCTCACGGTCGGCGGCGGACAGCGAATCGGCCTGTTCGCCGGATCGGGCGTCGGAAAATCCGTGCTGCTCGGAATGATGACACGCTACACCAAGGCGGACGTGACCGTCGTCGGATTGATCGGCGAGCGCGGCCGCGAAGTACAGGACTTCGTCACCAACACGCTGGGACCCGACGGAATGCGCCGCGCCGTGGTGGTGGCCACTCCCGCGGACAATCCGCCGCTGATGCGATTGCACGGGGCCTGGCTGGCCACCTCGATTGCGGAGTACTTCCGAGATCGCGGCCTCAAGGTGTTGCTGCTGCTCGACTCGTTGACCCGCTTCGCCCAGGCGCAGCGTGAGATCGCCCTCGCCATCGGCGAACCGCCTGCGACCAAGGGCTATCCGCCCTCGGTGTTCGCAAGGCTTCCGCAGTTGGTGGAGCGCGCGGGAAACAGCGATCGCGGCGTCGGCTCGATAACGGCGTTCTATACCGTTCTGGTCGAGGGAGATGACCAGAACGATCCAATCGCCGACGCGGCCCGGGCCATACTCGACGGCCACATCGTATTGTCGCGGCGGCTGGCGGAAAGCGGTCTGTATCCGGCCATCGACGTCGAAGCGTCCATCAGCCGCGCCATGCATCAAATCGCGACCCGCGAGCAACTCGATCTGGCCAACCGCTTCAAGCAGGCGTATTCCACCTATCAGCAAAACCGCGATCTCATCACCGTGGGCGCGTACCGGCGCGGATCGGATCCGCGGGTCGACATGGCGATCGAACAATGGCCGAAAATGCTCGAGTTCCTGCGCCAGGATATGTACGAGCCGCTGGGAATCGAGCGAAGCCAGTCGGATCTGCGCCAACTCGTGACGCAGTTCTCGGCGCCGACGGCGCCAACAGTTCGATAGTGCCACGCCATGGTCAGGTCCAAACGATTTGAACCCATCCGGGAGATTGCCGCCTCGTCGGCTCAGGAATTGAGCCGAACCATGGCGGAGGCCGCCCGCCGCGTGGCGGACCTCGAGCGCCAGCTCGTGCAATTGAAGGCCTACCGGGACGAGTACGTCACCACCAGGGCCGAGCATCGGGGCTCCATCGACGCCGTAAAATTGCAGAACTACCGCAGCTTCCTCGACCGGCTCGGCGAGGCGCTTCGCCAGCATTTGACCAAGCTCGACAATGCCCGGGCCGATTACGAGAGGAGGCGCTCGCAATGGAGCGAAAAGCGCATCGAAGCCGAGTCGTTGGGCCGGGCGATCGAGCGGTTCCGCAAGCAGGAGCAGTACGCGGCCGATCAGCGCGACCAGCGTGAAGGCGACGACGCCGCCATGCGAATTTCGCTCACACGTGCCGAGGCCGGCAAGACCTAGCCGGGATCGCGCCTGGAAGCGGGTATCATTCAACGTCGCCGCAGCGCCGTTGAGGTTGACTTAATGAAATCCGATGCAAGCGAGCCCGTGGTGGTGCCGCATACCGCACTCGCCGCCGACCTATTGCGGGCGGTCATCGAATCGTTCGTGCTGCGAGAAGGGACCGATTATGGGCAGACGGAGGTCCCGCTCGATCGAAAGGTCGAGCTGGTGATGCGCCAACTCGAGCGCGGTGAGGCGAAAATTCTCTTCGATCCGGATACCGAAAGCGTGCACATCGCCGCCGGCCGCGGGAAACCTGTCTGAGCAATCTGCGTGAGCCGCGTCGGCAGGGGGCGGTACGCTTGGCACGCGCGATGCAGCGTCACCACCATGTATGCAACGCCCATCCTCCAAGTAGCCGCTCGCCCCACGGTGAGCTCCTCCCAGACTTCCGGTGCCTCCGCGGCTGATGCCGCGGGGAACGCGAAAGGCACGCCATTCGATGGGGTCATGCAGGAAGCGGGCGCCAAACCTGCGCATAAATCCAGCTCATCGAAGCCAGACGCCGTTCAACCCGGCGGCGCGCCGCCGTCGGCCGGCAATCCCTTGCCGGTCGCCCCGCCCGCGGGGCCGCCGGCCGGCGCGGCATTGGGCATGGCGCAAGGCCTGGCTGCGGCCAATCATGCCGCAGCGGAGGCCTCCTCGGCCGCGGCCGACGCCGATGGAGAAGATGTCGCGGTCGATACGAAGTCCGGCGCAGGTGCGTCGACGGGGAAACTGGCGGCGGCCGCAGCGGCGGCTGCGGGCGTGAACGATGTCGGCAATGTTGCCGATGCTGCCTCCGGAGCCGGCGGCACGAATGCGGCATCCGCAGACGGCGAGCCTGGTTCGGCAGCATTCAACAGTGCGCTCGGACTGGCATCGGCGCAGAGCGCTGCCGCTGGTCAAGCCGATGCCATGGCCGAAAAAGCCATGGTCAAGGCGCCGAGCGTGTCCGCGCTGCGTCCACTGCCGAAGGCTGCCGCGGGAAATCCTTCCAGTGCCGCCGCAGCGATGAGTTCCTCCGGCACCGACTCCGCCGATGATGTCTCGAGCGGTCCGAGTGCGGCGGTGGTCCCGGCGGCAGCGCTGGCCTTGGACGCGCAGAACGCCGCGGCAACCGCAGCCGCGGCAACCGCAGCCGCGGCAACCGAAACAGCGGGCACCGCCGCAGCGGGCAGCGCCGCGGAACTGGCCGCATCGAGGGCCGCAGGCCCTTCCACGTCCACTGCCGGGGCAGCGGCCGCCGCGGCACAGAGCGATTCGGACGCGTCCGACCCGGCCTCAGGCCTCGACGCGTCCGGTGCGCCCGGCTCATTGGCGGGCACGGCGGGATCCACGGTGATCAGCGCCGTGAGCGCAGCAGCCCTGACGTTGGCCGCCAACATCGACAGACATCCGCACGCCGGCGCCGACACCGCGTTGGCGCCCAATCCCACTGCCGTTGCCGCAGCCGGACTCTCCCAATTGAGTTCCAGTCCGGCGGCCGGTGGTTCCACGGAAGCGGCCGCCGTGCCGACTCTGCAAGTGCATGCCAGCGTCGACAGCGACGAATTCCCACAGGGGCTTTCGGACCGCGTTGCCTGGATGGTCAACAGCGGCGTGAACAGCGCCAAACTGCAGGTGAATCCGCCCCAGTTGGGACCCATAGAACTCAGCATCCTGGTGCAGGGCGATCATGCGCAGGTGTCGATGACCACTCATAGTGCCGTGACGCGCGACGCGCTGGAGTCGAGTTCTTCACAGCTTCGCGAACAGTTGGGCGCGCAGGGCTTTGGACAGGTGAGCGTCGACATCTCGCAGCGCTCATTCCAGGACCGCTCCGCCTACACGCCTCCCTACGAATCGGCGATGAGCGGTAATCGCGCCGCCGCGGCCGGGCCCGCGGCCTCGGCGAGCGCCTCGCTTGGCTCCCGCGGCCCGCAGGGCGCCCTCGACGCCTACGCGTAGGAGCTTGGCCGCCCGAGTCAGAACATTCCGCCATTGATGGAAATGACCTGTCCGGTGATGTAACCGGCATCCATCGAAGTCAGGTAGCCGACCAGGCTGGCGACCTCCGCGGCGGAACCGGCGCGCCTCATTGGCACCAACTCCGCGATCGATGCCGCATCGAACTTAGGTAAGCTCATGGTCGTCGCGATGATGCCGGGAGCCACCGCATTGACCGTGATGCCGCGACTGGCGAGCTCCAAACTGAGCGCCTTCGTCGCGGCGTTGAGCGCGCCCTTCGCTGCCGCATAGTTGACCTGTCCCCGATTGCCGGACAACGCGGTCACGGACGAGATGTTGATGATGCGGCCCCAACGCGTGCGGATCATCGGCAGCATGAGGGGTTGCGTGACATTGTAGAATCCGTGCAGCGATACGTCGATGACCCGGTGCCATTGCAGCGGGCTCATGCCGGGAAATGCAGCATCGTCGTGAATGCCGGCGTTGTTCACGAGGATCTGCACCGGAGCCTTCTCCAAGAGGGCTTCGAGCCGCGCCCGCGTGCCGGTGCCGTCGGTCACGTCGAAGCCGACCGTCTCGGCCTGACCCCCGGCGGCGACGATTTCCGAGACCACCGCATCCGCGCCGGCCGTGTCCCGATTCGCGTGCACGTACACGTAATGACCCGCCGCACCCAGCTGTCTGCAGATGGCCGCGCCGATTCCACCGCTGCCGCCGGTAACCAGGGCTCGTTTCGCCGCTTCGTTCATGATTGTTTTTGTTCTCTGGCTCCGATTATGACCGTGGCGCGTCCGCCGAGCAGCTTCACGGTCTGCGAAGACAGTTCGAATTCGTAGAGGGCCGTGCCGCGATCGCCGGCCACTCGCGTGGCGTCACACATCAGCTCCCCTGCCACGTCGTCAAGCCGCAACACATGGAATTCGACGCTGCGCACACCCGCGAGAAAGCCGGGCGCGGTCCTTCCCGGATCCTGCGACGCCTGGGAGGGCCCGTCCTGGCCCGGCTCTCCCGTTCGTGCCGGCACCGGCGCCGGCCTCGCCTGCAACGCCTCGCCGGCGAGCGCCGCATGCACGGCCATTGCCTGAGCGGCGTATTCTATACCGCATGCGATTCCCAGCCGCCCGCGCGCGCGCAGCGGATTGTCGGGCGAGCGATGGCTGTCGCTCGAACAGCGGATGCGGTCGGCGTCCCAGCTCAAGACCTCCTCGAGCAGGCACATGCTTCCATGATGCGGAATGTGCCGCTCGATCCACGCCCGGTTCAGGCGCATGGTTCGACCTTCACCACGAGGCGCGACATGTCCAGATAGTCCAGCGTGGTGGTGCCGGCCTGCTTGCGCGCCAACATCCGCAACAGCGGCAGGCAGCGCGCTGCGGGAATCGACAGGCGCAGCGATTCGAGGAGCGGCTCCGCCAGCGTGTCCGCCCTGTCCGTGACGAGCGCCACGTCGATCAGCGCAAGCGACTCGGGACCCTTTTGCGGCGTAAGCACCAACGCGACGCCAAACGCGTCAGGCACCGGCCGTTTGGCGTGCATCGGCTCCGGATACTCGGTGTCGTAGGCCACCAAAAGCAACGATTTCCGATCCACGGCCACCTGGGTCATCGCCTCCAGAATGCCCGCACCGAAACTGGCGTCGAACGCACACAGGACGTTGCATTCCAGGCCGGCGCCGGTCGCGATGGTCCAGTATCCCGCCGCGGCGTTGTGCACGGAGTTGGAGAATCTGGTCGGCGAAACCTCACGGTGCTTCTCTGCGAGCGCCCGGCAGAGTTCGTGGCAATTATGTCCATCGCCGCTCGAAGATGAAAACACACTGGCCAGGTCCGCGGGCTCGGCATTCGCGCGCGACGACGCCTCCAGGGCGACGGCAATGGCGAGTTTGACGACGCGGCCGGTTCGCCGGCGCTCGGCAGGAGGCAGGAGCGCCGGTGTGGGCAGGATGGTCGGCGCGGGCGCATAGGTGGCTGCGTCCGACAAGACGGAGGCGGTCTGCGGCCAATCAGCCAGGCCGGGGCCCAGCACACCGATGCCGCCGATGTATGCCGAGAGCTTCACCGAGCTCGGCCGAAGACGAGGCTGCAATTCGTCCCGCCGAAGCCGAATGAATTGCTCAATGCGTGGATCACGGGCGCACGCCGATTTTCCCTCAGGTAGTGCGCGGTCAACGTGGGATCCACGCGAGTGGTATGAATGCCCCCCGGCATCAATCCCTTGCGCAAGGCGATGGCGCAGATCACCGCCTCGAGCGCGCCCGCCGCGCCCAGCGTGTGGCCCGTCGCACCCTTGGTCGAGCTGCCGGGCGTGGTTGCGCCGAATATGCTGGTGACCGCCTGACTCTCGGCCCGATCGTTGCTCGGGGTTGCGGTGCCGTGAAGATTTATGTAGTCGATCGCGCCTGCATCCAGGCCCGCGGCGGCGAGGGCGGCCTGCATGGCGCGTCGGGCACCGAGCCCCTCGGGGTGGGGGGCGGACATGTGGTAGGCATCGCTCGACTCGCCCACGCCAAGCAGCAGAACGGCGTCGGCATCCAAATTCTCGGTTGGCCGTTCCAGGAGCGCGTAGGCGGCGGCTTCGCCGATCGAGATCCCGTCCCGGGCCACGTCGAAAGGGCGGCAGGGCAGCGCCGACGACAGCTGCAGCGAATGAAATCCGTACAACGTCGTCAGACACAGCGAGTCCACTCCCCCGACCAGCGCGGCGTCGATGACGTCCGCGTCGAGCATCCGCCGTGCCGATGCGAATACCTTGGCGCTGGATGCGCACGCACAGGAGACCACCATGGCCGGACCTTCCAGCCGCAGACGACGCCGCAGGTAGTCGGCGACCGAGAATGAATTGTGCGTCGTGCTGTATTCGAAGCTCGCCGGCAGTGCGCCGGTCAGAGGATCGCGGTCGCGATACGCCAGCTCAGTTTGAAGAATTCCGGCCGTGCTGGTCCCGATGAAGACACCGATCCGCCTGGGGTTCCAGCGGCTCGCCGCGTGCCGCACCGATTCCAGGAAGCCATCCTGGTTCAATGCAAGCTCCGCCAATCGATTATTTCGGCAATCGAAGCGCGTCAGCGCCGAAGGCAGACGGACCTCATCGACACCCGGCACCTCGCCGACGTGCGTGTCGATGTCGACGCTCTCGAATGCGCACTTGCGCAGGCCACTCCTATGTGCAAGGAGCGAATCGAAGGTTTGCTCGAGCCCGAGGCCGATGCAACTGCTGGCCGTGTAGCTCTTGAGAAGGACGGGCCTCATTGTAGAGCCGCACGCAGCGTCACCGGAGTCAGGCGCCGAAGCTCGAGGGTTTCGAGCAGACGCGGCAGCACCTCGAGCACCACCGGCCGGCCTCCGGCGCCCAGCGCAGCGTTGCCGTCGTGCAGCAAGAGGATGTCGCCGGCCTTAAGGCCATGAGTCAATCGGCGATACACCGAATCGGCGTTGCCATCCACGGTGTCGAAGCCGCGCCGCGTCCAGCTCGCCAGTTGCAGCTGCAGGCCGTCGAGCACGGGGTCGAGAAACGGGTTGCGCAGTCCGGCCGGGGCGCGGAAGAAGCGTGGGCTCTCGCCGGTAACCCTCGTTATGGCCTCTTGAGCCTCGGCGATTTCAGCACGCATTCCGGCCGGCCCCAGCAGCGAGAAGGTATGGCGATGCCGCTGGCTGTGATTCTCGATGACGTGGCCGCGACGCACGATCTCCAAGGCAAGATCCGCGTGCCGCAGGACGCGCTCTCCCACGCAGAAAAACGTCGCCGGCGCGCGGTGCTCGGCAAGTTGGTCGAGCACTCGGGGCGTCACCGTCGGATCGGGGCCGTCGTCGATCGTGATTGAGACTTCTCCGCGAGCGCCGCTCGCGGGCGGAAGGCAAATCCAATTCGGGCCCAATAGCCGGGATCTCGGCCAGAGCCCGGCCGCCGTCAGCACGGCGTGGTTTGCCGCCACCGCGCCCAACGCCCAGGGCCAGACCCGCGGGTGAATCGACGCCGCGGCCGCCGCGCCCACGTGAATCGCGGCCGAGACGGACAGTATCGGCGATGATAGCAAGCGTCGGTATACGGAGTTGCGATGCCTCATGTGAAAGTCGAATCCAAAAAATTCTCCCACAATTTCGTCCAGGTGCGCCAGTCGTGACCTCCGGGCACGACGTCGACGGCGCTCGGCGGCAGCTCCCGCGCCAGCAGGCGGTGCGCCTCGGCAAAACGATCTTCGCGCCCATACCCCAGGTGAAAATGCCGAACTTGGCCGCGCTGCCCCTGAATGAACCGCCATATTCGGCGCTCTTCGTCGATTTCCGCAAGTTGCCCCGGGTTCCACGCGGCAAGGTCCGGCGCGCCGGCAATTTCCGCCAGCAGCATGCGGTTTCCGAGGTAGGGGGACAGAAGACACACGCCATGCAGGTCGCCCGGATTCAACGCCGCGTAGTCCAGGGCCATGAAGCCGCCGAGCGAGATTCCGGTGATCCACACGGACCGGCATCCCAGTGCCCGTGCCGGCGTCACGATCTCGCGTTTCAGCTCCTCCATGAAGCGCCGATCGCCGAGATGCCGCATCTCTGCATCGACGAGCCACAAATCGATGGGCAGTCCCCGCTCGCTGATCCGCGCATCGAAGCCGGCCGACAGAAAGTCCTCCGGGGCCTGATAGGCTCCGGGAAGGCACACGATGCGAATCGGCGCCGTGCAGCCACTCGCGGCGGGCCGCGCCAAGCTACGCATCCTGCGTATTTCCAAGAACGCCCAAAGGCGGCGCGGGTGACGTCAACACGGCGGAGAACACCAGGGCGAGAAACGCTCCCGGCGACACGGTCTGTCCCAGCGCTTCGAGCACCGGCACCTGGGAAAACGACAGCAGTCCGAACCCAATGACCGTGCTCAAATTGGCGATGCCCAAGGAAGCGAGCGTCAGCGGCGAAGCATCGTCCCGCCGGCTGCTTCCCTGATGATCGAAGAACAACGCATAGTTCGATCCCACGGCGACGATGAGCAACATCCCCACCAAGTGCAAGATGGTGAGCGGCTGCCCGAAGACGGCAAGTCCAGCCGCAACGACGAGCACCGCAAGCACGAGCGGCGCAAGCACCCGCGCCACCCGCAAGGGCGAGCGCAGCGCGACCAACAGCAGGATGACGATCAGGGCGAAACCCCACGACGACAGGCGCATGGCCTCGCTCAAGTAGCTCGCATAGAGCGCGTCGGTTTGTGCCTTCATGTCGAGCACCTCCGTGTGCTCGAGGTGGGCTGCGGCCAGCGCCGCAGCGACGCGCCCGACATCGATTTTTGGCCCGGCGGCGCCCTTGACGGCGTGCAGGGGCAACAATGCGCTCCAATGGCCGGATCGATGCAGGATCAATGCACCGAATCCGGCTGCGAGCGAGGTGCCGCGCAGGTCGTCCATCGTGACCAGGGCGCCGCGACGCGCGGCCCCGACATCAGCGATGAAAGGCGAAAGCTGACCGGCATCGAGATCCAGGCCGGCCGCGGCAGCACGCAGGTTGTCTTCGAGCGCTCGCCCGTCGGGAAGCGCAGCGCGCCGATTTTGCTGAGTGGCGATGCTGGGCAGGTAGTTGGCAGGGCTGTCGATGCGACCGATGGTTCCGTCGTCGGTCAATCGTTGCAGCACATCCTGAGCTTGCTCGGCGCCTCGCAGCACCGCCTCCAGGCTTGCGCCTTCCACGATCACGAGGTCGAGGACGTCGGCGGCGCCCAGGTCGGATCGCAACATTGCGTCGTAGCGTTGATCCTGAATCGATACCGGGCTCAAATTCGACAGCTCGCGATCCCAGAGGGTCGCTTGATGACGATACAGCACGCATACGGCGACGATCGCCAGCGCGCTCGCTCCGCCCGCCACTGCGAAGCCCCCAAACCGGCGCCACGAATCGCGGCGCCGGCCCATCCACGCGCCCAACGGCGCGACGTTGCGAATCTTCAAACCATCCGGGACCAGTACGGGCAACACGAAACGCGTCACCAAGGCTGCCGCGATCAGGCCGCTGATCGAATACAAGCCCAATTGTGCGAGTCCGGGAAAGCCGGACGGCAGCAGCGATGCGAAGCCGCACACGGACGTCAACATGCCGAGACGAACGGTGGGCCAGAGCAACCGTTGCCACGAGCCCGGTGCGGACCTAAGGACATCCGAGTGGATCGATTGAATGAAGAAATAGACGGAGTAATCCACCGACTCGCCGATCAGGGTGACCCCGAAGCCCAGAGTGACCCCATGCACGGCGCCGAAGCCGAGGGCGACACCGGCGACCCCGCACAAGGCTCCGGTGGCGACCGGCAACAGTCCGAGGATCAGGGCGGCAACCGACCGGTACACCGAAAACAATACGCCGATGACGAGGAGGCTGCTGACGATCGACAGGCGCAGCGCCGCCCTTTTGATCTTGGCCCGTGCCTCGACGGCGAAGACGCCGGGGCCGCTCATGCGAAGGCGCAGCGCCGATGCGGCGGGGCCGGCCGCGATCACGCTCGCGCGAAAGCCGGCGCTGATGACCTGTAGATCGCGTTCCTGGGCATCCGTGTCGGATCCCGCCGCAGCGGTTTGCGCCACCAGCAAAGCGCGCGTGCCGTCGGCGGAAACCCACACGCCGTTTTGGGTTCTCGGGCCCGCGACGTCGGCCAACTTGTCGAGTACATGCAGCAGCTCCCCGGTGGGATCATGCGGCACGATGGATTTCAGCATGAGACCGGTGGATGATGCCAGGTATTCGAGGGTCTCCCCGAGTGCCGCGTGCAGACCTGCCGGCGAGAAGCGCTCCGTGGTGACCGCATCGCTCAAAAGGTAGCGATGCTTGAACAGAAAATCGCGATCCTGCGCGGCCATGACGGGCTCGCCATCATCCACGCTCGAGAACGCTGCGTCGTTGCGCAATCGTCCGGCGAGACGCGAGGACACGAGCGCACGGACCCGCGGCTCGCCGCCTTCGAGCGCAATCAGAATGAGCCGCGATGCGGGCCCGTCGCGGAGTTGATCGACCAGCTGTTGCTGCAGCGGCGTCGGCTTCGCAGGCAGGAATGCGGACAGATCGGCGACGTAAGTTGCGTGGGCGACTATCCAGAGTGCCGCTGCGACGCCGCCCAACCAAGGCACGATGATGCGCGCGCGTCGCGCAGCGCGGCCCACCTTCATCGGCCTTCGGGAGGATGCAGGCTCATCAGCGAGCGGTCGCCGTCCGATTGTCGAATCTGAACCTGGAGCAGCTGGTCCTGCGCTCCCTCGATTCGGACCTCGGCAACCAGCTTCTGAAGGCGCTCAAAGACATCGGATTCGAGGACTACTATCAGGCCGAGCAGCGCGGTTGGGTTCTCTATCTCGAAGGCTCCACGGACCTCGCGATTCTGCGGGCATTCGCGGCTAAGTTGCAACATGCGGCGCATGCCGATTTGGAGTCGCCATTTGTCCACTACGTGGAGAACCAGCCGCCGCGCGCACGCGACCACTTCTATGGCTTATTGGAAGCTAAGCCGGATC
>Ga0182015_10003946_pt1 | contig 16268 bp, 26 predicted proteins | sample 712P3MmetaG_FD_120478 | JGI IMG/M metagenome (GOLD analysis project Ga0182015, IMG submission 120478) | Permafrost microbial communities from Stordalen Mire, Sweden - 712P3M metaG | ecosystem: Environmental > Terrestrial > Soil > Wetlands > Permafrost | place: Sweden: Stordalen | collected... | reverse complement strand
CTGGAAGTCCGTGACACCTGTTTGCGCCTTTGCCATCGTGGCCTGCATGGTGCTCGTTGTTTGTTCGAGGTTGTTATAGAGCTGTTTGTCGTTCACCAGCGCTCCCACGGTTCCCTGACCCGTATCGATCTTGGCGCTGATCGACTTTAAGTTCGCCGCCGCCCCGGTAGCGCTCTGGATGGCTTGCTGGCTGCTGTCCAGAATGCCACTCGCCTTCTTGAGCAGCTCCGACATTTCAAGCGGCGGCTGGCTGGCGATGGTGTCGCCGCTGCGCACATCGGCCGTTCCTGTGGATCCAAACGAGATCGCCAGATACTGGTTGCCCAACAAACCCTCGGTTTCGATGGTGGCCACGGAGTCTTGCTTGATGATCTCGTGCGTCGACTTGGCGAGATCCATGATTACCGTGACCTTTTCGTCTGGCTTGCGGGGTAATACGATGCTGCTTACGGTCCCACTGTGAACACCGCCCACCCGCACGTCGGCTCCCACATCCAGACCCACGACATTGTCGAATTGCGCCTTCAATTTGTATGTGGAGCTGAAAAGATATTGCTTGCCCCCGATGATGAAAACACCAGCCACGAAAATTGCCAGTGTTATAACGATGAAAGCTCCCAACCGCGCCACCCTCGACATATGCCCTCCATACTTCCTGTTACGACACTTCCTGTTACGACGAATGTCCCAGGAATTCCCGAACGAATGCAATGTCACTTCTTTGCAATTCTTCAAAACTGCCGTCGATCACGACATTTCCCTCATTGAGCAGAGCGAGACGGTTGGCAATTGTCTTCGCGCTGTGCAGATCGTGAGTCACGACGATCGATGCCATGTGATGTTCCGCCTGGAGCTTGAGAACCAACTCATCGATCTCGCCGGCGCTAATGGGATCGAGACCAGCCGTGGGCTCGTCGAGCAGCAGAGTGTCCGGATCCAAAGCCAACGCACGCGCCAGCCCTACTCGTTTCTGCATGCCACCGGAAATATCCGAAGGCATCTTCTCAAGAGAGTCTTCCATGCCCACTTCGGTCAGCAATTGCGTCACGCGGTCATTCCGTTCAGACTTCGACATCTCTTTTTTATGATGTTGCAGCGGAAAGGCCACATTCTGCTCGACGGTCAGCGAATCGTAGAGCGCGGCATGCTGAAACAGAAAACCCATCTTCGTTCTTATTTCGCCGAGTTGGTCAAGCCCAAGGCCGATGATGTCTCGACCGTGGATCAGAACCGATCCTGAATCAGGCTTCTCCAGGCCGATGATGAGCCTCAGCAATACGCTCTTGCCTGTGCCACTGCGCCCGAGCACGGCTAACGTCTCGCCGCGCGCCACGTTCAGGCTAACCCCGTTCAAAACCTTTTGGCTTCCGAATGACTTATGAAGATCCTCGACGGCGATAGCTGGAGCGCTATCGTCTTTCGCGGCCTCTTGCCGGTCCATCGCGGTTTGAATCGGAATTTGATCAATTGTGTGCATATACTTTCGTCGCGTTCCGCCCAGTGCTTATGGGAAAAATATGAGAATGAGTTTCACTAGCACGACATCGGCCAGGATCACGAACAGCGATGACAACACGACCGAACTCGTGGCGGCACGGCCCACGCCCGCCGCGCCTCCCTGGGTACGCATTCCCTGAAAACACGCGATCAGACCGATGATCAGGCCAAAGACTGCCGTCTTAAACGTGGGCGGCAGAAAATCGTTGAAATCGGCACCTTTGAAACCGGCGCTGATGAACTGGTGTAGCGAGAGCGGCTCAGTTAAAGCCTGAGTCACCCAGCCCATCAGCACCCCGCAGGCATCGCCGGCGAGGGTCAGCAGAGGCAGCACCAGGATGCACGCCAGGATGCGCGGCGCTGCCAGCAGTCGATAAGGGCTAACGGCAGATGCCTCTATGGCATCGATCTGCTCGGTTACTTTCATCGACGCCAACTCCGCGCCAATGCCAGCGCCCACACGGCCACTCACTACCAGACCCGTGATGATCGGGCCGGTCTCGTGGATCACGGAGAACACGATCGCGGCGGGAAGCAGCGACTTCGCCCCAAATCGCGTCAGGCTGTAACGGGCTTCCAAGGAGAGGACAACCCCGGTGGCGGCGCCGGCCAACGCGACCAGCGGCAGGGACATCGACCCGATTTCGTCGAGTTGCCGAAACAATTCTCGGAATTCAAACGGGGGAGTGACTGCAGCGTGTACAACTCGCCAGAAAAATATGCCCAGATCACCGAACCACTCGAAAAACTTGTTGATGAGGCCCAAAAAGGAGCCGACCATGGGCGACATAACTGACGTCCGCGGCCCTGAAAGTGGAGGCTGCGTGCCTGCGACCGTACTGAAGTTCCTATCGATCATTGACTTGGCGAGCCAGGGTTGGGCGAGCCTGGACTTCCACCCTGGTCGGGCGCTCCATGCGCATCATTAAGATGCATTCTGGAAAGAAGTGAGCGGGGGCCGCTGTAGAAAAATTCAAGGGAGATGTTTGCGCCTATATACCCCAGCAAGCTGTAGTTGCCCATGCGGAATCCGTCCTTGTAGTCGTAGCGGCCGGGATACCAGCCATAAACCGCCGTCATGGTACCGGCATATGGGGAAATCAGATCAGGAAAAGAAAAGGCGGGATGCCCATCAGCGCCGCGGCGTGCGCTGGCGGCGGAGTCTCCCACATCGGCCGGGGCTTGCGCTTTTGCTGGCGCAGAGAGAGCTGCCATGGCCGCGATTCCAAACGGCAAGATCACAGTTCTGAAGCTCTTCATATCGAGATTCTCCCCGGTCAGTTAAATTGCCAGCCCATACGCCCAGAAATTACTGCTCCTCAAACGGTCAGCGGACAAACTGCATGGTCGCACTGGCACGCGATCTCAACATCCTTGGATCCGGCCTCTTTACAGGCTTGACCGCAGTATTTATCGTTAGCTTGCGCTGTGCACCGGCATGGCAGGTGCGCACATTTGTTCTGCTCGATTGTCGTCATCATTGGTTCTCCTTTTCTTTCTCGTATTAAATCGGCGTCAAACTAGTAGCGTCGATTGCCCTTTAACATCCGGTTTTTTCAGAAAGCGATCCCCGGAACCCACCAGAATTGTTGTCGGGAGCCGCAAGGTGCGTATCTGTCGGTCGGCCCCGCTGATGGCGCGAACTGCTACGCCATCACCTTCGCTGAAAGGGTCCGACACTATTTCAAAACTCTCGCCGTACATCTTGATGTGGCGGGAGGATGCGAAACCGAGGTCCTTGATCCTTGCACAGCGTTTGGAACGTGTCCGCTCGCACCTATCACCTTCGGCATCCACTGCCGGTGCGTCGAGTTTTCCATGAACATTCGTTTTCGGAGTAACCACGTAACCTCCATGTTGTTGCCGGCAAGAAGACATTGAAAGCCGCAGCTTACGCTGTTGCGCGTCACTTTGGCTTTCTTAATCTACCTGCGTCTCAGCATCCATCCAATGAGTGTTCCGGCGGTGAGACCGACCGCAAATGACGTGGCAACAGTTAGCACCGGGTGTCGCTGGATGCGCTCGGTTGTGTCATTCAAGATTTCTTCGGCAGCATCGCCGCCTTGTTTTGCAGCACGCCGCACTGCTCCCGTTCCATCCTCTATTGCATCAGCGATCGCGCTGGTGGCACGCGAGACCTGGCGAGCTGATTCGTCAATATGTTCAACTGCTCTGTCGACCACGGTTTGTGGCATTGGTCCTCCCCTTTTGTAGTCAGTGACCTTGATGGTGAGATATCTTTAATTCCTCGATTTATTCTCCGACGGCTTTTTCAGCGCGGCCGATCGCGTTTTGAATTTTTCCGGTGTTCTTTTCCACATTCCCTGAGATTTCCAGGTCGGGTTTGTTGGTCACCTTTCCGACCTCTTCCTTGATCTTTCCTTTTACTTCGTGGATCTTGCCTTGCGCCTTGTCTTCTGTACTTGGTTTCATAATTTCCTCTCTTCTCTAATCTCCAACTCAGTTATTAAGCGACCGCTTTCCTATCCACAATTGTGGGCACTTGCATCAACTCCTCGAATAGAGAGCGGTAATGAATCATCGCCGTCCTCAGGTCTTCGGTCGTCGCTGCATCTTTCCCAACTCGCAGCGCAATCTCATGCGCAGAGCGGTAGTTCTCCACTACTCGTGGATGGTCGACGGAAATGTCGGCCGCGCGCTGATCGAAATCGGACACGGGATAACCACGAGCTTTCATTAAAGTGGACACAAGGTCATCGGCTTCTGCGACCGCGCCCTTCGGGGAATCGACAAAGCGAGACTGTACCGACTCCCATCGCTTCAAGAAACGCTCAAGTTCCCCTGGATCCAGATCGCGGAGGTTGAACTTTTCGGCCCGCTTCTCTCGATCCTCTAGTTTCGCTTCCGCTTTTCGACCTGTGCCATGTACTAACACCGCGCGGTCGTATTCGGGGCCAAACTTCTTCCGTAGGGCGGCGGTTGTATTTCGGCGTTTTCGCGCATACATCCAGGCAACCACTACGATGACTATGATCACCACGCCGGCGAGCATCAAGAATTTAGGGTCCATCAGATTTGGATTCATCTCAGCGCCTCCTACCAACTTGTCTACAAGAACCGACCTTTGTCCCTATCACAATTCCTTCGGAGAGTCAGAATCTTGCTAACTGACAGTATCGAGCTTTCAGATAGCGGAAGGCTGATCAGAATTGACCGGTTTACGAGAAGTTGGCTGAATGTTCGACGGGAAACTCCAGAGGGCCGAAGATCGACGATAAGCCTTCTTTCTCCCGACGCCGTCTATGACGGATTGATATATTGCGTCGTCGGCGGAGCCAGGGGTTCAATTCCAGGGGAATTCAATCTCGTGCGGATTTATCAGCCGTAGCCGGATGAATCGGCCTTAAGCATTTCACCGGAAGTGTCCCGCCCAAGTTCTGCTTGTGCGGAGTTTTTATTTTGGGTTGGTTCACTATCCCGGGAGTCATTTGGAGCCGAGCTTTACTCGTCGGACGAACGAATATAATCTCATGTTCCTGGCAGCCGATCCTCCAATGTCTGGCTGAGCGATTCGATGGAGGTGGTCTGGGTGAGCTCACGGATCTCCTTATCCCCCATGATGTCTTGAAGCCCCATATGTCCACAGATTGCGCGGACCATCTGTAACACCTTCGTGATCTCTTTTTCCGACAACAAGTCAACTTGCAGATTTAGGTGGTCTCGAAGTTCACCTCGACGCATCATTCGATTCTGACGCATGAGTATGAAACTGGAGAGAATCACCGCTTCCATGGCGACAATCATCCCGAGGAGAGAAAAGGGGTAAGGATCGAACGGCCGTAATCCACGAATCTCGCCGTTATTCACGAGTAGCCACGCCACCAAAAGGACTAAGTGGAACACAACGAAGGGAAGGCTGCCCGCGAACTGTCCCACACCGTCAGCGAAGCGTTCTGAGATGGATCTCCGTTCTAACGCTTCTTCCTCTTGCCTGACAATTGAGTCGATGTGTGACTGGGACTGCCTTGAATTCTCGATCCCCATTTTGCGATACCTACTTCACATGAGCTACTTCACATCGACGTTTTTACTGCCGAGAAGTCCTCTTCGAGCCCTGGCCACAAACTTCGGGGTATGGGCTTTCATGATCTGCTGGATGCCAGGCCCGAACTCGTGGAAGACGTTCATCCCGGCGTCTTCGCCAACCGTCGAGCCAAAGTCGTTGAATGGCGCCAAAGCGGATTGCATCCTATTTGCACGGCTTGCAGAGTGGGCTGCAACCGATGCCAACACCCCGAGAAAATACCGAGTGTTCAACTTTCCTTTTCCAGAGCTGTCATGCGTGACAAGAACGCGCGACGCCGCGAAGAAGGTCCGGCCCATAAAGCTATCGCTGGTCGAAGCGTGATAGCGTGCGTCCCGCTCCAGCGACGAGGGATACAAGTGCCTGGTCAGAAAAGGGCTGGACTCTTCTTGAATAAAAGCGTTTTGGTAGGGTTCCGCTTCGCGCCTTACGGCCGCGCTGACTCCAATCGCACCGACGAACTCGTGCAATCTCAGTTCTTGTGTCTGTGGCTGTATCGACTGCTGTATCGACGATGGAGCGTCAGGGAATGATGATTCCCACGTGCGCATTTCCCTATGGTGCACTTCGGCTGAGTTTGGGCTGTCGGACGGCAATCCCCTAACCAACTCAGCAGAAGGAAGTTTCTGGCAGTAAGCCGCGCAAGCAGCGAATAGAAAGAAGCCGAAACAACTATCCCGAATTGGTGATGCTCTGGTCACGATAACTCGATCCTGCACGGCGGCCGGTAACTCTCCGGGCGCCTCGACAATTCCGCCGGAAGCACGATATGAGGTTAGCGCTTAACGGGACCTATGTCTGAGCTAGAATGCTCACGCTCCCCGCGCTGGACTTGGCTTTTCGTGCGCTTCCCGGATGGTTATAAGGCTCGTGAGCAAGCGCGTCGGCTCACCAGACCTTCGTCGGCATTGGCGCAAGACTGTGCAATTTTGAACAGATTTCGACCTGGCGTTTCTTGTAAATTGCGTTTTTTGACGGGCAACGCGACCCGCAGCTGCCCCGGGCATTGTGATGTCTCGGGTGTGTGGCTTTAGTCGCGTTAGTTTCAGGTTTAGAGGCGTGGCTCTACCGCGTGGCAAGACAAGTGCGGAGGCGACACTTATGGCACTGGCTAGAATCATCACGCACTCTCAGGTGTGTTCGCGAGAACTGGCGCTGAATCTGCTCACCCGGGGGTATGCCGTCGAAATATTTTCTCCCGAGAACGTCCCCGACAATACTGCCGATCTGGAATTGCGGGTCGACATCGGTCCCGGAGATCAGTTGATTGCAAGCGTGCAAGCACGCGATGGCGAGCGGGAGGCTTCGCTTGAATTTGTGCGTCATTTGAAAGAGCCGACAGTAAACTCCCTGCACGGGCTGTCGGAGCTTGGTGAAGCGGTCCACTTTTCGGGCGAACCGGTCACCTTCAACGCCACTGCGGGTATTGAAGATATGGGAATGGTTGCGGACGCTCTACAACCGCCGGTGAAAGACCCCTCTCCGGCAAATCTGGTTCTGCTTAATCGCGACCTCGATCCCGGTATCGATACCGAAGGTGACGTACGTCAGATTCTATCGCCGACACCAGCGGAACCTGCGAAGATGGCCCAGCCAACGATTGGCTGGCGCCCGCAGGCCGCGCAACTCCGCGTTCGTTCTGCGGGATGGCCTTGGCGCGCTGCTTTGATTTTGATCCTCATAGCTCTGCCGGCCGCGGTGCTCGGGTTCGGCATACGGCGGACTGGTAAAGCTGCTGCGCGAAGTTCCGAAACATTGCCGGCAGAAAAACTTGCGGCGGTGTCAAGGGGCGTGAATCTGCCAAGCGCCGTCGGTGCCCACAAAGACGGGGCAAGATATCCGGGACAAGTCTTGGCTGTACCGTTGCCGCCGACGGTCGAAAAAGAGTCGGGAGGGAATTTCCGCCACGCGCCAAAAGAAGTGCAAGTCGCGAAGGTCGGAGTTCCAACCGCAAGCCCGCGGAACTCAATCTCGCCCGACGACTTGATCGCGCGCGATACCGTGACCTATCTCGACAAACGGTTCGAACCCACTCCGAAAGCCAAGCCGTCAAAATCCGGTTTGCCCGGCGACATCCGAGGTCACCCAACGCACCGCAGCGGCATGGTCGCGGCGAATACTGTTACCTCTATCAACAAGCCAGCTCCGAAAGCCGTGAAGTAGCAGTCCGGCATCAAGAATTCCCCGGAATCTGAGTTGGAAACTAAACCTCGCGCGGGTACGCCGCGCAAGCCTGCATCCTACAGCAACTTAATTTCTTAGTCTGTTCAAAATTTTGACACCTTGAACTGATGGACCAACGCTGCTGGTCACTTTTGGTCAGTTTATGCGCCGGCGGTCACCTATGATGACCTTGTCGGAGGTCTTTATGTCCTGCTCCAGTCATCAGTCTCTATCCTATTCTGACAAACGAATATGGGAAGCTTGGAAGCGCTTGAATGACAAGACAAACAAAAGTGCGTCGGAAACTGACGAAATGCGGAGACTCGCCGGGGCTGCTGCCGATAGCAATCAAGCAGTGACGGATCATGTTGCCGACTGCCCTGAATGCGGAAAAGAAACTGATGTGACAGCAAGTTAGAGGCCCTCGCCACGTGCTCAAGAGTGTCCCGTTTCTGGAGCTTGGGATCGTTAGTCGTGGCGTGGGTCCGCGGTCCCGGCTCGGGCCGGAGCAACTCGCTGGGGAAATAGAGGACAAGAAATGTTACTGGCTAGTAAAGCGGCGTTGTCGGGGATTGTCTTAGTATTGCTGGCGACAGGGATCTTCGTCCCACGCCCGACGCTCACTCGTGAAGCCAATCTCGACAAAGAAGCGCCAGTGGTCGAGAATCGGACCGATGTCAGGAAATTGCAGGAAGCTCTGCGAGACAACGGACACTACCGCGGCGAGGTCGATGGGGTCATTGGTCTGCGGACCCGAGCCAGTATTCGCGCGTATCAGACGGCCGGGAATCTACCAGTCACGGGTCAACTCGATACCAAGACGGCCGGTCAACTGGGAGTCAGCCCGGAGGGTCACGAAGAGATCGGAGACGCAACAAAGAAAGATAAACCGTCGGCGGGCATAAAATGGGCTAAAGGTGTAAGGCGAACGAGCAAGACACCACGGAAGGCAGTCACCGTTGCTGAAAGCGGAGAGGGCGAGAAGAAGCTTCAAGCCGAGGACGTCGACCATCCACATTAGTAAAGGCGCGAATGGAGCCAACATTTTGCCTACGCCGATCCAGAATCCAACAACATGAGACTGATAGGAACTTCCCGTCACGATCAAGACATCCAAAATCAACGTGGGGTTGACAGACGGCGAACCTGAACCATTAGACGGTTGGAATATCCGAAGTGCGGTTGGCCCGCGTCGCAATTCAAATCGCCAGCACACTGTTGCCAGCGGCGCTTGAAGCCAAAACCCAACCTAGGTTTGTTCAGGATGACGGCTCGATGCTAATCGAACCGTCCCCTGACGCCTAAGCCTGCTTTTTCTTCTCTTGATCGCGTTGTTCTTGTTGCGGCTGCGGGCTCTTGGGCTGTCCGCCTGGGTTCTGCTGCTTCTGCTGCACGGGCTGGTTCGGCTGGTTTCCAGGTTTCTGTTCCGAAGAGGGTTTCTGCGCGTCGATAGGTTGTGGGTTGCGATTTGCTTGATCTGACATTGTTTTCTCCTTGAGGATGGTTTACTTAGTTGTTGGATATGCGATAGAGAGATTGGCCGCTCCGACCGCATGGTTCATTGCATGGAAGGTAGTGGCCTGAGATAAGTGCTGCGCGCCGTGCCGCCGTTTTCCAGCCTTAGCGCCAGCGGGAGTATCCCCAGCCTCCGCCGCCGAGCAAAAACAACACCAACAGAACAATCAATACGGTCTCCATGCGGTACCTCACTTGTAAGAGGAAGCTAGACTGACCTTTGTAACGGTCGTCTCAAGTCTTCACTACCAACAGAATAGAGAGGGCCAGCACGGAAGTCTGGTCAGATCAGACCACTTTGGCGCGCGAGCTTTCCGGGCCGACGCCCGCAGGATTGTGAGCAGATTCACGTTATGATTCGTAGGCGGGGTGCGCTCCGCTGATTCATGCCGACATCTGCCCCGGCCCGATGGACGCGATTGCTGTTGAAGTCGCTGGGCCCGGGCATCATCACTGGCGCCGCCGACGACGACCCATCTGGCATCGCCACCTATTCGGTTGCGGGTGCGCAGTTTGGAACGAACCTTCTCTGGACCGCACTCCTGACGTGGCCGCTGATGGCCGCGGTTCAGATGATGTGCGCCCGAATCGGTAAGGTGACCGGGCAAGGATTGGCCGGCAATTTTAACCGGCGATTCCCAGGTTGGTTGCTGCGCGTCTTCATTGTTGCCCTGCTCGTGGCCAACACCATTAACATCGCGGCGGACCTCGCTGGCATGGCCGATGCGGCCGAAATGCTGTCGGGGATCAATTCGCACTTCTGCGTGGTGGTTTTCGCGCTTCTGATTTCGTGGGCCACCGTCCGACTCCAGTATCACCAGATTGCGAACGTGCTCAAATGGCTGGTGCTGGTGCTCTTCGCCTACCCCATCACCGCATTAGTGGCAGGGGCTGATTGGGGCCGCGTGATGCGCGATACCCTGGTGCCTGCGATGCCGCACAGCAGAGAAGAATGGTCCATGCTCGTGGCCATTCTCGGCACTACGATCAGTCCGTATTTGTTCTTTTGGCAGGCGAGCGAAGAGGTTGAAGAAGAGAAATCAGCCGGTCAGAATACACTGGCTAAACGGAGAGGGGCAACGCTGAAAGAGCTGGAGCTGAGGAACATCGATGTGGGCGTGGGTGCTTTTTTCTCGAATATGGTCATGTTCTTTATCATCCTGACTACGGCGATTACCCTCAACCGTCACGGCATCAATCACATCGAGACGACTCGCCAGGCCGCCGAAGCGCTTCGGCCATTCGCGGGCAAGTTTGCCGCGACCCTGTTTACCATCGGCATTGTCGGCGTCGGATTTCTTGCCATCCCGACTCTGGCGGGGTCGGCAGCATATGCCTTCGCGGAAACGCTGGGGTGGCGCCAGGGCCTGAACAAGAAACTGAAGCAGGCCCGTTGGTTTTACGGTCTTATTCTGTTCTCGACAGGAGTGGGGGTCGGACTGGACTTCGCACACGTTAACCCGGTGAAGGCACTTTACTGGACGGCGGTCATCAACGGATTGTTAGCTCCATTCCTTTTAGTCGCCATCCTCATCGTCGCCTTGGATAAAAAACTGATGCAGGGGCAACCGAGCTCTCGCTTGGGATGGACCGTCGTAGCGATCACTACTGTGGCAATGTTCGCCGCTGGCATAGCCATGTTTGTTGTGTAGACTGACGCTCCGGCTTCCGTCGTGCCGCACGTTAAGGACACGCGCGTCCATTTCTTAGAACTGTGCAGTTTGGATCAGCCGAGAGATTCTTTCCGGGGTTATGCTTTATCCGTGGGGAGATGAAAAGTCTCGACAAAAGGGGTCTGCTCTGGGCCTCCTTGGAAAGAAATAATCGAAATATGAGACCCATAACCAACAAGCCAGCCAAACTGCGGAAAGCTCCCCAGCCGCCCCTGTCGTACCCCGGGGCGCCTCCTGATTCAGACCGAGCCAAGAGGCCGCCGCTCGCCGAGGCCGCCGCCTCCGATCAGGAGTTGAATCCCGGAGATCGCGTCGAAGGTTTGGGCAACTTTGGAAAACCAACAGGAGAATTCGGCACAGTTCAGCAAGCCAACGACGATGATGCGGTCGTAAGCTGGGATGATGACGGCCGCGTGAGGGTCCACCAGCCGTCGCTCAAGAAGATCTAACACCGCCCGGTTCCAATCTCTTGCGGAACGGCAGCCGCGGTTGCCAAGTGCTGATCCGCCTCCGAGCGCCTGTTCTTCGTTTCGGCCCGGGTGACAGAAAACGGAACTGGCGATAATCGCCATTACAATCATGCGTCATACGAAGACGTAGCGATCGATCGGCATTGGTGCAATTCCGCGATCGCGGGCAACAACTGGCTACCCAAGTGATCCTTAGCTATGAAAACGTCTACCACTTTCAGGACCTGCTCCGGAACGTCCCTTGATGCGGAAAGCATGATGATTGGTGCTTTAGGCCGCAGGCGTCTCATTTCGATCGCGACCTCTTGTCCGTTCATTTCGGGCATGAAATAGTCGACGATCACGACGTCAACCGGATGTAGAGAAGCCAGCTCGAGTCCTCTGCCGCCACTGAGTGCGGTTAGAACGGTATACCCAAAGGATTCAAGAAATGCCTTTTCGCATTCCAACACATCCTGGTTATCGTCAATGCAAAGAAGTACTCCGCTCGACGGTCCCGGAAAAGACGACGGAAGCATGGTTCACCTTCTTAAGGAACCAATTCTCCGACAATCGGAATTAGAGAATCTGTTCAAAATTGCACAAAACGCGACAACCGTGTGTAGGAGTCGGCGGTTTCGGAACCCGGCCCTGCTTGTCTATCTGGGGTTCGGAGGTTTGACAGGAGAGTTCCAGAGGCCTAGAGTCGAAAGTGAGGTGGATCCCGCCTCTTTCAGGTTCCCTGAAACTAAGTCAGCTCATCTGAAGTTCTCCCCTCTTAGCGACAACAACCCGTGGAGGTTGATTATGTTTGCACGCAATGTATCGTTTCGTCTGAAATCGAACACGCATTCGGACTATACCCGGACTCTTGAAAATGAAATTCTGCCCATGCTGCGCAAGCAGGCGGGATTCAAGGAAGAAATCACATTGTCAAATCCCGGTACCCAGGATGTGGTTGCGATCAGCCTGTGGGACAGCAAAGCGCATGCCGATGCTTATAACGCGAATTATTATCCAGAAGTGGTGCGAACATTTGCCAGAATGATCGATGGCACACCGAGGGTTCAGACGTTTGAAGCCGTCACCTCGACCTACCATAATGACCTTGTGGCAGTGTAAGGACGCTCTTTCCCGCGGGGGGCCCGGTTGAAGGGCACCCCCTTTTCAAATTGCCCCGGCTGTGATCTGGTAGAAATTGTTAGATGATACATAGAACATCTCAATGAGCCGTTCCCCTCTTGGCCGTCGGAACAACAATTTGGATTGTGATATGACAGACAAATCCGAGACTTCTTTCGCGGTTGTTCGGTTTAACGAGCGGACCTACCAGTCGGGCGGAGTTGTGGCCGTCATTAAGGGAATGGAGGCCGCACAAAGAACTCTCAATGATTTCGATTGGTGTCAGAGCGCGGAACACCCAAGGGAGGGCTGGCGCTATTTCCTGGAAGAGACCAACCTACAGCCCGGAATGGACCCGGAGAAGGCCACCACACTTCGACAGGTGCGGCTCGATCTCCAAGAGACAGAGCCCTCATGCGGCCACGACAAAGCGCTTCGCACATTGCCAATGACGATCATCAGCATTTCGAATCGCCGCAGAAGCGGCTGATGACAGGTTCTGGTTAACTAGCCCCGTTCATCTGGGGCTGGGTGGAGCTGTAGAGATCATTCGTTTCTGTAGAGAATCCATCAATCGGTCGTCTTCCGCGATCAGCTCCGGGCTTCTTTGTCTTCCGCCGCTCTGGATCTCAAGCAGCCTTTGCATCAACTCCACAAGGTTTTCCATGACTTCCTCCAAGGCTGGAAAGGCTGATAGGCGAGAATCATAGGCGGAATCGAAGTCGAAAACTGGTCAAAAGTGCTCACCTTGCCGGGAGAACTCAACGGCTAAAACTGACCCTCGATGTAGATAGATTGACTGTTCATGCCCGATTTTGCGTGCCGACCGGCGCTATGAGTACACGTATGCTGATCCGCCCAGAAGTTTGCCTTTCATTAAAATGTGAGCGGTTCGAGACAGACGATCACATTCTTACTGCATAGGATTGTGTGGTTTCAGTTTAGGTGCTCCAAGTTCTGGACTGCGGAGGGTTGGACCATCGAAGATGAACAGTGACAGAGATTGGCGGAGGGTATGAGGCAGTGAAGTTCAGATTTTTACTGTTTCTCTGAATGGAGCCAACATTTTTATCTACGCCGATCCAGAGTCCAACACCTACCGGGTCTGGTCGAGTTCGCTAAGAACATCGATTGTTTTGATTCGACGTCGCTTTCTTTAGTTCATTCTGCTACAGCCGCCTGGTCTCGCAAGGGTTTCCTTCCGTTTCAAGCCGGGCGGCTTTTTCCTCTGAAGAGTGGTTCGGACGACGTGCTTTGGCGGGCCATCTGAAGCGACGAGAGAAGGTTCTTTTTCGGAAACAACCCATTCCGCATCTTCAATCTTGCCTTGTGGAGCTGCGATTTGGAGTTTCCGACGGAGCATTGCAGGATTTGAGCAATCTCGTGATGCTGATATCCTTCCACCTCGTAGAGGTGGAAGACTTGGCGGCACCCTGCGGGAAGTCCGGCGACGGCGCGGCGCAGTGCGATGCGATCAATGGCTCCATTCAGGCTCGGGTCCGTCTTCCCCTCGTCGCGTTTCAACGAAGCAGAATCTCCCGTCGATATCGGTTCGTCCAGAGATACGAGCGCCATTCTCCGACATCGCAGTTTCATCAGAACGGTGTTCACGGCAATCCTGTACAGCCAAGAGGAGAAGGCTGAATCTCCCCGAAACGAGTTGATGCTCTGAAACATGCGCAGAAAAGCTTCCTGGGTCAGATCTTCCGCATCCGCCATATTTCCCGTCATGCGCAGACAAACGGAAAACACCAGCGTCTTATGAAACTGGAAAAGTGTGGCAAAGGCCCGGTCTTCTCCGCGCTGTGCCCGCCGAATCAGGCTGCGTTCGGAATCGTCGTCAGGTTTTTCTTCCCTTAGTGGAAGTAGCGGAAGCACCTTGGCTGAGGCCACATTTGCTAGTGCCGCAGATACCATCCGAGTCGCCATTGTGGTAGTCCCCTTCGTTCCATTCCCATGCCGCCGATGTCCGCTCACAAACGGTTTGGCGGGCCGTGGCACTTCCAGCGCCCTGGTCACCATTGACGTCAGCGAGTGAGAAAACAACTTATAACAACGTCAATTGGCAAATCTGGTTAGAGTTGCTCAGTTCCTAAAACAATCTTGAGGCTCCAGAGATTCGTCATTCCATCTCGCTCACGACGCACAAACGTTACCGCTGCTGGTTGAATTTGCATTTACCCGAATAACTGAAAAGAGGCAACCGATAGTATGATTGCCTCCGCGAAGCTCGCGACAACTTCGACTTTCAGTCTGTTAAGCAATCTAAAAATACAACCAATCGATTTCGTAATCTGTTCAAAACTGCTCACTTCTTCGGGTTCTACGATTGCTCGAAGGGCAATCGGCGGAAAATATCGGTGCGGATTGCCGGTGCGGTCCTTGCGAAAACAATTTCCGCCCTTGAGGATCAGCGAAGGCCGCAAGCGGTTATTTGTCTGCGCAAGTGCCGCCGGAAGCCAACCTTCAGTGCAGGGAAGCGAGACGGCATGCCCCTGCCATAGGGGGGACGAAGTACCGAGCATGAAAACTAATCGTTCCCTCGAGAGGACGCTTTAAATGCAAAGTGAAATTCATTCTGAACCTGACCTTGATGGGATCGTCGGCCAGAGTCTAGTGTTGAAGGCGGTGCTGGCGTTGGCCAGGGAAATGGCGGTAAGCGACGCCCCAGTCTTGATTCTCGGCGAAACCGGCGCCGGGAAGGAGTCGATGGCCCGCGCGATTCATCGCATCAGCGGCAGGATGCTTTAGCTCATTCGCTACAAAAATGTTTAGCCTTAACAGGAACTTAGCCTGCCCTATTTTCCATAACAAATCTTATACGATATCCGCCTTGGGTCACCCCTGAGGCGCGAATCCAGCCGTCGATAACAGCATTAGACCATCTTGGAACGGGAACTATTCTTAGTCGTTCACTTTTGCCGACCAAGTCCGCGAGAATCCAGTGTTCCTCCCGTTGTTGAATCTGATCCAAGCACAGAGTGATGCTTCCGATCGGCTGAGTACGCAACCGAGCAGCAGTCCAATTAACGCAGCGTCTCGTATCCCGCGCGAGGTGCCTTGCGGACTAAAATTCGGCAGATTCTGAGCTTGCTCATGGTGAGGAACGCAGCTTGGCGGACAGACTTTGATTCCGATACCTGTTTCGTCGAAGAAAGCGACTCCCACAACCGTCCTCACGAATGGGAAAACGCGGCGTGCCTGTGAAGGTCGATGTTGTTGAATTCATGAAATTCACAGGCCTCATCGAGGATCAGCGGAGACCGGAGATCCCTCCCACATTTCAATTCGGCAGAAGGAAGGAACATCATAAGACGCCCCCACGCTCCTAGATGACACTTCCCGCATCTCATAGGTTCTCGCCATGTCTTGTATACCGTTGGGGACGATCCGTAGTCGAGATTCGCGAAATGGCGCGACCGCAAGATCTTTCCCATTCCTGGAACCATCCCTTTCCCATATGTTCCACGAGTAGATTTGGGCGCTTGTTTGGCTGGGATCGACAATTAATTCTCGAATACCAGTAATAATCGCTACGCGCATGACCTGCGGCAATACTGGAATTAGCGACGAATCCGTCTTGTCAATAGCACGAATGGCGTCCGCTCCAGCAATATCCCAATGGAGTTCCACGTTCGAAACGTCCTCAGGTACATTGGGGTAAGAATACGCCGACGCAAACTGACCGGACCGATCTTTTGTACCAAGTGGAATGTTAGTGTAACGCCTTGTTAGACATTTGTCCGTCGTAGTCGCCGGGGGTGTGGGGATGTGGGAAACGCGGAGCGTTTTCCATATCTCCAT
>Ga0182015_10003945_pt1 | contig 16272 bp, 15 predicted proteins | sample 712P3MmetaG_FD_120478 | JGI IMG/M metagenome (GOLD analysis project Ga0182015, IMG submission 120478) | Permafrost microbial communities from Stordalen Mire, Sweden - 712P3M metaG | ecosystem: Environmental > Terrestrial > Soil > Wetlands > Permafrost | place: Sweden: Stordalen | collected... | reverse complement strand
GCGCTTGCCGGCCGGCTTCATCGGGAAACGCATCGAAGATGGCGAAGGTTGAGGGTCCAAGTCGAATGCCAAACCATGCAATCGTCGCCGGTTCGGCCTCGGCCAATGCCTTGCCGTCGCGCAAAAACTCGGCGACCGCCTCTTCTTTTCCAGGCTTGGCTTCGAGCCCAACATAGAGCGCAACATTGACCTTCTCAGGGCTCCCGCCGCCAGTCTGAGCAAAAGCAGGCGCGGCGGACGAAATCGTCGCAGCGGTTCCCAACGCGGCAAGGAATTCACGACGCTCCATAGTTTTTTCTCCTTATCCAAGCTTAACGCGGCAATCCTCAGACAGCCGCCGGTTTCCACCCCATCCTGCGTTCTTTCCATTCTCCTGGCAAGGCGGAGCCCGCGCGCTTGGAAGCGGACCCGTCGACGAAAGGATAAACCACAACGCGAAATTTATGCGCTGGAATTCAGCCTACGCGCTTATCCCGCGATCATGGAAAAATCGGCGACTTCATGCATCACGCTGCGTAATTCGTTGAGGAGGCGCAAGCGATTGAGCCGCAATACAGGATCTTCGGCATTGACCGTCACGTGTTCAAAAAAAACATCGACCGGCGGGCGCAGCGAGGACAAGCATTCCATCGCATCTTCAAAAGGCGTTTGTTCGGCATATTCGGGCCTGCCGATGCGAAAGGAGGCGAGCACCAAATGATGCTGCGTATCGGCGTTTATGCTTTGAATGACGCCCCAGAGGTGTTTTTCGGCGAGCTCGTGCAGAAGCAAAGGATCGCAGGCGCCGCCGAAGGCGCCCGCTCCATCGTTTTTTTCCTCGGCGCGGAGAATATTGGTGGCGCGGCGATAGCCGGCGAGCAGATTCGTGCCGTCTTCCGTATCGAGAAAACGGCCAAGCGCCTCGACGCGGGATACGATCAAAAGGAGATCGTCTTGCCCCGGCAAGGCAAACACCGCGTCGATGAGATCATATCTCGCCCCGCGCTCGCGCAGATAGACATTGAGGCGCTCGCTGAAAAAGCCGATGAGCTCATCAAGCAAATCCGCCGGCACGCCAACCGCTTCGTCCCCCGTGTCCGCGAAATTGGCCCGCGCCAATGCCCGCGCGAAAAGACAACGCAGCGGAAGACGTAGCTTGTTTTCGAGGATGAGCGCGATGACGCCGAGCGCCGCGCGGCGCAAACCGAACGGATCCTTACTGCCGGTCGGCTTTTCGCCAATGGCAAAGAAGCCAGTCAGCATGTCGAGCTTGTCGGCGAGCGCGACGCTGATCGCGACCGGCGCGCGTGGCACGCGATCGCTTGGGCCTTGCGGCTTGTAGTGATCCTCGATAGCCTCGGCGACGCTTGCTTCCTCGCCTTGCGCGAGGGCGTAGTAACGTCCCATCACGCCCTGCAGTTCGGGAAATTCGCCGACCATTTCCGAGGTCAGATCGGCCTTGGCGAGGCGCCCCGCTTGTTCAGCAAGAGCAACGTCGGCACCCGTGTAGGTTGCAATTGCGCCGGCAAGCCTTTCCAGTCTTTTGGCCCGCTCGCCCTGGGTGCCAAGCTTTTCGTGAAAGACGATTTGATCGAGCTTTTCCAATCTGGCTTCGAGTTTGACCTTGAGGTCGGTCTCCCAAAAAAACTTGGCGTCGGAGAGCCGCGCTTGCACGACCCGCCCATTGCCGGCGGCGATCGCGGCGCCGCCGTCACTCGCCTCGACATTCGCCACGAGCACGAATTTGTTGCTGAGGCGTCCGCTCGAAGGATCCTTCTGCACGAAACATTTCTGGTTGACGCGTATAGTTGTCCTGACGACTTCCGGCGGGAGGTCGAGAAACGCGGCGTCGAATTCGCCAATCAGCACCACCGGCCATTCGACGAGCCCCGCGACTTCTTGCAAAAGCGCTTCGTCCTCGACAAGTTCGAGCCCTTGCGCCAAGGCGAGGTCGCGGGCGTCATAAAGGATGATGTCGCGCCGCCTTTCAGGATCGAGTACGACTTTGGCTTTTTCCAGCGCCGCCGCGTAATCGTCGAAACGGCGCACCTTGATAATGCCTGGCGCCATGAACCGGTGGCCGAAGGTGAAATTGCCGGCGGCGACGCCATCGACGGCGAAAGGCACCACTTCGGTCTCTTCGTTTTCCGAACCGAATGTGGCGAGGATCGCGTGCAGCGGGCGCACGAAGCGCAGCGAGCCGGCCCGCGCCGAGGCCTCGCCCCAGCGCATGGATTTTTGCCATGGAAAGCTCTTTATCGCGGCCGCCAAGACCTCGGCCAAGACCTCGATCGTCGCCCTGCCCTTTTGCTCCGTGATGGCGATATAGAATTCGCCTCTTTTGGAATCCCGTTGGATTTTGGCTTCCGCGAGCGATTTAAGACCCGCGCTTTTCAAAAAGCCTTGCACCGCGGCATCGGGCGCGCCGACCCGCGGCCCGCGCTTTTCGGCGCGCGTATCGGGCTGACGCGCCGGCAGACCAGCGATGTGCAGGGCGAGCCGCCGGGGCGTCGCGAAACTCACGGCGCCCTCGTGCGAAAGGCCGCGCTCGCGCAGGGCTCCGGTGATGAGACGGCGGAGATCTTCCGCCGCGCCGGCCTGCATGCGGGCGGGGATTTCCTCGGAAAAAAGCTCGAGCAAAAGGTCGGGCATTGTGGCGTTTCAGCACGTGATCTCGTCGCATAACCGAGGAAGCAACGGTCTCTTCTATTGACCTAGCTTGACCGGGAGGAAAATGCCGCGGAAGTAAAATTTTCGCGAACAGTTTCGGAGAACTGGAACAAACGCGCCGTGCGGTCGTTGGTTAAGCCTCGAAGGAGGTATATCATGCATACGCAAAAAATCTCCATGCTGTCGGGTTCCGCCTTGCTCGCGCTTACCTCGGCCGCATGGGCCGGTCCGACAAGCGTGGCGGGCTCGAAGCTCGTAGCGCCCCAACAAACGCAGATCGAGCCGGTCGCTTATCGCTATCGGCATCATTATAGACACTATGGCTGGTACCATCATAGATACTATCACAGGTATTATGGTTGGAACCCGGCAGCAGCTGTCGCGGGTACCGCGCTTGGCGTGGCCACGCTTCCTTTCGCGCTGGCAGGCGGCGGCTATTATTATAGGTATCCTTACTACGGGTATCCCTACTATTACTACTAATTTAGGGCGCCCGGGACTTCGCTATTACGCGTCTGACACGGCCGGTGGGTTTGCCGGCCGTGTCATTACGCACGAGCTGCCCGGGCGATAAAATCGCCGATGGGACGACAAATCGGCGCGGCGTGAATCCCTAAAATAGCCTGACAATTTCCTTGTGCAAATACTCCGGGAGAGGACCTAGGCCGAATTGTCAGAGGGCGAGAAAAACGACCGCAGCCGTTATCGCGAGAACAATTATTGGCAGCACAACAGACATGATGACCCCTCTCAACTGTGGAGCTTTCAACCATTCCACGGTGGAGTCTGTGCAAAATTGCTCAGGTCACGGCAGCAGCGGGCCTTTCCGGCGATGGTAAACAGGAAAAAACGGTTCGGATAGACCAAGCCAGCTATTTCACTCACCTGCCGGATAATTCGGACTCTCTCTTGTGATCGCCACATCGTGAACGTGGCTTTCCCGCAGGCCCGCCGCGGAAATTCGAATGAACCGCGCGCGCGCCTGAAAATCCGCGATGTCCGTGGCTCCGACATAGCCCATGGCGGCGCGCAATCCGCCGGCCAGTTGATGCAAGATCGCCGCGGCGGGGCCGCGATAGGGCACCTGTCCCTCGACGCCTTCGGGGACGAGCTTCAATTGGTCGGCGATGTCTTGCTGGAAATAGCGATCCGCCGAGCCGCGCACCATCGCGCCGGCCGAGCCCATGCCGCGATAGGATTTGAACGAACGGCCCTGATAGAGATAGACCTCGCCCGGACTCTCGTCCGTTCCGGCGAAAAGCGAACCGATCATCACACAGTCGGCGCCCGCGGCGATCGCCTTGGCGACATCGCCGGAATATTTGATGCCGCCATCCGCGATGACTGGGACATTGGCGGCCCTCGCGGCTTCGGCGCAATCCATGATCGCGGTGAGCTGGGGGACACCGATCCCGGCGACGATGCGCGTCGTGCAGATGGAGCCGGGGCCGATGCCCACCTTGATCGCGTCGGCGCCGGCGTCGATCAGCGCCTTCGCGCCGTCGACGGTCGCCACATTGCCCGCCAGCAGCGCGACTTTGTTCGATGCGAGCTTCAATCGCGCGACCTGATTCAACACGGCCTGCGCGTGGCCATGCGCGGTATCCACCACGATGCAATCTGCCCCCGCATCGATTAACATGAGCGCGCGCTCAAAACCCTGGTCGCCCACGGTCGAGGCGGCAGCGACCCGCAGCCTGCCCTCCGCATCCTTGCAGGCGGCCGGATGAAGCGTCGCCTTTTCCATGTCCTTGACGGTCACCAGCCCAACACAGCGGAAATCGTCGTCAACGACAATGAGCTTTTCCAGGCGATGCTGATGCAGGAGGCGGCGCGCTTCGTCCTCGTTCACGCCTTCGCGCACCGTAATGAGATTTTTGGTCATCAATTCGCTGACGGGCTGCAACGGATTATCGGCGAACCGGACATCGCGGTTCGTCAATATGCCGCGCAGCCTCGCCGGTTTACCGCTTGGGCCGCGCTCGACCACGGGAATGCCGGAAATCCCGTGCCGGCGCATAAGCGCTTGGGCATCGGCGAGGGTTGCATCTGGAAAAATCGTGATCGGATCGACCACCATCCCGCTTTCGTAGCGCTTCACCTTACGAACTTCCTCGGCCTGGTCGGCGGGATCGAGATTGCGATGAATGACGCCTATTCCGCCGGCCTGGGCAAGTGCGATGGCGAGCTTCGCCTCGGTGACCGTATCCATGGCGGAAGAGACGATCGGAATGTTCAAGCTGATCGTGGAGGCGAGTCTCGTCTTCAGTTCGGCCGCACCGGGCAGGACCGCCGAATGACCCGGCAGAAGCAGCACATCGTCAAAAGTGAGCGCTTCATCGAGCGAGGGCCGCGTGATCAAAGCCAATGCCAACTCCGTAGTTTGCCTCGCGGCACCGCCGCAAGCGTTCGGGCGGGAAACGGAGTTTTGCAAAATAGCGCCGGTCGCGAGCTGCCAGCGGCTCATAGCACGCCCGGACCGGAGCGCAAAGGAGAGCGCGTGTCCGCGGGCAAGCGGGTTAGCTTCGCGTTGGCATTGAAGTGGCCGGCGTTTCGATTCCCGCTGCCCCCCACCCACTTCTCGAACCGTCGGATTACCGCGTCTCGTGGCGTGCAGTGCCGCGTTTCGCCACCAGCATCGCGATCGCGGCGCGCAACTCGGCGACACCCTCGCCACTGCGCGACGAAGTGAAGATCGCCTCCGGAAACGCGGCCGGACGCTTGTTCACGAGGGCGAGCGCGGCGGCGAGGCGGTCTTCCCGCTCGGCGGCTTTCACCTCGTCCTGCTTCGTCAAGACGATTTGATAGGAAATTGCAAATCGATCGAGAAAATCCAAAATCTCGTTGTCGATCGGCTTTGCGCCATGGCGGCCATCGATGAGAAGAAACACGCGCAGCAACGGCACCCGGCCGCGCAAAAAATCTTCGATCAGCCGGGCCGAGGACGCGGTCTTTTCCTTCGATGCCTCGGCATGGCCATAGCCGGGCATGTCGATCAGGCGCAATGTCGCGGTTTCCCCGTCCCCGCCAAGTCCGAAAAAAATAAGTTCTTGCGTACGGCCCGGCGTATGCGACGTCCGCGCCAGCGTTTTGCGATTGGTCAACGCATTGACGAGCGAGGATTTTCCCACGTTGGACCGGCCGGCGAAGGCGATCTCCGGCGGGCCCGGTGGCGGCAATTGGGCGGCGTTCGCCGCAGCCCATAGAAACGCACATTTCCCGCCGAAAAGCTTGCGTCCCAATTCAGCAAAGTCGCCCGGGTCCGGCGCCAGATCCGTCACGGCCTCTGACTGCGCCAACTCAAGTTGTCGCTTTCTTGCGGAACATCCCGGTCAAATTGTCCCAGAGTTCGATCTTGACGCCGGCCCGCTTCATGATCGCCGTCTGCTGAATGACCGACAAAGTATTGCTCCAGCTCCAATAGATAACAAAACCAGAGGCGAAGCTGCCGAGGGTGAAGGTGAAAATGACAGGCATCCAGGTGAACACCTGCTTCTGCACCGGATCAGTCGGTTCTGGGTTCACTTTCATCTGAATGAACATGGTAATGCCCATGATCAGGGGCCAAGCGCCAATCGCAAGCCAGGGTCCGAACACCGGTATTTGAGTCGGGTCGAAGGGGATGAGACCGAACAGATTAAAGACATTCGTCGGGTCGGGCGCCGACAAATCCTTGATCCAGCCGAAAAACGGCGCCTGCCGCATCTCGATCGTGACGACGAGCGCATTATAGAGCGAGAGGAAAACCGGAAGCTGAACCAGAACCGGCAGACAGCCCGACAAGGGATTGATCTTTTCGCACTTGTAAAGCGCCATGATTTCCGCCTGCTGCTTGGGCTTGTCGTCGGGAAAGCGGTCGCGGATCGCGGTGATCTGCGGCTGCACCGACTTCATTTTCGCCATCGCCCTAAAGCTGCGGTTGGCCAACGGGAAAACGGCTCCCCGCACCAGCACCGTGATGCACAGGATCGTGACGCCGAAATTGCCAATAAACTTGTAAATAAAGTCGATCAGCCGGAACATAGGCTTGGTAATAAAATATAATCGGCCCCAGTCGATCAGGCGATCGAACCTTTCGATCCCCAAATTGGCCTGGTATTTGTCGAGCAAATCGGACTCCTTGGCGCCCGCGAAAACCCTGGTCGTGAATTCGCCTGACCCGCCCGGCGCAAGCGCCCTTCCTTCCGTTCCGGCAAAACCCGCCTGATAAATCATGGGAGCGCCGCCGGATCCGGAAAAACTTGCCATGACAGCCATATTCCGGTCGGGGATGACAGACGCGGCCCAATATTTCTCGGTGATGGCGAGCCAGCCGCCGGTGCCCGAAAAATGCTTTTCGGCATGTTCCTCCTTTTCGATCTTGTCGTATTTGATTTGCTCCACGCCGGATTCGCCGCCAACCACCCCTACAAACCCTTCGTGCACTCTGTAAAAGCCCACGTGCACGGGCCAACCTTGCCGCTTGACGAATGCATAGGGATGCAGCGTAACCGCCTGCGTGGACTTGTTCTCGACGCTGTCGGTCAGCGTAAACATGTAATGGTCGTCCACCGCGATTTTGCGGTGAAACACGAAGCCCTGGCCGTTGTCGTAGGTGAGCGTCACGGGCGATGTTTCAGTCAGCGTATCATGATCGGCTTGCCACAACGTATCGGGCCCGGGCAGGACGAGATTCGCGCCGGAATCGGCGATGAAGCCCGCCTCGGCGTAATAAGGCGACGGCGAACCCGCGGGCGAGAGCAAAACGATGTTCGGACTGTTGGGATCGACCGTCTCGCGGTAGTCCTTAAACGACACGTCGTCGATGCGCCCGCCCCTGAGCGCGATCGATCCATAGATCGCGGGCGCGTCGAGTTTGACCCTAGGGCTTTCGGCCAAGGCATCGGCACGGCTCTTTTGCGACACCGCGGCCCCCCCCTGCGCCGGCGCGCTCAAACCCGACTCTTGCGAACGCGCGGCTTGGGAACCGCCCGCTTGCGGCCCCGGCTGCGCGCCAGGGGTTACGCGCGCGCGCATTTCAGCTTGGGTCTGCCGCTCCTTGTCGAGATGCGGCCGGTTGTAAAACGCGTCCCACGCAAGAATGACGAGCAGCGACAAGCCGGTCGCTAGCATTACGTTTCTGGTTTCCTGGGTCATCATCCCTTGGGTTTCCTGCCTCTTTTACTTTGTCGCCGCGTCGCATTCGGGTCGCCAGCGGCGTGGCCCTCGCGGTCACTATCCTTGCGGATGGGCGGCTGGTTTTTCTGGGCGCCGATTTTGCCCAGCGCCCGGATAAGCTCCCCCTGCAAGTCCCGGAACGGCATGCAAAGCGCCTCGGGCCGGGCGAGGACTACATAATCATGGCCTGGCCGCGCTGGAAGAGGGTCGAGTAGCCGCAGCGCCTCCTTGAGACGGCGGCGGATCCGGTTGCGCTCGACCGCGCCGCCAGATTGTTTGGTTACGGTGAAACCAAACCGAGGCGCTGCTTCAAGGCAAGGGAGTACGCACAGCGGTTCGCCGGTTTGACGCGCCGGAGTCCCGGCGCCAAAAGTGGTTAGATCGCCGGTTGCTGGCGAGCGCGGCGCCGCTTGTAATGTCAGTCCCCGCGCGTAAAATCGCATTCCCTTTGCCGCGCGCAGGAAGTCAACCCTTCGCCGAAGCCGTTCCGGCGCTGCCGCGGCGTTTCCGTGCGGCTCGTCCAAGGGCCTTGCCGCGAACCTTGATGAAGACGGGTTCGCGGCTTTTGCGCCGCGCCCGGCGCGAGGCTTTCGCATGGTGTTAAAACCCACCGGAGGGAAAGACCGGCAATTTTTTCACGCCAAGTCTTTTTTCAAGCGACTTTTGTGGCGAATGCCGGCTGGCTGGCCGGGCCACCGATTTACGTGACCGCGCCATCCCGTCGGCACATCGCGATCCCCGCGCTAGCAGAGAATTGTGAAGCAAAGCGGACACCACCGGGAAACCGCTAGACCGAGACCCCGGAGTTTTCCGGTGTTTCATGGAAGCTATGAAAGATAGAAGAGCCTATCGTCGAAGGATTTTACGCCGAAAGCCGTTTACGGCCGCGCGCGCGCCGCGCCGCGATCACCTTGCGGCCACCCACGCTCGCCATCCGGGCGCGAAACCCGTGCCGGCGCTTGCGCACAAGCTTGCTTGGTTGATAGGTCCGCTTCACCGCGCCGCTCCCCCTGGTCCGATAAGGCCATAAATGCCGCTCCGGCAAGATTGAGAATGTGGAGGCCAAGCCGGCACGGCGAACAATTCCGCCAAACGGCAGGGCAGCTCAGAGACCCTGACCCCCTTGAACGATGAGCCACATAGGCCGCCATCGGGCCCGCGTTTTTGCCCTTATAAAGGCAACCTGCAATCCAAGTCAATTCGTCTAGACAAGGCTAAGCGAGATGGCGCCGGCACGGCCGGCAAAGCTATCTTGCGCGACTACATCAAGGCGACGGTTGGTTTCGAGAAGCTGGGCGAGGCGACCGGCACGCAGCCGAAGAGCCTCATTCGCATGTTCGGCCCGCGCGGCAATCCGCAGGCCCGCAATCTCTTCGGCGTCATCGGCTACCTGCAGAAACAGGATGGCGTCGAGCTTGACGTCACCCAGGGGCCGGGGTAGCCGGAGATGCGAGGGAGCCAGATGCTCCGCAGCCGCGATTTAACAGAATGAGGGCTTACATTGTGCAAAAGTCCGGGGCGGAAGTAGCCGCCTCTTTATTCGACATCCTGAGCCGCGGTCACAGCCGATTTGTCCGCGATCTTGGGAAGATTCTCGGCGAGAGCCAGGACTGTCGAAACTGCACCGCGTGCGGCCATCCGGCGAAAGTCGTCCTGGAATTCGGCGAGGCCTATATATGGTGGAAATCAGCCCCGATCACCGCACATTTTGTTGCTTCCCCTAGCTGCACGCGTATACTTAAACATACTCACGCCTGCCGATTCAGGGGAGATGGTGGGGAGACGTGCCCGTGGCGTTCGTCTTCATACTGCAAACCCGCCCCTCAAGGTCCGATATGGGCGTTGTTATCACGTTGTTGAAAGTTTGACGCGGGGCGGACGCGGCACGTCTTGCTTTACGCCCACGCCGCAAACTGGCCTGGTTTCACTCCGCCCCGCTGGCTGGATTTTACTCCGCCGTTGATAGTTCCGCCCGCGCAGCCGATGAACAAGATCAATTTTGGCCAAAGTCGAGCTTAGGCGTCGACCACGCAATCCGTTACAGGCCGCCCCACGCATGCGAGGACGTACCCGGCGGCCTTTTCGTCAGGGTGAAGCCCTTCCTCGGACTCCATCTCGACCCGGCCCGAGAGGACGCGGACCTTGCAGTCCCCGCAGCTTCCCGCCCGGCATCCATAGCCGATATCCAGATCGTGATGCTCGGCGAGGTCCAGCAGCGGTAGCGCCCCGTCGGTCATGGCCTTCTTGGCTGATCGCGCGAACTCGACGGTGATGGAGCCGGAGGCGCGCTCTTCCTCCTCCTCGGCGAGGAGAACAGTCGCGCTCGAAGGGTGAACGAGTGTCGCCGGGGCCGCCTTGCCGGCGCGCGAGGTTCGAACCCCCGCGAAGCTCTCGGTATGCAGGTTGGCGAGGTTGAATCTCGTCTCTCGGAGGATCGCGGTGACGGAGTCCATGAACCCGGCCGGCCCGCACATGTAGACGTGGCGCTCGTGGATGTCGGGGGCGATCGTCTCGAGCATCTCGCGGCTGATGTGCCCGGTTAGTCCCTTCCAATCATCGCATGCGCCGCGCGTCGACGTGCGGACGTGTGGCGTGAACATCCGGTAACGCGAGGTCAAGAGTTCGATTTCCTTTCCAAAGATGACGTCGATCGGGGTACGAACTGAGTTGAAGAACCGGATGTCCACATTCGCGGAGACGTCGCAGAGCCACCGCGCCATCGACATCACCGGCGTGATGCCGCTTCCGCCCGCGATGAAGAGCATGCGAGGCAGGATCTTGCCCGGCAAGAGACAGAACTTTCCCTTGGGGCCGCTGATCTCGACCCGATCGCCGACTTTCAGGTTGTCCGGCAGCCAGTTGGAGACGAGACCACCCGGGACCCTCTTGACGGTGATCTCGAGGATGAACGGACGCAACGGCGTCGAGGCTATCGTGTAGGACCGCACGATTTTCTTGCCGTCGATGTTGAGCACCAGCGTGCAGAACTGCCCGGGCCAGTAGACGAAGCGGCACAGCGGCTTGCCCTGGAACCGGAACGTGTAGACGTCGCGTGTCTCGCGAACGATGTCGGTCACGTAGAGCGGCATGGTCTGAAACTGCCACTGAGGGACGTCCGTCTTGGGGTCGATCAGCGTGGTGTCGACCGGCTCCACGCTGACGTAAGCCTGGGGGCCCCGTTCGATGACGACCGATGTCGCCTTGACGGCCGTCTGGGCCGAGTACGGGCAGCGGCCCCGGTGGGACGTGGAGGGTGGACCCTTTCTCGAGAAGCTCCGTCCACTCGATCGCGCGCCCGTCAGCGTGCTCGGGCCGGCAGTACAGCGGGCCACGTCCACCGCTCATGTACTCGAGGACGCGCCGGTAGAGCTGCGCCCGGCTCACCTCGCCGTCAGTGCGCACCAGCCCTCGCGAGGGGTTGTGATCCTCGGGGTGGGCGACGCGCGATCGCAGGTAGCCCGAGCGCGCGTGTCGCGCGAGGTCGGGGCACGCCGCCGCGACGGCGGCATTCTGCTCCACCCGACGATCATCTCCGCCATGACGTCGTAGATGATCGTCGGGTCGGATCGCGTCTCCTTCGCCGCCCGCTTCTGAGAAACGGATAAAGAGAGCTTCCACTCGCCGTTCTGATAGAGTTTCGTGGTTGCGGGGTGCGGCGGCGAGGGAACGATCAGGTGTGCGTGATTGATCGCGTAGGGTTCAGGAATGGGATCGATGACGACGAGGGTGGTTCCTGCGTCCTCGAGTTTCCGGAGCCACCCTGACCGCCCCATCATGTTGCTCGCGAACTCGGTCCCGAAGCAGATGAACAGTTCTCGCACGCCAGGCGTTTCGTCGGAATAGTCCAGGGCGGCGCGCGGCGTGTCCTCGAGGACGAGATCGTAGGCGTCGTCTGGAAGGCCCAGCCGCCGCGCCGCTTCCGCTGCGTCGTCGACGGGAATCCTGCCCATGAAGTACTTGCGGGAGAGTCCCTGGACCTCGCTCTCGGCGTTGATTTGACCGGGAAACCGGAGCGTCCCGCCCACCGGTGAGCCGTCCGGGCCGAGCCCGTACTTGCCGAGCATTGCGAGCAGGCTGCCCCAGAGGCAGTGCGCCACGACGCCGCTCGTCTGCGACAAGCCGACGGAGGGGATATTGATGGGAACGACGCCCGGACTTGCGAGCTTCGCCGCGATGTCCTGAATGCCTCTCGTGAGGCGCTCCACGTACTGAGGCTCAGGAGCGATCCGCTCGGCGACCCGCTCCGGCTCGAACATCTCGGACCGTGCCAGCGCTGCGTATTTCTCGAATGTCGCAACGTCCGCGTAGCGCTGGATGAAGCGCTTTTCGAGGGCCTCGGGATACTTCGCGAGGACCTCGTGTGCGACGGCGAGCGCCAGATGGGGATCGCCGCGTGGCCGGATCAGGAGCACGCGATCCGGTCCGAGCTTGCCGGCGAGGGCCTTCGCCGACTCGGTGACCATCACGTCGACGAGGTAGGCGTCCAGGGCTTCCCGCCGCATGATGGCGCCGAACACCGGTGGGTGAGTGACGAATCCGTTCCACCCATTCAAGAGATAGAAGAGGTTCGAACCGCGGAGACCCTGCTCGGCTTTCAGGAACGGACCCTCTTGACCGGTCAGGATCTCGTTGTGAACGGCACCCGCGTTCAAACAGTGCTCGGCGTTGGCGGTGAGGTTTCGGACGCCCAGGAGCCGGAACACTTCCTGCATGGCGAAGATGGTGAAGTAGTCGACCTGGCCGCAGGCGTAGATGAGAGTCCGTGCCACGGGCGGCCGGTGCGTTAGTAGAACGTCTGCGAGCCGTGAGATTGCCTCGTCGTGCGTGATGGCCCGTCGCTCGCCCCGCTCACGATCGAGGAGGCTCGGGGCGATATCAGCCGCCTTTACTTCCTCCTCGTGTGCGGATTTCTTGTGCTCGCGGTGGTGGTGCGCGGCGCCAATCCCTTCTTTGTGCAGGCGCTGCGGCTGATCGCTTTCGATTCCTATCAGCGATTGGCGCCGCAGCGTTACGATCCGGACCTTCCGGTCCGCGTCGTTGATATCGATCCAGAATCAATTGCCCGTTTTGGACAGTGGCCGTGGCCGCGAACGGTCATGCGCGATCTCGTCGCCCGGCTCACCGAGCGCAACGCGGCAGTGGTCACGTTTGATATTCTTTTCGCGGAAGCGGACCGTACCTCCCTCGAAGAAGTTGTGAAGCGGCTGCCGCCGGATCAAGCAAACCGCCTGCTGGAAATGGCCGGCTCTCCTGCCAATGATGAGCTATTCGCAGAGGCACTCAAGGCGGCGCCGAGTGTCCTGTCCATCATTCTGACCGGCCCGGCGAGTTCCTCGGCGTTTGCTCCAAAAGCCGGTTTCGTGTTCGCCGGCGACGACCCCAAACCGTTTCCGCGGACTTTCCCCGGCGCCGAGAGCAACCTACAACTCGACGATGCGGCGAGGGGCATCGGCTCGATGAATTTGTTCCCCAATCGCGACGGAGTCGTGCGCCAGGTTCCGCTGTTTTTCCGGCTTGGCAACCGGATCGTGCCTTCGCTTGCGGTCGAGGCTTTGCGGGTGGCGCATGGCGGCTCCACCTATGTCTTAAAATCATCGAATGCCAGCGGGGAGACGGCATTTGGAAAGAGCACCGGACTGAACCACGTACGCATCGGCAATATCGAGGTTGCCACCGATGCAGCCGGTGCGTTCACGCTCAAATTCCGCCAAAGCGATCCGTCTGCCTTCATACCGGCCTGGAAACTCCTGGCCGGGGAGATCGACGAAAGCCAGATCGCGGGTAAGATCATCCTCGTTGGGACCAGCACGCCCGGTTTGCTTGATCTGCGGGCGACACCCATCGACGCTGCTTTGCCCGGTGTCGAGGTCCACGCGCAGGTCATTGAACACATCCTCGCTGGACGCAGGCTCGCGCGACCCCACTATGCTTTGGCAGCCGAGCAATGCCTCGTCATCGCATTGGGACTGCTGATGGCGCTCACGATGCCGCATCTCTCACCCGGACTGGCGGCTGGTCTCGGCGCCCTCCTGCCCGTCGCTGTAATTGTCGGCGGCTGGATTTCCTTTCGCTATTGGGATCTTCTGTTCGATCCTTCTATCCATCGCTCGAGCAGCTGTTGCTCACCGCCGGCATCACGTTCTACGTCTAACCGCGCGGCCGGACGGCCGTTCACTCCAATTAGGATCGGAATCGGCATCAACACCGGTCGATGTTGTGTAGGGAATTTCGGCAGTACGCGGCAGTTCGACTATTCAGCGATTGGTGACGAGGTCAACGTCACGTCACGCCTTGAAGGCCTGACGAAACTTTACGGCCTGCCTGCGGTGGCTGGCGAATTCACTGTCAACCAATGCCCTGGACTAGACGCCGGCTACAGCGAAAGTCACCGTGCTTATCATACGTGGGGACATGTAGCTGGCGTGCTTGAAAAGCTTAGCGAGTTTTCTGATCTATCCACCCGATCGGATATCATAGCCGTGTCTGTTTTGGCATGATGTTGTGCACAGGACACAGAATCACGATGGCAGTCCGCGTCTGGATTATGAAAATGTCCGCGACAGCGCCGAGCTGTTTCGCGAATACACGTTGTTGAGCAAACCCGACGCCGACGCCGTCCATGATTTGATCATGGCGACAGCCAATCACTTGCAGGCTAGGGCGGAAAAACAGTATTATCCTCGTTTTGCTGACGATCTCGATCTCTTCTTGGATTTGGATTTGAGCTCCCTTGCCTCGCCATGGGACAAGTTCGTCGAAGGTCTTGCTCGGATTCGAACTGAATTTGCGTGGGCGTCCGAGATTGTCTTTTGTACGATCCAGCTCCAAGTTATTGAGAATTTCGCCAAAGAAGATGTGCGGTTCTATCGCCGCGCGGAGACCAGCGAAAAATGGCGTGACGCCGCAAGGGCCAATCTCAAGCGTTGCATCACTGAATTGAAAAAAAGAATTGCCGAACCCCTCTGTGCCAATGATGATGAGACAAAGACCTGCCGGGAGTTTACCCTTGAGGGCATATGACAAACATCCAATGGTTATGCCCCGAATCAAAGACAGGAAGACCCTTGCAGCAGCCGGCGCTGAAAATGCACTTCTTCATGCGACTGGTCTTGGCGGCGCCGGCGAGCTTCTTTGCCGATGACGACTTCTCGCGGAAGCTTGTCAGGGCGGCTCCAGCGAACTTCTTTTCCGCAACGCCGCGGCTGCGCTTCCAGCCAGGATTGCAGACCGAGCAAGTAAGAGGGTGTCGGCAAGGGCAGAAAATGTCTTCCGGATCAAGCCCGCCGAACGCCTGCTCCTGGATGTGCCAGGAGAGAAACCGCGCGACGAGGTCCTTGGTAAAGGCCGGCGGCGGGGAGGAGCGGAACGTCACGCGCGACGGGTGCGAAGCTCGTCGAGGTCGGGCGACCGCAGGCGGTCGATCTCGACCTCGATCGACTCGCAATCAGACGTTGGGCGAGGCATGCCGGTCACGCCGCGTTGCGGCCCGGCTTGCCTTTGCAATGCGGCGCGACATCGTTCGCCACGCGGTAGATGCGCGCTTCGCCAGTTTTCTCGGAGAGCCGCAACCTCTCCGCATCTCCACCCACATGGTTCACGATCGCATTGGCGCGGCGTGACGATAGCTAACGCGGCAAAGGTGCCCTTCGCTGTGATGCAAGGCTAATTTGAAGACCGTTCGCAAAGTCAAAGCCTTCTCAATAGCGAGGCTCGAATAATGAGTGCTGACCGCCCGGCGCCTTTCGAGGCGTTCTTCTTCGTCTCCGATCTCGCTATCGATGAAATCGCAATCGGCTACCAACGTCTCCTCCAACTCCCTCGCCACCCGGCTCCGCCACGAACGAGCCTGATGATCAGCAACAGTATCAGCGCGCCGATGGTGGCGTTGATGATCGCCGCAATAATGCCCGAGCCAAGATGGATGCCGAGTTGAGGAAGCAGCCAACTACCGATGAACGCGCCAACGATTCCAATGATGAGATCGCCGACGATCCCAAATCCGGTGCCTTGCACGATTTGGCCGGCCAGCCATCCGGCAATAAGGCCGACCCCTAATATGATCAGAAGACTTTCATTTGACATGTGCAATTTCGTATCCTCGAGACTCATCGGATAGCTGGATAAATCCAGGCTCAGAAAACGCCAGGCTCCTTCAATACGCTCTGGCCGCAGGTGAACATTCGCCTGTCAGGGAGGAGGGGACGACCCTCCTATGCTAGTGAGGCTACGCCCATGCTACGGAAAAGACTGTGCAGAAATGCTCACAATAAGAGGCCCGCGCATCGGCAAAACGAGCACGCTTAAATCCCGATATGCGGCTCGTCGTGGAGAACGACATTCAACAACTAACTGTGGACTTCGATGCAGCCGTCGTAGTCAATAAGACCCAGTTTTCGAAATTTGTTCAGGAAGAAACTCACCCGGGACCGGGTCGTGCCGATCATCTCCGCAAGCGTCTCCTGGCTG
>Ga0182015_10003944_pt1 | contig 16275 bp, 10 predicted proteins | sample 712P3MmetaG_FD_120478 | JGI IMG/M metagenome (GOLD analysis project Ga0182015, IMG submission 120478) | Permafrost microbial communities from Stordalen Mire, Sweden - 712P3M metaG | ecosystem: Environmental > Terrestrial > Soil > Wetlands > Permafrost | place: Sweden: Stordalen | collected... | reverse complement strand
GACGAACTTGTCCAAAGTGCTACGCGTCTGGACATCGAGTTGGAGCGGAAGCGCGACTCGGGCCATGCTCCAACGTACCAGAAGTTATTGTTAATATAAAGAACTATCTGCACGATGTACTAGGGAACACTTATCCGGCGGAAACTCTGCCGCGATGCGCCGAATCTCAATGGGGTGAACTCGGGGGCAGCAGGAGTGATTCTGCATGGGCTGACCCGGTTGACCGGTGGTCGTAGCCGCGGGCGAAGGCGAAGGCTGGCTGGCGGCGTGGGCGAGAGGTGCCACTCCGCACAAAACAGAAAACAGAATCGCCGCGCTCCACTTCCTCGGTATTGACCAACTCACCACCTCGCCAGACGGACCCCAAACATTCCGTGACGGCGGTCACAGGCCATGGTTGGCGTCAGTACTCTTTCTCAGCATTCTTTCCAGCGACGCCCTCAGTTCGCGATATCGAAAGGGATAACCACTCGAGATCAGCTCGCCGGGTTCCACCTTTTGGCTTCCGAGCAAGAGATTTTCGCCCATCTCGCCGAATGCTAGCTTCACCGCGAATTCCGGCAACGGGAAAACTGCCGGACGCGACAGCATGCTGGCCAGTGTCTTGGTGAACTCTGCGTTTCTGACTGGTTTCGGCGCGACCAGGTTCACCGGTCCCTGGATCAGGTCGTTCTTCAAAATGTGGTGAATCGCTCCCACCATATCCCGCACGTCGATCCAGCTCATCCACTGCTGCCCGTTCCCGATCTGGCCGCCAAGGCCGAGTTTGAAGGGCGTCAGCATCGCTCTCAACGCACCGCCCTTTGGACTGAGCACAACCCCTGTCCTGATATGTGCGGTGCGAATGTCGGCCTGCACGGCAGGAGTCGTCGCTTCTTCCCAATCCTGGCATACCTCCGCGAGAAATCCCGTTCCCGGGGCGCTCTCTTCGCGCAAGAGCTCGTCGCCGCGATTGCCGTAGTAGCCGATGGCGGATGCGCAAACAAAAATCTTCGGCTTCTCTTCAGCTTGCGCCAGCGCCGACGCGAGGTTGAATGTCCCCACCACGCGGCTGTTTCTTACCTTCGACTTCTTGGCGTCGGTCCATCGTCCGAAAATACGTTCGCCCGCAAGGTGAATGACAGCGTCGAAGCCTGAAACGGCCTGTGGCGCCAACGGGACTGCGGGATCCCATGAGATCTGGTCCTCGCCAGTCGCCTTGCCGCGTACTAGCCTGACCACGGAACTTCCATTGCTACGGAGAGAAGGAACCAGATCGGCCCCGATCGGCCCCGAGACTCCACTGACAAGGATTTTCGAATTCATGATTGCAGATTGTCACTGTACCAGTTTGCGCAACGGACGCAAACTTTGGATCGACATGAGGTACGCAGCCGCTCCAATCGGTGGAATTGCATGAATGATGGCAATCCCCAGCGAGAGCCGAGTATTCAGACTATCGTAATTTAGGGGCTACGGTTGGTTGCACAACTCCTGGGGGCACCATACGGAGATGAAATCGAGTGCAATCGGCGCGATGGGTGACATCCAGAAGCAATCCCGTGAGCCCGCCCGAAGGCATCATCGGAGAAATCGATGAGTTAGCCGCCTGACCGGGCCGCTCGGTTTCGTCTGCTGAATCGGGAGTGTTTTCTTACCTGCGACCGGATGCAACGTCATTCTTTATGCGGTCGAGAAATGGTTGAACAAAGACTCCCGAAACCAGGGAACAGACGAATCCTATCCACAACCAGAGCACATTTTGCCGTACGGCTCCCAGCCCCAATACAAGAATGCTGAGAACACTCATCACGGCAGTGAGAAAGGTTTTCAGTTTCGTTCCACGCTCGCGGGTGGACGAGCGAATCCTGGGCGATGGTGGGTTCGTCATGGGAGAATGCTCTCCTTCCCCCTACAACAAAATCGTAGGCTCACACCGGGACTCAAGTCAACGGCGCGGCGGCGCGTGGAGCGGGATCAATTCTCGGTTGATTGAATCGCCTCGTTGACACAAGCGCGGCGCGATGTTCCCGTGCACTTCGGCACCAGCAAAGGTGACGCGCCTCACAGAACTTCCTTCTGTCAGGAGCATACCCTTCTAGATTGGAGGACTCGAGGTTCTCCTTATCCGAGTAAGCTGCGGGAGACCGTCTTTCACGCTGTAATCATTCGGTCCGCCACTCAGCGATTCGGGCCAAGCGCTCTTTCTCAGCGGTCTCCTTTCCGCGACACCCGGGGGCGCTTCGGTACAAAGATTCTGTCGTCCTCCGGCCTTCGTGTCGTGGAACTTCGTGCTGGCTCCGATCCCTCTTGTTTTTCGGTTTTGAAGAGAGTGGTCGGCCTTCCTATACATTTTGGTTCCAGGAGAGATTCCATGTTGCATCTCGATACTGGCAATACAGGTTTCATGATTTTATGCACCAGCCTGGTCATGCTGATGACGCCCGGCCTCGCCTTTTTTTACGGCGGCTTGGTGGGACGCAAGAACGTCCTCGCCATCATGATTCAGAGCTTCGTCTCCATGGGCTGGACGACCGTAATCTGGTACCTCTACGGATACTCGCTGTGCTTCAGCGGCGATTGGCACGGAGTCATCGGCAACTTCCATAACGCATTTCTCCGCGGGGTCGGTCTCAACACTCCATCGCCGAATGAAACCATTCCGGCATTTGTATTCATTGCTTACCAGATGATGTTCGCCATCATTACACCTGCGCTCATCTCGGGCGCGTTCACCAACCGGGTCACCTTCAAGGCCTACATGTTGTTCCTCACCGGCTGGCTGACCTTCGTGTATTTCCCCTTCGTGCACATGGTGTGGGGCGGAGGCTTCCTGCAGCAGTGGGGCGTGAAGGATTTCGCTGGCGGCATCGTCGTTCACAACATTGCAGGGATTGCAGCGTTGGCTTCCGTGCTCTATGTGGGAAGGCGCCGCACCGCGGACCGCGGCCCTCATAGCATCCCGCTGGTGGCCTTGGGAACAGGCCTGCTGTGGTTTGGCTGGTACGGTTTTAACGCGGGCAGCGAAATGCGCGTGGATTCAGTAACCGCCACCGCATTTCTGAACACCGACGTGGCGGCCTCGTTCGCAGCTGTAGCCTGGCTGCTGGTGGCGTGGTGCAACGAGAAAAAGCCCAAGTTCCTCGGCTTGCTGACCGGTGCGGTTGCCGGATTGGCGACCGTAACGCCTGCGGCCGGATATGTCTCCCCTACAACTGCGGTCATCATCGGACTGGTTGCCGGCGTCGTCTGCTACTATGCGGTGGAAATGAAAAACAAACTGCAGTGGGATGACGCTCTGGATGTTTGGGGAGTCCACGGTGTCGGCGGGTTTCTCGGCATCGTCATGCTGGGAATCTTCGCGAACAAGCAATTTAATCCCGAAGGCGCGAACGGATTGCTCTATGGCGATCCGATCTTCCTGTTGAAACAAGTCGTTGCCGTGACCTTTTCATCCGTATGGGCGTTCGTATTCACCTACGGTATGTTGCGGGTTATCGATATGTTCACCACGGTGAAAGTCAGTGAGATGAGCGAAGAAATTGGCTTGGATGAATCCATCCACGGTGAGCACGCCTATGAAGAGGTCTTCGTCAGTGATGGCTTGGCCCACGCCGTCAACCAGGCTCATGAGGAGGCGCTGGCGGGCAGGAAATGAACCAAACGGGGCTTTGGCGAGCGTGCTGCCGGTCCCTCGCAAGATTGGTCACGGCAGGGGCTGATGCTGGCGTCACCCCTGTCTGCGCCTGCGCCAGTCCAGCGCTCCCCATCCGGTTCCGGCCGCTGACCCGGCAGGCGGCCCCGGAGAGGCAAGACCTTTGGGGAGGAATATTTCCACCGACGTCTTCCTGTCTTTTCCCTATACCTACAACCAAAACGATCCCAGGCCTCGGATAAATCAGCTCCGAGTTTTCGATTTCAACGACCACGACCCGCAGTCGGATGTCGCCCAATTCGTAGTTCAGCGCGCGGTTGCAGAACCCAAGCAGTTCGGTTTTCGCTTTTGATCTGATCGCCGGTTCCGGCGTCCCGGAAGTTACCTGCAGCGATTTGCGTACTGGGGTGGCGCACCACGTGGATCTTCCTCAATTCCTCTTCAGTTACATCGCGCCTGTCGGTAGAGGTCTGCGGTTTGAGCTGGGGAAGTTCGCCACGCACATGGGATACGAAGTGATTGGCGGCCACGATGAATACAACGATCATTTCAGCCGCAGTTTCAGCTTTGGATATGGCATTCCATTTACTCACACCGGCTTGCGGACGACCGATTGCTTCAGCCCCAGGTTCGCCGGACTGGTTTCCGTCAGCAACGGTTGGGACGACGTTCAGAGACTGAATCATGCCTAGGCTTGGGAACTCAACTGGCGCTGACTCCGACCAGGACCACCAGCATTTCTCTCCACTTCATACATGGGCCAGAGAGCGACGCATACCCACGATCAGCGCAACGTCGATGAACGAGTAGGCACCTGGAAGCGAATCCCGGAATTTTTCTTGGCCTAGATGGTCTCTCTAGATGGTCTCTCTAGATGGTCTCTACGGTCACGAGCAGAATGGTGCCCTTTGGAGAGGCTTGGTCGGTTATGCCAAGTACAGCTTGACAAAGAGTGCTTCGCCTGCTGGCACGCGAACCGGTGTAGATCAAACTCCGCGGGGATTCCCATTCACGTCGGAGTATCTTCTGGGCGCTCGCTTCTCACGTTTGAATTCGCGCTTCAGAAGAGCGGATGGCAAGTTCGTGGTCCGCGGGGATCTCCGCCTGGACGTTTCGGACCGAGACGTCTTTCTCGAGGGCCCCGATCTTGTCAGGAAACGGCAGTTCACTTCTGCCGTCAACCTGATCTACTAATTCTGAGATGAGGCTCCGAAAGCCCCATCCGATCGTCGTTCCGATTGTCCTCGTTCCGAGTTGGCTCTCCCCGCGGGCTATAATCCTACATGGCGAGCTTGCGCCAACAGATCGCGACCACCGCTCTCACGCTCACCAAGTTCCGCGAGCTGATGAAGCGGATCCAAGAAAACCGCCCGCAGGACGATCTGTCCATTGTCAAAAAAGCTTACGACTATTCCCTGAAGAATCACGAAGGGCAGACGCGCGCCTCAGGCGAGCCCTATCTTGTGCATCCGCTGGAAGTCGCGCTGGTGTTGGCCGAGATGAAGATGGACCCGGTCGCCATCGCCGCCGGCCTGCTCCACGACTCGGTCGAAGACACCTCCGTCACCATCGTCGATATCCGTAAGGAATTCGGCGAGCAGGTCGCCCACATCGTCGAAGGCGTCACCAAAATCAGCAAAATCGATTTCGCCACACGCGAGGAAGCCCAGGCGGAGAACCTCCGCAAAATGATGCTCGCGATGGTCGACGACATTCGCGTGGTGCTGATCAAACTGGCCGATCGGCTGCACAACATGCGCACGCTCGAGCACTTGCAGCCCGATCGCCAACGAAAAATCGCCGAGGAAACGCTTGAGATCTACGCGCCCATCGCACACCGGCTCGGCATGGGGAAAATTCGCGGTGAACTCGAGGACCTCGGCTTCCGATTCCTCGATCCCGCCGGCTATGAGCTGGTGGAAAAATCCGTCAACGCGCGTCGTAAAGAGGGCGAAGCCTTTCTGGCGAAAATGCAAGGCATCATCACCGACAAGCTGAAAGAGGCCGGCATCCAGGCCAAGGTGGATAGCCGCATCAAGCGCCTGTTCAGCATTCATAAGAAGCTGCAGCGGCAGCGCATCTCCGTCGATCAGGTTTACGATCTCTTTGCCATGCGCGTGATTACGCGCTCACTTCAGGATTGTTATGCCGTTCTCGGGATCATTCACAACATCTGGCGTCCGGTGCCGGGACGGATCAAGGATTTCATCGCCATGCCGCGGCCCAACTTTTATCAGTCGCTGCACACTTCGGTGATCACCGAAGACGGCACGCCTTTCGAAATCCAGATTCGCACCGAAGAAATGCACAAGATGGCCGAGGAAGGAATTGCGGCGCATTGGAAATACAAAGATGGCCCAGTCTCCGCGCAAGACGAACAGCGGCTGGCATGGCTGCGACAGGTGGTTGAGTGGCAGCGCGATGTCAGCGATCCCAACGAATTTCTTACGGCGCTGAAGGTCGATCTTTATCCCGAAGAGGTTTACACCTTCACACCGAAGGGCAAAGTCGTGGTGCTTCCCCGCGAGGCTACGCCGATTGATTTCGCTTATACGATTCACACTGAAGTGGGCCACACCTGCGTTGGGGCCAAAGTAAACGGACGCATGGTGCCCCTGCGTCACAAGCTGCATTCGGGCGACATCGTAGAAATTCTTACCCAGGCCGGCCACAAGCCCAGCCGCGATTGGCTCGGTTTGGTCAAGTCCTCGCGCTCGCGCAACAAGATCAAGCACTGGCTCAACGTGCACCAGCGCGAGCGTTCCATCGAAATCGGCCGCAAGGTCATCGAGAAGGAAGCGCGTAAGTATCGCATCGCGCTCAAAGAAATCAAAGACGAGGAGTTGCAGAAGGTCGCGTCGGGCTACGGATTGGGCAAAGTCGATGACCTCATGTCCGGAATCGGCTACGGTAAGTATTCCGCCCGGCAGGTGCTGGCGCGCCTGCTTCCTTCGGGCGCAACCCCTTCGATGGCTGGCGATATCGAAGCCGAAGGTCTCTCGAACACCCCTGGCGCCATCGCCAGTGTCGTGCGCCGCGTCTTTGGCGATCACAACGCCATCATGGTCAAGGGCCAGGGCGATATGCTGGTCTACCGCGCCCGTTGTTGTAATCCCATCCGCGGCGAAAGCATCGTCGGCTACATCACCCGCGGCAAGGGTGTAGCGGTGCATGCCGCGAGCTGTCCCAACGTCACCAACCTGATGTACGAGCCGGAGCGCCGCATCGACGTGGAGTGGGCCCGGGACGAGAGCACACCCACGGCTTACCCCGTCAAGCTCACCGTCTACTGTGACGATCGTTTCGGGATGCTGAAAAACATCACCAGCGTCATCGGCGACGCGCAAAGCAACATCCGCAACATCGGCGCACACACCTCCAACAGCCAGGCCAGCGTGGAAATCGTTCTCGACATCTCCGACCTCAAGCATCTGGAACAAATCATGGCCGGCCTGCGCAAAATTCCCGGAGTGCACGAAGTGCAGAGGCTGCAGAAAATCTGAAAGCAGTGGTCAGGAGTTGCCCGCAACTACAACCTCTAGGGCTCTTGTACTACCCACCACCACCGCTCGGGCTTCGTATTTCGGTTCCCTCAGGCTGCAAGATTTGTGCATCCAACCAGCGTTTGTAGGCTAAACTCCCACATCTGGGCAGTTTAGGTGGATGGTGTGTCAAATTGCAGGGATTGTTCCATCCCTGACGAGCGTGAGGAACCATGGCATCGTCGGTCTGGTCTGGACACTTAACTTTTGGGCTTATCTCCATGCCGGTGCGCTTGTTTTCGGGTGCGCGCAGCAGCGGAATCTCTTTCAACATGCTGCACCGGCCAGATAAGGTGCGGGTGAAGCAGCAATATATTTGTCCAGTGGAAAATGTGGTCGTCGACCGCAGCGAGATCGTGAAGGGCTACGAGTTCCGCAGGGACGAATATATCGTGATCGAGCCGGAAGAGATCAAGAAGATCGAGCCGCAGACGGCGAAGACGATGGAGATTCTGGAATTCGTCAAGTCGAGCGATGTGGATCCGGTTTATTTCGAGTCGTCGTATTACATGATGCCGGAAGAGGCCGGGCGGCGTCCTTATGCGCTGCTGACGAAGGCGCTGGAAGAAAGCGAATATGTAGCCATCGCGAAGATCACGATGCACAATCGCGAGTACACGGTCTTCCTGCGGCCGACCGAAGGCGGATTGATGCTGCACACGATGTATTACGCCGATGAAGTGCGCAAGGTGGAAGGATTCGGAGCCCCTGACGTGGAGTTGAAAGAAGCTGAGGTAAAAGTGGCGCACCAGTTGATTGAGGCGCTCGCGGATGAGTGGGATCCGGAAAAATACAAAGACACATTTCAGGAAAATTTGAAGAAGCTGATTGAGACCAAGCTTGAGGGGGGCGAAGTTACGGCGGTGGAAAAGCCGAAGAAGCTGGCTCCGGTGGTGGATTTGATGGCCGCTCTCAAACAAAGCTTGGCCCAGATGGAAGGCAAGAAAAAGCCTGCGGCCACCGCCAAGTCAGAGGAGCCAGTGGCGGCCGCTGCTGGCAAGTCGCGCCGTCGTCGCTGAAAGTCTGAATATCGAATCGCATCCGTGTATTTTCTCGACCATCCAACTTGGTCCTTACGGTGAGCATCCCAGAACAAGATTGCTAATTGTTGATTGAAAAGTCCGCGGGCCGGTTTCGATCCACCATCAACCATCACAAGATCAGCAATTTCGGGATGGGCACTGGCGCAGAGTCGGTCCAGCCGTTAGAATGTTGAATTCTTCTCACCTATGATCAGAATTTTTCCGGTTTGGCGCACATGGGTGGCGCACAATGGAGCGCCGATGAGTGTGCGGCGTGCGGGCCGCCGGGCGGCCCTGGTCCTTCCAATGCTGCTCTGGCTGGCTTGCGGCCAGGTGTATCGTCCCGTGGTGATTCCTTGCTCGACGGGAGGAGTTCCCGGGTGCCCGGTCGAAACCAATCCGAAGCCCAGTAACTACCACGCCGTGCTTGGCATCAGCACCAACATACCGGGCTACTCGGGCGGAGCCATGCAGATTGACGTCTCCGGAGATGCCGTGGTTGGCGAAACCTCCATTTCCACGGCAAATGCGCCGAACAGTGGATTGAATCCAACGCATGCTGCCATCTTGCCCAGCGACGCAAGGGTGTTCGTTGCCTCCGCAGGAAGCGTGTTTCCGGGCGGGATGGATTCGGTCTCTTCTTTCAGTCCGGTATTTCCATCGACGCTGGCATCGGGGTTGGGCGCGGTGAGCACGGTCGGTCTGCCTGCGGGTTCGCTGCCGGACTTCGTGAACACGACTCAGACCAATGCGGTGTACGTGGCGAACTTCGGCACAAATTCCATAAGTGTTGTCGATACAACGTCAAACCTGGTCTCGAATACGGCAACCGTGGGGACAAACCCTGTCAGCATGGCCGAAACGCCGAACGCGCTGAAGATATATGTTGCCAACCAGGGGAGCAACACGGTCAGTAGTTTGAATGCGGTTGATCTTTCTGCGAACACCGTCACGGGGTTCACCGGAGTAACCCCGGTTTGGGTGCTGGCGCGGGCTGATAGCCAGAAAGTGTACGTCCTCACGCAAGGCGATGGGCAACTTGTGACGATTGACGTTGCCACAGATACGGTCACGAGCAGCCTTCCCGTGGGTGCTGGGGCCAATTTTATTTTCTTCGATCCGAACCTGAACCGTCTTTACGTGACGAATCCGGCGACGGGGACGGTTTATGTATTTTCCGATACCAGTGTCGCCAGCGATACCCCGACCTTGCTGGCGCAGTTAACAATTTCTGGTTTGACAACAACTACGACGCCGGTGTGTTCAACCTGCGGCGCGGCCTTTCCCGCCTCTGTGACGGCGCTGCTGGATGGCAGCCGCTTTTACGTGGCGAGCTACCAGAGTGCTTCATCCTGTCCTGACCCAGTTATCGGTGCCGCTTCCGCCTGCGTAATCCCGACGCTGACGGTGTTTAACGCCAACACTCTGGCGCCAATGTATGGGAATGCATCAACGATGACGCTGCTGACTTGGCCGGCCCCCTGCACGCCAACTTCGACTACACACTGTCCCGTGACGAATTGGCCGTTCACGACGAACCAGTATGCGGTGGCGCCGCTGACTTCTTGCGCTACCGCGGCCACCTATTCGCCAACGACAACGCGCTTCCGCGTGTTTACTGTGGCGGCGGAAGATAGCAGCCGGGTCTATATGAGCATGTGCGATGCGGGGGCGGTCGCCGTGGTCAATACAACGGACAGCAACGCCAACAATTCGGCCGGGGGCAGACCGGCGGACACGCTGGTCAACGACCTGCTTGCGCCCTACAGCGCCGGAGCTGCGCAACCGAACACAGCCGAGCCGTCTCCGCAGAGCCCGATCTTCCTATGGATGGGGCAATAAGGACTGAATGATGGTGCAGCAAGCTGCGGCGCGGCGCCTTTCCCATGGCGCCGTTTGCGGCTAGTTTCTCGCCGCTACTTCTTCCGGTTGAGTCTCTCGGGCGGCATAGTGGGAGTCCACGTATTCATCGAGAATGCCGATAAACTCCGCGACAATACGGTCGCCTTTGAGCGTGGTGAACAGACGTCCATCCACATAGACCGGAGCTTTGGGCTCTTCGAAGGTACCGGGCAGGGAGATGCCGATGTTGGCATGCTTCGACTCGCCGGGGCCATTGACCACGCAGCCCATAACAGCGAGCTTCATCTCTTCCACACCGATATAGCGGCCTTTCCACGTCGGCATCTGCTCGCGCAGGTAAGTCTGGATTCGTTCCGCCATTTCCTGGAAGAAGGTGCTGGTGGTGCGTCCGCAGCCGGGGCAGGCGGTGACTTGCGGGGTGAAACTGCGGATGCCCATGGATTGCAGAATCTGCTGCGCGACGCGGACCTCTTCGGCGCGGTCGCCTCCGGGCGCGGGGGTAAGCGAAACGCGGATGGTATCGCCGATGCCTTCCTGGAGAACCACGCCCATAGCCGCGCTGGAAGCGACCACGCCTTTCGCGCCCATGCCAGCTTCGGTGAGTCCAAGGTGCAGCGGGTAGTTGCAGCGGGCGGCAAGAGCACGGTAGACATCGATCAGATCCTGCACGCCGCTGACTTTCGCGCTCAGAATAATCTGATCCGGGCGGAGGCCGAATTTCTTTGCCAGGTCGGCAGAGTTCAGCGCGCTTACGACGATGGCTTCCAGGGTGACTTCGCGGGCGTCTTTGGGCTCGGGAAGCGCGGAGTTCTCGTCCATCATGCGGGTAAGTAGGGTCTGGTCGAGCGAGCCCCAATTGACGCCGATGCGGACCGGCTTCTGATATTTCACCGCGACTTCAATCATGGTGCGGAAGTTTGAATCGCCCGTGCGTCCAATGCTGGCGTTGCCTGGGTTGATGCGGTACTTGGCGAGATCGCGGGCGCACTCGGGATATTTGGTAAGCAGGACGTGACCGTTGTAGTGGAAGTCGCCGATGATGGGTACGCGGATGCCCCGCTTGTCGAGTTCTTCGACAATGCGGGGAACGGCTGCGGCCGCTTCTTCGTGATTGACGGTGACACGCACCAACTCTGACCCGGCGCGCGCCAGGGCCGCGCACTGCTCGACGGTCGAAGGGATGTCTGCGGTGTCGGTATTGGTCATGGACTGCACCACAATCGGTGCATCCGAGCCGACCCGCACTCCGCCGACGACGGCGGTCACGGTTTTCCTGCGTGGAATCGTAGCCATGGGAACCTATAGTTTACCACGCCAGAAAGCGGAGCTTAAGCCCAGAGACCGGTCTGGACTGCCTTATTGCAGGCGGTCCGCCAGTCCAGGAATCGTCTTCAGCAGATCGTTGTAGATGACCATCACGGCGAATAGCACGAGGAAAACGAATGCCGCCTGGTAGACGCGTTCCTTGATGCGCAGACTGATGTCGCGGCCCATCAGGCTTTCGATGAGCAGGAAGAAGATAACGCCTCCGTCGAGGATCGGAATGGGCAGCAGGTTAAATACGCCAAGATTCAAGCTGATTGCCGAAGTGAGAAGCAGAAGAGGTGTCCAGCCTTTACGCTTAGCGGCTTCTCCTGCAGCTTGGCCGATGCGGATGGGGCCCTCGATCGAGCGCACAGAAATTTTTCCCTGAAGCATTTTCTGTACGAGCTCAAGAATCAGCAGGGAAGCCTTCTTGTTCTCCTGGATCGATAAATGCAGCGCCGCCGGAAAAGAAAGGCTGGTGACCTTCATGGGCATGCTGCCGATGCCGATGCGATATCTTTTATCAACGAGCACCGGTTGTACGGTGAAATTCTTGGTTTCCGCGCCGCGCCGGACGGTAATGACGATCGGTTTGTCCTTCGTCGTCTCCAGCATTTCCACCATGGCTGCAAGGGCTGGAACGGGCTTGCCATTCACTGCGAGGATGTCGTCGCCGTCGCGTAATCCAGCCTTGGCCGCGGGCATGCCCGGCGTCATATCGGTTACACAGACGCAGGGTTCTTTCGCGGCCCAGCCGGCGAATCCAATCTGATCGACTCCAAAAGGCTCCGGGGAAACGGTTTTGGTGAGTAGCTGGCCGCTTCGGTCAACGGTGACGTCTAAAGGCTGGCCGGGGCTCAACGCTTCGCGGGTATCGACCTGCTCCCAGGTTGGATTTTGAATGCCGTTGATGCTCGTAATACGGTCGCCGGGCTGGAACCCAGCCTTGGCTGCGGGAGTATCTTGCATGACCCACCCGATCACGGTAGGGCCGTCGTAAATCGCCGGATACTCGTAGTGCACCATGAATACTCCGACCAGCAGAAATACGGCCAGCATGATGTTCATGGCAGGGCCGGCAATAGCGATCAGGAAGCGATGCCAGCGCGGGTGCGAGAGAAACTCCGCCGGATCGCCGGAGCGCTCGTCCATGGGATTTTCGCCGCTCATCTTGACATAACCGCCCAAGGGGATGGCGCTGATGCGGTAATCGGTATCACCCTTGCGGAAGCCCAGAAGGCGCTTGCCAAACCCGATGGAGAAAACTTCGACCCTGACGCCCAGCCACTTGGCCACGGCGTAGTGGCCAAACTCATGGATCAGGATCATGAAACCGAGGATGACAATGACGGCGATCAGGGAAATTAGAAAATCAGGCATGATTGAATACATACTCCGCAATTCTTAGATTCCAAACCCGGGCGTTTCGATGGAAGAAGTTGCCTGCCCGCCGTTACCGGTGAAACCCGACCCCGCTGAACTTGCTCACCCGCTCTTCAGCGTATCGGCGAGCCTCGGCATCGGCTTGAAGCACTTCCTGGATCGAACCCAGTTTCCCAGAATTTGTTGCTGATACTGCCTCTTCGATGACCCTGGGGATTTCATCGAAGGCTATGTTGCCTTGGAGAAACGCTGCCACGGCAACCTCGTCAGCCGCATTCAAGGCGACCGTTTTTGCCCCACCTGCCTCCGCCGCTTCGTATGCCAAACGGAGACAGCTAAATTTACTCATGTCCGGCGGGGAGAAGTCGAGATGACGCAAGTTCTTGACCGGGAAGCGCATATCCGATTCTATCCTCTCCGGGTAGGTCAGGGCATACAGAATCGGCAGGCGCATATCGGTCACCGAGAACTGAGCAAGTATGCTGCCATCCACGAATTCCACCATGGAATGAATTGTAGACTGAGGATGGACAATCACTTCCACTTTGGCCGGGGGGATGTGAAACAATCTGCACGCTTCGATCACTTCGAACCCTTTGTTCATCAGGGTTGCCGAATCGATCGTGATGCGCTTGCCCATCTTCCATGTCGGATGGTTGAGCGCTTGCTCCACGGTGATGGAGCTAAACTCCGAACGGGGCGTGTTCAGAAAAGGGCCGCCGGAGGCGGTGAGCCAGATACGCTCAACTTCTTCCCTTCTCCCGCCGCGCAGGCACTGATGTACCGCATTGTGCTCGCTGTCGATCGGTAGCAGTGGCTTGCCTTGTTTGCGAGCTTCTGCCGTGATCAATTCGCCCGCGGCGACCAGACATTCTTTGTTGGCCAAGCCGACAATCTTCCCTGCTTTCACCGCTTCGTAAGTAGCATCGAGTCCAGCCACCCCGACGATCGCGCTCACTACAAAATCGACTTCAGCGTGAGTCGCAACCCTCACCGTGCCTGCCGGACCATGCACCACCTCGACTTCGCTGAGGCCCGCTTGCTCGAAGCGCGCTCGAAGCACATCGGCATCCGGTTCGGCGGCTATCGAAATCATTTTGGGCCGCCAGCGTCGAGCCTGCTCGAATGCGGCATCCAGATTGGCGCCGGCAGCCAGGGCAACAATCTGGAAGCGGTCCGGGTAGGACTCCGCGACACTGAGCGTGCTGCGGCCGATCGAGCCGGTCGATCCCAGGATGGCGACGCGTCGCATAATAATGAAAATCGGAGGCGGAATCTTATTTTACGCGTTAAGTGGCTCCGCCGGGGAGGCGGGAGGAGTGGTCACTGCATGACGCGCCAGGCGGCATAGTACCACAGCAGGGGAGCGGCCACGAGCAGGGCATCGATCCGATCCAACATGCCGCCATGGCCGGGAAGAATGGTGCCGGAATCCTTTACTCCGGCGCCGCGCTTAATCAGCGACTCTACCAGGTCGCCCAGTTGCGCCGCGATATTCAGCGCGACCGTCAGCAGGAGGACGGGGCCTAGCTCAGGCTTCTCCAGACCGAAAATTCCGTCGCGGCGCTGGATCAATCCGACGCGCAGCAAGAACGAACTGATCTGCAGCGCGTGGTTGAACAGCAGAATCCCGACGACCACGCTTGCCGCCAGTGAGGCAGCGGCGCCCTCCCAGGTTTTTTTAGGGCTGATGCGAGGCGCCATCAGATGGCGACCCAACGACCGACCGACGAAGTAAGCGAAAATGTCTCCCGCCCAGACGATCAAAAGCAGGTAAAGGATCCAGAACGCGCCCGCCCACTGCTGGCGCAGTTGAACGATCATTCCCATGGGCAGAGCGATGTAGGCGAAGGCGAAGGCGGAGGCCGCTGCCGCGGGATACGCTGTCCCAAGATGGGTACGCCGCATGGCGATGGTCAGAAAAAGAAATGGAGAAATCGCGCAGGCAAAGCCCACACCCAGGACGAATTGCATGGCAGAAATCTGGGGCGTTTCACCCGCGGCACTTGCGGCCAGCAGTAGAAAAAATAGCCCGACAAAAGCGTAGGTCGGGAGGCGCAGGGTGGTAACGCCATAAGATTCGGTGAGCTTCAGAAATTCCTGCACCGTAATCAGCGCGACTGCGGCGGCTACCACGGTAACCACCGGAACCGGCGCGCGCAGCACCAGCAGCATCACAATCGGAATCAGGACCAGCGCGGTCGCGATGCGTTTCAGCATGCTGGGAGGTTACTTGGTAACCTTCGCCGCTTCAAGGTGAAGATGCGAATCCCCGCGGGGTGAGTCGTGATGGGACAAATCGTGATGGTTCAATCCCCCGTAACGCCGCTCGCGCTTTTGATATTCGACAATGCCTTCGAGCAGGTGCACCCCGCGGAAGTCCGGCCACAACGTGGAGGTCACATAAATCTCCGCATAAGCCAACTGCCAAAGCAAAAAGTTGCTGAGCCGCATCTCGCCGGAGGTGCGAACCACCAGATCTGGATCAGGCAGGTTTCGCGTGTAGAGATGATTTCCCACGGTGTCTTCGTCAATGCGCAAGTGTTCAAGGCCGCCGTTTTGCGCGGCCGCATGGATGATGGAATGGAACGCGTCCACCAGTTCGCTCCGCGCACTGTAATTCAGCGCCAGCGTCAGCACAGTGCCAGTGTTGCGTGACGTGCTCTCGCGCGCCCAGGCCATGCGTTCCTGCACATCTTCAGGGAGTTCATGCTGGCGTCCGATATATTCGAGGCGGATATTATTCTTGTCGAGCGTAGGAACTTCCGCTTTGAGGTAGCGGCTCAACAGACGCATCAGGAAATCGACTTCACTCTTGGGTCGCTTCTTCCAGTTTTCTTCGGAGAAGGCGTAGAGCGTGAGCGCATGAATGCCGATGCGCGCCGCCGTCTCCACCGTCGAACGCACAGCCGCTACTCCGGCGCGATGCCCGGCCACACGCGGCATGTGACGCCGCTTCGCCCAGCGCCCGTTGCCGTCCATGATGATCGCGATGTGTCGTGGGAGCCGCGCTGGATCAAGCTGCCGGTAAACTTCGATTTCCTTGCGATCCAGCCCGGCAGGAATTTTTGCCTGCAAGGCTAATCCCTCTCCGAATGATGACGCTAACACAGGGGGGAAGGGGCTTGCAATGAGCGGAAGAACACGGCTTCCTAGGCCACAGAAAAAATCGACGTTGCAATCGATTTTGGGTGGCGCAGCTTTGAGGCGCTGCGGTCCTAGTCCGTTTTTCAATCCGACTTCAGTCGCGGAGTTACGTGGAAAGCATTCCGGGCGAGAGCCCCCGCCCCACGAGCTACCTTGCCTCTTCCGGCACGATCTTCAACTCCAGCTTTTCCGTGCGCCGCAGCACCGTCAGCGAGCAGCCAACGCCCACGCGAACCTCGGTGAGCACGCGATGTAAATCGTCTACACCGGCCACGGGATGGCCTTCCAACGCTACGATCACATCGCCTTCACGGACGCCGGCGCGTTGCGCCGGACTATTTTCAGCGGACGAGAGGACGACCACGCCGGATTCTTTGGG
>Ga0182015_10003943_pt1 | contig 16277 bp, 18 predicted proteins | sample 712P3MmetaG_FD_120478 | JGI IMG/M metagenome (GOLD analysis project Ga0182015, IMG submission 120478) | Permafrost microbial communities from Stordalen Mire, Sweden - 712P3M metaG | ecosystem: Environmental > Terrestrial > Soil > Wetlands > Permafrost | place: Sweden: Stordalen | collected... | reverse complement strand
GGCCGCGCAGGCGACCACTCCGAGCGTCGCCAGCCAGTACAGGGGCACGATGCGCACCAGCCGAATCCGGAAGAACTCGGCCGCTCTCGAATCCTTGCGGGTGGTCGTGACCACCATGACGAATCCGCTGACCAGGAAGAACACGTCGATGGCGCTGGCGGCGTCGAAGTACGGTTTACCCAATCGATCGACGACTCCCGGAACGACGTACAGGCTATGTACCCAGACGATGGCCAGCGCCGAGACGGCGCGCAGATATTGAATGGAGCGTATGGGGCCGCTATCGGTGCGTGATTTCATAAATGACGAGTTGGGATCGAGATCCGGGCTTGTCGAAATGAGCGATCGGACGTAGGCGGATTAGCGTGGAAGCGGATGCGCCAAATTCGGAATCGAGATAACGGTCCCGGAGCTGATCCGAGACGATGATCCACACCGGGGTGCGCTCGAGGACTTGGGCCAGGCGCGCTTGCTGGCTCTCCAACAGCCGGCCGTCATCGCCGTAGAAGACGGGTTTGACCCGGTCGATCCACGGCGCCGGCAAATAGCAGAGCAGCTGGTAGGCGCTGTGGCCGTCCAACGAATAGATCCGTGACGGCGCGTGAGGCGCCTCCGTCAGGAACTTCGCGGCTTCCGGGTAACCGTATCCGGAGGGTGACCCCTCGAAATATTGAAACCGGTCCAGTGCCGACCAATGGGCGCTCGCCGGAGCGAGCACGATCGCCGCCGATTGGCGGCCCATGAAACCGACGCAGACCACCCATGCCGTCCATCGCAATGAACGCCCGAAGCGCCGAGTCCGCCGCGCAAGCTCGTCCCAGCCGCAGACGGCGCTCACGATCAGGGGCGGCAGGGTGAAAAGCAAGTACCGGGAAAACCAATATTTGGCGAGAAATGCGATGCCGAGCATGGGGAAGATCCCCATCGCGATCAACCAGCGGAGGCGCCAGGCGCCGAAGCGGGCGGCGGCGACGATCCCGACGAGAGCGATCGCGATCACGGGCCAGGACAACTGGGCCGCCAGTTCGTCCGTCAGGCGGCTCTTGGGGACTCCGGTGGCCGCCGCAATATTCTCGTATCGGCCCATGGCAATTCCGGCGAAGTCAGTGAGGCCGAAGCCGGCGGAGTGGCCATGCCGCAAACGAACTGCAGCCACCACCGCCACGAGCAGCGCCAACGCGATGACGGGCAACTGTGCATATGCCAGCGCCGCGGCGTTTCGCTGCAGCAGAAGACGGCGCTCCCGAGAAGGCATCAGTAGAAGCGCAAGCGGCACCGCACTGACGAAGACGAACCCCACCGGAAATTTACACGAGGCGGCGAGCACGAGTGCCACCGCCAACGCGCCGGCCCTTGACCGGGTAGGGAGGCGGATGAATTCGAGCACGCTCACGAGGACCCAGAGGCCGGCGGTGCACAAAAACATGTCCGACAAGGCAAGCCGCTGCAGATACACCACGAAGGGACAAATGGCAAAGAGCACGCCGCTCGCGAAGGCGGTTCCTCGGCCTCCCAGCTGACGCGCCAATCGATAGGTCAATACAGCGCCGATCATTCCGGCGAACACATGCAAGGCGCGCGCGGCGAGAAGCGCCGGGATGCCCCATCGGACGAGGGGGGCTACCAGCCATGCTTCGAGAGGCTTGCCTTCCCCTAGCGGCGGAAGCCATTCGCCCGCCTGGATCAATCGGAAGATCCAGCGCAATTGGGAGCCCTCATCCTCGAAGGTGGGCAACGACAGCAAGTCCACGAAGGCGAGCGAACCGAGCATCAGCAATGCGGCGATCGGCAGCAGCTCATCACGGGATCCGAGGACCGTTACCGGTCCGCAGTGGGTTCCCGGGGCATGCCCTGGTGCCGAAGAAGCGCTCATCGTTTCCTCAACACCATCAAAAAGTGATCGCCCATGGAGCGCAATACCGGCCACCCCGCTGCGCACCGATCGGTGCGCCATAACCAGTCGTAACCGCGCCCGGACCATGCGTCCCGCACGCCGGTGAGGTACGGGGGCGGGGCGAACAGGCACAATCCCCGATAGTGCTCGAGATGGAAATCGCGCGCGAACGCGCGATAGAACTCGCGCGGCGTGTAGTAGCGAGTCCAGACGGTGTGCCCATTCATGCCGACGGGTACGAGCCGGCGCGCGAAGCGAACGCCCAGTCTTGCCCAACGCCGCCGCCAGGCATAATGCGCGAGCTCCCACGGGCAGACCCGGCCGATGACCGTGAATACCAACGCTCCTTGGGCTTTGAGCAAGCGTGCGCACGCGCTCGACACCGGAGCGAGATCCGGCACGCAATTGAGTGCGCCTAGATTCGAATACGCGCCCTCGAATGTGCCGTCGCCCTCCAGCCGTTCGAGTTCGTGCGCGCCGACGGCCAAGGGCAGCACCCGATCCGCAACCGATTCGCTGCGTGCGCGGGCGGCGGTCCGGGCAACCATTTGGGGCGACCAGTCCGTGGCGGTGATGTGGTGCCCGAGCCCGGCCATGCGCACCGCGTCCAATCCCGTTCCGCAGCCCAGATCGATCAAGCGGCTTTGCGGCGCGAACGTGGCATCCAACCAACGCCACATCTCCCGGCGCATGTCCTGGATGAGCTCATTGTTCCCTCGCGGACCGTCGTAATCGGCCGCGACGCTGTCGAAGGCGGCTTGGGTCTCGTGGAGGCGCATCTGCGGATCGCCGGGCGTCATGGCGAGGCGCCTATCGCGGCGATGCCGGCGGGTTCCGGGGCCACCGCCCGGTGGATCGGATTCGGTAATCTCCAAACGCAGTAGATGCAAGCGATGAACAGCGCGAGAAGCAGCCAGAGCCGGGGATACGCCAGGACGGATAGGCCGCCGCGGCCTTCGAACCCCGCGGTCAATCGATAGGGGAAGAATCCGATCAGCGCGTAGGCTCCCACCATGAAGTATGCGCAGAACTTCGCTCCCCTTCGCAGCGCGAAATCGATGACCAGGCCGACCGGCAACCAGAGCAACGCGAAGTGATAGGTAGCGGTCGCCGGTGCGAGCAACAACGTCAGGATGCCGATCAGTCCAATGGAGGGCGCCACGCCGGCAGCCGCGCTTCGCGCCAGCCTGATGAGGGCGGCGATTGCCACGCTGATCAGGGCGCCCTTGGTGATCACCACAGCCAGCGTTTGCAGCCCGGGCATCGCTGCAAGGGGCAGCGGATTGGCGCTTGCATCGAATGTGAACAGCCGGCGAAACAGGGAATCGAAGGACTGAAAGCTCGCCGTGAAGGAATCCTGCATGTCGAGCCGGGCGATCAAATGATTGCCGAGAATGGCCAGGTATTCCACGTGGAGAGGCCAGCCCAGGAGAGCGATGCTCGCGAGCACGATGGTGAGGATCGTCACCGATCCGCTGAATACCAGCTGGTATTGCTGTCGAACGGCAAAATAAAGGAGCAGCGGCAGCGCAAAGTATTTGATCGGGGCGAAGAGGCCGAAACTTATGCCGGCGAGCCAGGGCCGTTTCTTCAGATAGGCGTAGTACCCCAGAATGCAACAAAATGAGGCGACGATATAGGGCTGTCCGAAGCGCAAACCGCTGAGGATGGCGTAGCCCGAGAGCAGCACGAACATCGCCGCGTCGATGGTGCGCCATGAAAGCGCTTTCGCCAGCAGGATGATCGCGCCCGAGAGGCACGCAAGGCTCACCACCGTCATGATGCGAAGGGCGTCGAGCGGCTGCAATCGTGCCAAGGGAATCAGGAGAAGTGCGGTGGGCGGCGGAAACGGCGCGAATTTGCCCTCCGCAGGGACGCCGATGCGGTACCGGCGCATCTGCTCTTGAAACCAGGGAGTATCGTAGAGCCGATCGGTTGGGCCGCCGTCGGCGACGATCCTGGCCGCGGTCAGGTAGTTCGGAAAGTCGGTATCCAGTTGGGACAGGGCGGGCACGATGCCCGTGGCAACGAGCAGGATCATCAGGGCGATCGCCACGAGAGGGGCGGTTGCGCGCCCAGGGAGCAGGCGCCCGCGCGGCAGTCCCTGCGGCCGCAGCGCGTCGACTTCAGGCGACATCGCCGAGCTGCCGGAACGCGATCGATTCGCGAAGCAGCGCCTCGTAGGTTCCGGTTCGCGCAAGTCTTCCCTGATCGAACTCGTAGATCCGATCGCAGCTCCTCACGGAGCTCAGCCGGTGGGTGATGAGGATGACGGTATACCGGCCGCGCAATCCGGCGATCGTCGCTTGCATCTCGCGCTCCGTCAGCCCGTCCAAGGCGTTGGTTGCCTCGTCCAGAATGAGCACGGCGGCTTGGGCGTACAGTGCACGCGCGATGCCGATTCTTTGCCGCTGTCCTCCGCTCAACCGGATACCGCGCTCCCCCACCGGGTGTTCGAACCCATCCGGCAGATCGCGGAGGAATGGGTCGAGTTGCGACTGTTGGGCGGCGGCGAGGAGCCGCGCTCGATCGATCGAGTCGGGCGGGACGCCGAGGGCGATGTTTTGCGCAATGCTGGCATCCAGCAAAAAGATGTCCTGAGGCACGTAGGCGATACGCGACTGCCATGCCGTGCGGTTGGTGTCGTCGATGGCCATCCCGTCAACTTCCAAACGTCCGGCGCCGGGCACGAGCAAGCCCGCGATCAGATCGACCAGCGTGGTCTTACCTGAGCCGTTGCGGCCCACGAAGCCGACGGCGGTGCGAGCAGCGATTTTCAGGGAAATCGCATCGAGCGCCAGCCGGTGGTCCGCCTCGTAGAAAAATGAGATTTCCTTGAGCTCGATGGCAGACCGAGGACAGTCCGCCCAGGCGTTGTGTGCTCGCCCGGCGGCGAGAGAGTCGACACGCGACCGCGCCGACCGCAGATCCGGCGCGATCGATGCAAAGCCCGCGCGGTCGGCACGAATCCTCACCAGCGCCATGAAAGCCTGTTGAAGCGAGGGCAGAAGCCGATAGGCGGCAAAGCCCAGAAAGGTCAGTTGCCCCAGCCACAATCCGATTCCTCCCTCGCGGCGGCCGGCGAGGAGCGCAACGGCGACGAGGCCGACCACTGCGACGCATTCCATCACGTAGCGCGGGCTTTGGCCGATCAGCTGAGTGTGGGCGGCGGCCCGTGCGAACGCGCGACTCGATCGCTCGAAGCCGGCGCAGAAGTATGGCTGGATTCGACGCAGGAGTATTTCCCGGATGGCGCCCAGGCTCTCGTTGACGATCTTGGTCTGCTCGATGAAGAACCGCGACTCGATCTCTCCGGCCCGGAGCAACCGGTTGCGAACCGCAAGGTAGATGAGCACGTAGCCTCCGGCGAGAGCCGTGAGCATGGCCGTGGCCAGCATGGGGTTGAGCAGCATCACCGATGCGACGATGAAGACCGCGGTGACGATGTTGGTGTTCAGCGAGAAGGCATTTTGCAGCAGGTTGTTGGTCGACCGGGTGGTCTCGTGCATGAGGTTGTTGAAGAGCAGCGAGCTATGAGTGCGCGCATGAAACACATACGGCCGATGCAGATATTCCGCGAACAGGATCGATTGCAGATCGGTGCCGATCCACATCGCCAGGCGGATCATGACGAAGGAACCGGCGATATTGATCGCGTTGGCAAGAACCACCAGCGCCATGAACGCAAGTCCCAGCGCGGCCGTGAAGCTTCGCGTGTTCGAGAATCCCAGCTGGTAGAGCCATTGCAATTGCGGAATCCGATGGATCAGAGCCGGATTGCCGAGTACGGAGAAAAATGGAGCGATCGAGGCGATTCCCGCGACCGTCGAGAACGCCATCAGGAGCGACAGGAACTGAGCCGCCACGACCCATCGACGCTGCCGCGCGGTGAGCACGCTCCAGATGTCTGTCAGCAGGCTCACTTCAAAGACTCATGACGCGCGGATCCCACTGACGGATCAACCTTCTGGACAGCTTCAGCTCCCAGGGATCGTCGTAGCGCTGGAAGCGGTAGCGCCACGAGGCGAGCGCTCGCAGGGCAGACTTTCCCCACGCAGGTGCTCGGATGTCCATGACGGTCGGATACCGGCAACCGAGGACCGTGGTGAAGTCGACGATGCGGCGGCGAAGCCGCGGCGAAACCCACGGCGCATCCTGGTGGCACCAATAATCGATCCACTTGGGCTCAGCCCATCCGTCGGAGCTCTGAGGGAACACCACGGGGGTGCCGGTCCGGTCGAAGTACTCGCTGGTCAATCGCTCCGGGCCGCCGCCTTTGCCGGATTCGCGTTGCGGCAGCGGAGTGTACACATAGATCATCACTTCCGTGCCGGGGTGGACGTTCTTGATGGTGCGGATGAACTCGAAGGTCTTTTCCGTTTCTCCCTCCGGGTCCTGCGGCGGCGCCACCATGAACGACAGCTCGGGAATCACGCCGTGACTACGGCATTTTTCGACCGCCTGCAAGGTCTGATCGCTGTGAGTCCCCTTGCGGATATCATGAAGCAGCCAATCGCTGGGCGATTCGGCGCCGATGTAGGCCATGCGCAACCCGCTCTTGCGGACCAGCCGCCAGGAGGCCTCGGAAAGATTGACGAGGGCGTCCGAGCGCGCAAAGCACCACCACGGTAGCTCGAGCTTAGCCAATACCTCGAGCAGCGGCACCATGTCGACTTCACGATCGAAGAAGTTGTGGTCGTAGAACTGGATCGCGTTCAGGCCGTACCGAGCCTTCATGAAGGTAAGATCCTCCTCGAGCCTTGCGGCCGCAGGCAGCGCCATCTTGCCGCGGAACATCGTCGCGACTCCGCAGAACGTGCACCGAAAGCGGCAGCCGAGCGCCGCCTGATAACCGGCGGTGCGCGTTCCCAGATAGGTCTTGGTCAAATACCTGCGGGGGTTCGCCAGCTTCTCGTACGGCAGCATCCGGCCGAGGCTCGCCGCGGAGAATTTTCGGTCCTCGTTATGCACCACCTGATCCTGGTGCCGCCAACTCAGCCCGGGTATGGCGTAGTACGTCGCCTCCGGCTCCCTGGGCAGGGAGTTCAGAAGCTCGAGAAAGGTATCTTCTCCCTGGCCACGAACGGCGAAGTCGATGAACGGGGAGTTCACGGCGGCTTGCGGAACGACGGTCGGGAATGCACCCCCCCAGATGATGGGTAGCGTCGGAAGTGCTTGGCGGATCGCCTTCGATACGGCGATGGCCGAGCGCAATTGCGGTCCGCCCATCACTGTTACGCCGACCGCGATGATGGACCGATCGCGGACTGCGCTCACGGCGGTCGCGATGAAGTCGCGGTCGACGTTACCGTCGATGAGCGTACACGCGTAGTGGGCCTCGAGGGAGGCCGATAGGCTCAAAATGGCCAGAGGAAAGCGCGCGTTGCGTTGCGATGTGATGGTCGGGTTAATGAGCAGGACGCGTTGCGCCAGAGTCATGATGGCCTCGGGGATGGAGACGGGAAGGGAACCAGTCTGAACAACGTCAATCTCTCGTTGACGAAGCGACGCTCTGCCCATACCGACACGCTCAAGCCGTGCTCGCGGAATGCCTCCAGGAAGACACGCCCATCACCGAAGGTCGAGAGCAGCACCAGCGCCGATCCGTCGGGCTTCAAGTGGTCCGTTAGACCGGCGGCGAAGCGTTCCGGGACGTCGACCGAACGCCAGGCACTGTCTCGATCGTCGCGTGGTGTGCCTCGCAGGAAGGGCGGGTTGAAGAGGACGAGGTCGAAGCGCTCGTTGAGGACGGGGTCGAAAAGGTCGCCGTGACGCACGGAGATCTTATCCTCCAAGTGATTCAGCGCGGTATTGATTCGCGCACAGCGGACCGCGGCGGGGTTGATGTCGACCGCCACGACGCGTTTTGCGCAACGAGCGGCGAATACCGCGCCGACGCCGGATCCTGTCCCCATATCCAGAACGTCGGCATCGCGGCTGATGAGTCTGGAGTCCGCTTGGGAGGCGAGGAATGCCCCGCTGCGAGGTATTTTCGGATTGAACACGCTGGGGGTAACGATGAAAGGCAGCCCCTGCACCCACTCGAGCCGGAAGTCGTCGTACCGGTCCTTCCCCAGAAGCCGATAACCGAGGGCCATCCCCTTGCCGAGAAGCCGTGTGAGAAGCGGCAGACGGTCGACCCTGGTAAGGTGCGAGGCGCCCATCATGACAATCTCTGCGCCGGAACCAGCCAGCGGGTGAATAACATCTCGATCGGCCACCGATAGTCGTTCCGGGTGCACCGATAGCGGGCGATTTTCTGCACCAGCCGCCTGCCGCGGGATGCTCTTTTCCATGCGAGCTCGTGGAAGAATTTGAAGCGTTCGATGAGCTCGAACTTCTCGGAAGACACCCACGGACCGGGCTCGCCGGCGACGTAGTCGAACTGCGCCCAGGCCTCGAGCGTCTCAGGCAGACGAAAACCCCGCGCGACGGCTTCGATGACCAGGGCGCTGCCCGGGTAAGGCTTGAAGTAATAGATGGGCGTCAGAAAGTCCGGGCTCATCGAGCGCAATCGCCGGGCGCAGTCGAGAGTGGCCTGAATATTCGCATCGGTTTCGTCTGGAAAACCGACGATGAAGGGAAAGTGGCCGGCAATGCGATGCTCGAGCATCTTGTGGGCGGTTTCGTAGACTTGTTCGATCTTGATGTCTTTTTGAATTCGCTTCAAAACCTCGTTTGACCCGGACTCCACGCCGACCAGCAGCCGGCGAAGACCCGACTCCTTGCAGCGTGCCCACACGGCGTCGGGCAACCGGACACCCTGGTCGGCGCGCATGGTTGCGGCCCAGGTGATCTTCATTCCGGACTCGACGATGCGGTCCGCCAGCGCCTCGACCCGGCCGGCTTTCGTAAAGAAGGTCTCGTCCTGGAAGTTGACATCGTCGAATCGATAGCGGTCCCACAGCTCCTTCAAACGCGCCGCCATGCGACCCGGTTCGAGGCCTACCCATTTACGCCCGTAGACGAACGGGTCGGAACAGAACGCGCAGCGGAAATTGCAGCCTTGGGATGAAATGTAGTCGAGTTGGCGCTTGCCCTTGAGCTCGAAATATCGCTCGACCGGAATCAAGCCATAATCGTGCGGTCGAAATTTGTCGACCTGCGCCAAGGATCGGGATGGATTCTCGCGGATCGATCCGTCGGGCAGCCTTATCGTGCAGCCGGCACAATCATCCAAGCTACGACCGTCCGCCAGGCGCTGGACGAGCTCTGCGAAAGTCTCCTCGCCCTGGCCGCGCACGCACACATCGACGGAGGGCTCCTGCAAGCACTCACGGGAGAACATGGATGGGTGCCAGCCGCCCCAAACGATGGGCAGCGCCGGCCGCGCGCGTTTCGCGGCGCGCGAGATGTGTAGTGCGTCGGATATCGGCGCGCCGGTGAGCACCGTGACGCCGAGGCACAACGCGTCCCCGATGTGCGCGCACACCGTGCTTTCGGCGTCGGGGTCGAGGCGCGCATCGACGGTGACGACTTCGTAGACCGCGGGGTCCAGTTCCGAACCGATCGCAAGCAGCGCCAAGGGCATCGTAAAGAACACCGCCTGGGGGTTGTAGAGCACGACCTTGAGTCGCTTGCGTCGCGGAGATGCGTGCGCGTCGATGGCCTTCACTGGGAGGCCTCCCGGGCGTGAATCGAGGGTGAGAAGTAGTTCTCTACCATGTCCAAGTCGCGCCACATCGAACACACGCAGGTGCTGCACTCGGAACGCTGATTGGTGCGGATCGCAGCTCGTAACGCCGCCATGGAGTCGCCGTTGAGATCGCTCAGGAAATCGCCGTGGTTTCCGGGTTGGTCGGGCCCGGAGATGAAGAAGCACGGTTGAACGCGGCCGTCGGCGCCGATCACCGCCGAGAATTCGGGCGCGTTGCAGCGGACGGGGGGATACCCGTTGCGCCCGGCCACCGCGCCGAAATATTGCAGGATGCGCCGAAGTTTTTGCGGGCTTTCGGCAATGAAACCGGAGCGAAAATCCTCCGCGTGCTCGATTTCCATGGAGCGCAAGAGCTCGTCGAGAATCGGCAAGTCTTCCGCTCGCAGCGCTAAATCGGAGCTGAAATCAGCGGTGCGGCCGAAGGCGTGGGGATTCGCGACATCGACCGCGAGATACGAGACCTGGCGGGCGCCGACCACTCGGGCGAGATCGACAAACGCCGGCAACTGCCGGTAGTTGGCGCGCTGCAGGGTGACACGAAGACTTGGCGCGACGCCGTGGCCTGCAGCGGCCTGAATCCCCTCCAAAACCTTGTCGAAGGCATCGAGACCGCGGATGGCGGCATACGTTTCACGATTGGTCCCATCGAGGGACACCGTCATGCGGTCAAACAGGCCGGCTGCGTGCCGGGCATGCTTGGCGAGGGCGAGCCCCGCCGTCAAGAGCCAGACCTCAAGGCCCATGGACTTCAATAGCGCTGCGATCTCTGCCCACTCCCGATGCAACAGCGGTTCGCCGCCCGATAAGACCACTACGCGGGTGCGCAGCCGCTCGAAACTCGGCCGCAGCCCTGCGATGAACTCGAGATTGATGTCGGTGCGTCCGTACCGCCAGTGATCGCAGCTGACGCAGCGCGAATTGCAGCGCTCGGTCACATAGAGGGTCACCAACGGCAAGTGGCTAAGGGGCAAGTGAACACCACACGGTTAAAGACCCATCGCACTCTCGGGTGGGGATGGAGAGTGAGTACCGCGATTCCTACAAATGGTTTAACGCGGTGTCGTGGTAACTTTCGCTCAGTGCCACTTTCACGCCGTCGCCGGTCGACCAGGGATGCGCCTCGAGAACGTTCAGTTGTCGCAGGCCGCGCTGCAGTTCCAGAAAGGGGTCGTTGTAGTCCTCGCCGCGCGTAGCAAACGTCTGCAGCGACTGCGCGAGCTTGACGCGCGGATCGGCTGAGATCGTCGCGAGCAGCGCGGCGCGATCGGCGTCGTCGGGGATTTTCAGCACCGCACAATGCAGGTGAAGCGGCTCGATCGGCCAGTCGCTGACCTTCCGCAGCCGATAGTCCTTTTCCAGTGAGCGCATGAGGGCCTGAGCCCGCGAGGTGGGACCGTACGGTGCGAGGTTGTCGTACCCGTGCGGCGTGCTACCCGCACTGGCGAGGAACGCGCTGGAATCGTTATCGACGGCCGCAATGATGAAACGCTTGCTCGATTGGGCGGGGACGGTGCCGAGGGCGTGAGCTTCAATCCGTGGCGGCGCAACGCTGCACGCACTCATCAAAGAGAGCGTCAGACTGAGCGCGGCCGATCGATTCACGGAGATTCGCCGCTTGCGCGCGGCCCGGCCGGCTCGGTGCTTTCCGCAAAACGAACTGCCGGATGCCGGCGCAACAGTGCGAGCGCCGAGTTCACCGGACGGTCCGATGTGGCCGCCAATGAATAAACCCCGGCTTCGGTCGGCCCAGCGATGATTTGCAGGCGTGCTTGCTCGAGGATTGTCTGCAGCTCCACTAGCGTGATGGTCGGCGAGAACACCGCCCGAATCACCTCATTCGGTGCACGCGGTGCGGAGGAGGTCACGGTGTGATAATCGGATGGTAAGTCTCGGCCTCGAGCCCGGTGCTTGTCCGCCGACACCAAGCCAAGTGCTACGGCCAGCACGGCGATCGATGCGGCGGCCAAGCGTCGCCAGGGCATCCATCGATGGATGGATCGACGGCCCGATCGACGCACCAAACGTTCGCGCGCGGCGCGCACGAACACAGACGCCTGCGGCCCGAGCGGGAGCACATGCGCATCGTACGCACGCTCTCGATCGGATCCGATGTCACCTTCATCGAGCCTCGCCTGTAAACGCCTGAATGAAGCGGCGGGCATGTATTCGATATGCGAATCGGCGGATATTGCCTGGCAAATCCAACGCTCTTGCAGCATCTCATCGCGACAGGCAGCACAAGTCAGGGAATGCGTATCGAGCTTTTGTCGATCGATCGCGCCAATGGTGCCGTTGACATACCACGGTATCAGCTCAGAGATCTCTCGGTGCTCGGCTTTACAGGTCTCGCGGTAATTCATTCGATTCTCGATGACTGTTCGTGCGCGCTGCCACCCAGCGCAGGCAGGTGTTGGCGGAGTTTGCGGCGGGCGTGATACATACGAGCTTTGACGGTACCGACCGGCGAATCGGTACGGGTCATGCTCGGTATGTTCCGGGCGGGAAGGAATTAGTTGCCGGGCGCCGCGTCTAGACTCAAAAACGCCAAATCGCCGTTCCTGACCAACGTCCGCCGACAGCAGCGTTGTAAAACAACGCGTTAGCCGCGCTCGACGCGCCGACATAGGACACTACCAGGGAGACAGGGCCCCAATCGTAGGCGGCACCGGCGCTCCAATAGGCATAACCCGACCCACCCGCGCCATTCTGCTGGTAATAGCCAATGCCGGCGGTCGCCGATAGTCTGCCGAATATTGGCCGTTGCAAACTCAACTCGGCCGACTCGGCCGTAACACCTATGATGTCGCCGTCGTAAGAGTAGCGTCGCACCACCGGATAGAAAGAAAGAGCGACCCGTACCCAGTCCTGGTAGGCGACTTCGAGGTCGATTTCATCATAGTTATATAGCGAGCCGGCCTGACTCCACGGATAGCTATAGTTGGCCGCTAGGATTTTCCCATGCCACGCGTCGCCCTCGGACCAGACATAACCCAGGTAGGCACTCAATTCCGCATCACGGCGAGCGCCGGTATCGATTTGCGTGTTGGACGCAAACACACCCGCTGCAAATCCGGAAGAATCGAGAAGGTGTAGGTCGAGCTGCAGGGCGGCATGATCGTCGCTTCGAGATATCCCGCGAACGAGATAGTCGCTCGTCAGGTCCAGCGAGCCTCCCCACACGTCAGTGCCGGATCTGTCACGATAGGATCCTTCCTCGAACATCGCCGTCAAAAACTCCGCGCGGGTTGTCGGCTCGGGCCGAAGAAAGTCGCGGTAGAATCGCACCGTTGCCAGCAACATACCAGCAGAGCCGCGGCGCGAAGACGCCTCTGCCTGTGCTGCTGCGAAGCCGAGATTTATCACTGCGATGATCGCGTCCATGCGCCGGCCGTCCCGGATCCTGCTCTGCCGTCCCGCCCGGCTAGCCGAGCGTCCGACCCTTGCTGGACGCGCTACCCAGCGCCCGTGCAGACTGAGAGAATCGGCATCGATCGAACAAGCGGAGGACGGCGCGTGACAAACAATGAGACCTCATCGGCGCTGAAGCGCGTTCAGTCGGTCTACGAACGCCGCCCCGGGTCGGCCCTGCACGCCGACTCTCCCGCCGTCGCCCGCTGGCACGAGGGTCTGCGCGTGGTCACGACGCACCCGAGCGGCCGATCGGTGGTCTCGGACATGCCGTCGGAATTCGGCGGCAGCGGCGCGGAGATCACACCCGGGTGGTATTCGCGGGCAGGTACAGCCGCCTGCACGGCGACCTGCATCGCCATCGCCGCGGAGCTGCGCGGCATTGTGCTGACCCGGCTCGAGGTGACGGTGGAAAGCCGCTCCGACAGCCGCGGCGTGCTCGGCATGCGCGAGGAGGGCGGCCCGCCGGTTGACGCGGCGCCCGCTGGCTTCGTGGTACGCGTCACGGTCGCCGGGGCCGCGGACGATGCCGCGCTCGAGGCACTGGCGCGGGAGGGGTGTCGCTGTTCGCCCATCGCCCAATCCCTTGCCCGCGCCAACGACGTCGAGTTGCACATCGAGATCCCGCGCTGATGGATGCGCTGTCGCAGACCTTGAGCGTAGTGCGCATGACCGGCGCCATCTTCATCAACGCGCACTTCACGGCGCCCTGGTGCTATCGCTCGCCGGCCGCCGCGTCCGCCGCGTCCATTCTCGAGCCCACTGCCGAGCGAATCGTGATTTTCCACTTCATCACCGAAGGGGAATGCTTCGTGGAGATGCCGGATGGATCTGTCACCCACCTCAAGGCCGGTGACGTGGTGATCTTTCCGGGCGGCGAGGCGCATCGCATGAGTTCACAGCCGGGTTTGGCCGCCGCCGCGCCGGCGCGTCCGCTGGAAGAGGTGCTGGCGCGCCGCCCACGCCGGCTCTCGTACGGCGGCGGCGGTGCGATCACGCGTCTGGTCTGCGGTTACATGGCATGCGACGAACGACTTGCCCATATGCTACTCGGTGGATTGCCGTCTCCGCTGCGGGTCAACGTGCGCGGCTCGAGCAGCGGCAGCTGGCTCGAGTCCTCGCTGAACTACGCCATTCAGGAGGCTCGGTCGCCGCGACCCGGCGGCAATGCGGTGCTTTCCAAGCTGGCGGAGGTGTTGTTCATCGAGGTGCTGCGCCTGTTCATGCAGAAGCCGCAAGGCGCACAGCGGGGCTGGCTGGCAGGCGTCAGCGACCGCATTGTCGGCGCGGCGCTCAAGGCCTTGCACGCGCAGCCGGCGCATCCCTGGACGCTCGAGGAACTCGCGCGCCACATCGGCAGCTCACGCTCGGTGCTCGCCGAGCGCTTCCAGGGACTGGTCGGCACCACGCCGATGCAGTACCTCACCCAGTGGCGCATGCTGTTGGCCGCCAACTTGTTGAGCCGCAGCCAGGCGCCGCTGGCGTTCATCGCCGAGCAGGTCGGCTATCAGACCGACACGGCGTTCAGTCGCGCCTTCCGCCGCGAGTACGGCGCACCGCCTGCAGCGTGGCGGCGCAGCCGAACCGTCAGGTCGCACGCCACGCCAGATGCGGCGTCAGGTGGCAATGAAGCGTGCCGATGACCGATCCCGTCATCATCTACATCGACTGTCATTGCGAAGCCAATCCCAATTTGTCGTACGATGTAGCGGCCCTCTGCGCGGGCCAGCAGCCGGGACTCTTTTGATGTTTCCAAGAGCCTAGTAGCGTGACCCGTTAATTACGAAACATAATGACGTTTCAACTTCCGATCTGCATCTCGACGTGTGAACGTCATTATGTTTCGTAATTAACGGGTCACGCTACTAGGATGCCGTGTGGTTGACCAATGGCAGCGTCATGTTGAACGAAGCGCTCGTCTGGATCGACACCAAGGCGCTGGAACTCTTCAGCTTGGAGCTGCGGCGGCCCTCAATCCGGGACTTGAAGAGACGCCATGTTGACATCGCGCCGTGATACATGACGCGTCAGAAATGTCTTGCTTCATAACAGGAGCCCGGGCAACTCCCTATTTCAATCGATGATGTAAAAATCGGGCACCAAGGAGATCGAGCGGATCGCCCACGACCGAATTGAAGTTCACATGGGGAGATGTAAATGGCTAGGAAATACAGCAAAGCGGCCAGCACCAAGGTTGAAAAAGCGATGCACGAGCGGAAACGCGGTACATTGAAGAGTGGCCGCTCAGGGCGGACGGTGAAGAGTAAAAAACAGGCGATCGCCATTGGTTTATCGGAAGCCCGCCGAGCGGGAAAGAAAGTGCCGAAAAAGGCCAGCAAGAAGAAGTAAGAAGTCAAAATCGGCTGGGAGGCGTCGATCGTAAACGCGGGCAGGACGTACCAGCAAATGGCGGGGGCGGTAGACAGGGCTCCTTTTGCCGGCCGGACCCATTCCGCGGTTCGGGTGCGCCGCCCTCGGTCTGGAAATTAAGCAATGGCTAAAAGAAAGAAACAACTCGGTCTCGCAAATCCCGAAACCTTGGCGGCTTTGGATAAAGATAGATCGCTCGTCGTGGTGATCATCGAAACGCCGAAAGGGAGCCGTAACAAATATGCGTTTGATCCGGAAGAACGGATCTTCGCGCTCAAGAAGGTGCTTCCGGCCGGAATGGCATTTCCCTATGATTTTGGTTTTATACCCTCCACGCTCGGCGGAGATGGCGATCCCCTGGACGCGCTGGTCCTGATGGATGAACCCGCCTTTGCCGGTTGCAAATTGACCTGTCGAGTCATCGGCATCATCGAGGGCGAGCAGGGGACAAGCAAGGAGAAGGAGCGCAATGATCGCGTCGTTGCCATCGAGGTTGATAACCACAGCTTCTCGGAGGTCAAGCATATCGATGATCTCGGCAAGGAGTTCCAGCGCGAGCTCGAGGAATTCTTTGTGAATTATCACCGGTTGAGCGGCAAGGATTTCCGCATATTGAAAGTGAAAGGCCCCGCCGCCGCGCGCAAGGTGATCGATAGCGCTCGGAAAAAAGCGAAGTGACCATGGCAATTCGCAATCGGTTGGTTGGTGGGCTTCCGCGGCGTCAGTGAAGGTGAGGATCAGGCATGGGGGATGCATTCAACCTGGATCCACCGGCAATCGCGGAGCCCAAGAGCAGGCTATCTTGTCGCAGCAAGAACGCCAACATTACTTGGTTCTATGACCATAGCGGAATGACATGTCGTGTGCCGGCAAACTCGCAAAGCCTCTAGTGCGCGGCCGCGTTTTATCCCACGCTAAGAACGATCTTGCCGACGGAATCGCCCTGCT
>Ga0182015_10003942_pt1 | contig 16284 bp, 11 predicted proteins | sample 712P3MmetaG_FD_120478 | JGI IMG/M metagenome (GOLD analysis project Ga0182015, IMG submission 120478) | Permafrost microbial communities from Stordalen Mire, Sweden - 712P3M metaG | ecosystem: Environmental > Terrestrial > Soil > Wetlands > Permafrost | place: Sweden: Stordalen | collected... | reverse complement strand
GAAGCCCTTCTACAAGCATTGTCCCGAGCTTCATGGCGCGAACTCTGACTGGCTGTTTTTACAATTCGGCAATCGGTCGCGGAAGCACCTTTCAAAAGACAATTCTCGGACGGACTCCTAGATGAAGAATCGTATTCTCAAAGCAGCCTACGGCACGTTCACCGACTCCCTATCCTCCGAGGCGACTCGCTTTACCGCGGCCGTTCGCTCTAACTTATCCCACGCAAACTTCCTTCCTTCGAGAGCGCGCTTCAGCGTCTTGAACAGAACCACGGAAAATAACTGACGATAGGCGAAGCGCTGCAACCATACCTGACTCAACAACCACACATCCTCTTTGTCGTCCGGACGACGCCGTTCCAGCGCAAACGCCAGAGCGGATGCCAGGAAGTCGATCACCAGGAATGCAAAAAAGAACGCCACTAGCTTGTGAAAGCTTGCCGGATCCGTGGAATCGGGATGAAAGTGTTTCTGTACGAAATACCACAAAGCGCCGAAAGCGAACATGATGTCAATTAGCGGTGACACCAGCGGCAGCAGAATCTGGAAGATCACAATGTTCGGCAGCGCTACAAAGCCGAGGGCCCCTTTGCGCGCGAACACTCCACTGTGTTTGTAGACGGCCTGCAGAATTCCAAACGACCAGCGGAATCGCTGGCGCATCAAGCCATTTGCATTGGTGGGCGCCTCGGTATACGCCAAAGCCATATCTTCGTATTCCACGCGATAGCCACGCCGTAACAAAGCCATGGTGAGGTCGGCATCTTCGGCCACGGTATCGATCTGGTAGCCGCCGGCCTCGCGTACGGCGGAAACCCGCCACGCCCCAATCGCTCCCGGCACCACACTCACCGCGCCGAGAACATCCAAGGCGCGCCGCTCGAAATTCTGGCTGGTGATGTATTCCAGCGCCTGCCAGCGCGTCCATAGATTCACCCGGTTCCCCACCTTGGCATTGCCCGCAATCGCACCAACTTTAGGATTGAGGAAATGCGGCACCAGGCGCGAGATGGCGTCCCCAGCGATGATTGTATCGGCGTCAATGCCTACGAATAGTTCGGCATCCTGAATGTGCTCGATGCCGTAGTTGAGGGCCTCAGCCTTGCCCGCGTTCGGCTTCGTTAGGATGAGAACCCTGCCAGCTTTCGCTTCGGCGGCGAATGCGGCTCGGGCCACTTCCAGAGTGTGATCCCTGGAGCCGTCGTCGATCACAATCACTCGCAGATTGGGATAGTCCGAGTTCAGCGCGGCGCGAACCGTGCGCACAATCACTTTCTCTTCGTTGTAGGCGGGAATGAGGACAGCCACCTTCGGCCTATACGATGCCACTTCCGCGGGCTTCCCGAAAATCTTCTCCTGCAGTCGGTCGTAGACCGCCGCAGCTCCAATAAAAAGCAGTCGTCCGGTCATGAGCAGATCGCCGAGGAAAAAGATCCACGTGATCGAGACGATTCCAGCCTCGAACAGCCAAAATCCCAACCCATCAAGGCTTGCAGCCCAGCGTTGTCCAGTGCTCAAGGGCGACATCACATCGGCGCGCGTTTTTCCGAACAAATGAAACACGGGCACGACCGAATACCCCCGGGCACGAATGCCGTCGATAATCATCGGTAGCGCCCGAACCGTTTCCGCACGATTGCCGCCGCCATCGTGCAGCAGAACGATGTTGCCGCAGCGCAGATCGTTGGGGCCGCACGGCGGCAAATGCGCCAGCACATAGGCGCTGATCTCTTCCGCTGTGTGCCGCCGCGGCTTGTCGCTCCAATCGTTGGGGTCGATCCGGTTGCCGACCGTGATGTAGCCCATGTCCTGCGCAAATTCGAGCGGCTTCACTTGGTCGGCGGTGTCAGGCTCTTCGTCGATAGCGTAGGGCGGTCGCAGCAGTATGACGCGCACTCCCATAAGGCTAGCAAAAAGCCGCTCCGTCAGATTCAACTCCACTTTCATGTGGGTCGCGGAGATGTTGCTTACGTCGGGATGCGTGAACGTATGGTTGCCGATAGTATGGCCTTCGTTGTAAATCCGTTTCGCCACGCTTGAGAAGTTATCGGTCTGCACCCCGATCAGAAAGAACGTAGCCGTCGCGTGCTTCTGTTTGAGCACATCAAGAATCTTCGGCGTCCATTCGGGATCGGGGCCGTCATCGAAAGTAAGAGCAACTTCATTCGGGCTGTACCCATAGCGTCCCACGCGAAACGGTTCCGGCAAGTTCTGGAAATTTTCGTCGGTGATCAGCTTCGTGTTCGCGTCGATGGTCAGATCGCGAAGGCCGTGAGTTGGTCGATCTTCGATGCGGAGGATTTCGCCCTGGCCCTCCATGTCCACGTCCAGGCCCGGGGGCACATCGCGCAGTTTGTCCGCGGCACCTGCATCGCCCGGTACGTCCCAAATGCGCCAAAGGGAACGGTCCTCGCCGCCCAGTCGCCAAAGGGCGAAGGTCTTGATGCCTAACGTTTGTGCGGCCCGCATGTGGTTCAGAGCCGTCACTGCATCGAGAAACCACACGTCGTGGCGCAGACTACGCTCGTCCAGATAGCTGAAGTGCGGATTCAGCGCATCGTCATCGAAAGTCACATCCTCATCCGAGTCGCGCGCAGCCAGCCAGGCTTCCTGCACGCTGACGGAACTGTCATGCTCCTCTGGGGGAAGCATCCCCTTCTTCGGCTTCAGCACCCAGTCATAGCCATAATTTGCGATGGCGCAGATCAACTTCTCCTTCGGGATCGCATTTACCGCGAACTTAAGATTGTCGACGAACCAGTCCTGCGAAGCGACCGGGCCCGACGCCGCCCCCGGATAATGCTCGTCGTAATTCATGATGACCACGCCATCCGCGGGCGCGGAAATTGCGGCGTAGTCGAACCCCTTGCTGTGAGGAGGCACACTGACGTACAACTTCATCCCCCGCGCATGCAAGTCTGCCGAAAGTTCGTTCAGCAACGCTATATAACCCAGCTGGCCGGTGTCCGGGAAGGCTTCGAAGTCCACCATCAAGCCGCCGAAGTGGTCGGACGAAAGAAATATGCCTACCTGCTTGCGGAACGCCGCGCGCGCCTCGGGATCATTCAGGAATCCGGTAATGTCGCCCACCCAATCAGTGCCGTTGAAATTGTTAACCATGGGGAAGACTTCCATGCCGGGGTCTTCCGCCTTCAGAAACGGCATCACGCGGTCATCGACGGAGCGTGCGTGGTTGTTCTGCACCACATCAAAGAACTTGTTGGTCTGGTCGTCCACCCCCTGCAAGCGGCCATTGGGAGTGAGCACATGCAACCAGTCGGGATAAAGCAAGTCAATCTGGCGCGAGAAATCGCGCAGCGAAGAAAAGCTGGCCGCATCCCACGGAACATAAAACGCCGCCCGAATGCCTTCTTCCTGATTTAGTTTGACCTCCGACGCTGGCAGCTTCGATTTCCGATGCGAGCGGTTAGCCAATTTCTTCAGCCGATCCCGCGCCTTTTGCTTCTCGTTTTCTTTCAGAGCTTTAAACGCCCGCTTCTGCGGCGAGAACAGCAGTTCCGGCAGACGCTCGTCCCGCAACGTGGTGTACACGAAGAAGATGATGAGCGCCGAAAGCGCCGCGACCAGAACGTCTACCAGACGTCTCAGGCGCTTCCAGCGAGCGCGTTGCGGATCATAAAAGACAGGTTCGGCCATGGAAAGCTAAGCGTTAATCGTATGCTGCAAGCGGTAGACGGTCAATTCTTGTGAGAAGGTATAGGGTCCCCGGCAAGTGGTAATTAATGAGTAAGATGCGCTTTCCCGCCGCGAAGTTGACTCAACGCGCTATATTCTCATCGTGCTGCAGCTGCTGCGTAAGGATGCTCGATTCTTTCTGGCAGGGACCTTGGTGGCAGTTGCGCTGCGGCTAGTCTTCGTCCTTCACTTTCCCGGCATCGTCGACGACTCCCACCTGTATGCCGACATCGCCATGAACTGGCTGCAGTATGGCGTCTACGGCATCACCAATTCCAGCCATGTCGTCCCCACGCTCTCACGGCTGCCCGGATATCCCGCGTTTCTGGCGGCGATTTTCGCCGTCTTCGGCTGGAACAACTTCCGCGCCGTCCTGCTGATCCAGGTGTTGTTCGATCTGGGCACATGTTATTTGCTCGCGGATCTCTCGCGCCGCCTGTTCCATGAGCGAGCGGCAAAAGCCGCATTCATGCTCACTGCAGTATGTCCGTTCCTCGCCAATTATTCTGCCGCGGCTCTTACCGAAACTCTGGAAATCTTCTTCACCACCCTGGCGCTGGATTTTGCCCTATGCGGACTCCCATCCTTTTCTCAGGACTCTTATGCGTCGAAATCAACCCTCGCCTGGGTCGGCTGCGGCCTCTCCATCGGAGCCAGCATTCTGTTGCGCCCCGACGGCGGAATTCTCCTCGCCGCTGTCGTGGGATATTTATTTCTACGTTTTCTGAGGACAATCGCCGGGCCAAAGCCAGCGACACTCCGCCCGCTTCCTATTCTGCGCGCCGGAATTATTTTGCTTGTTAGCGCCCTCGCGCCGTTAGTCCCATGGACGCTGCGCAACCTGCACACGCTGCACCGCTTCGAACCGCTCGCACCTCGCTACGCCAATGATTCCGATGAACCCGTCATGACGGGATTCAATCGCTGGACCAAGACCTGGATCGTAGATTATGTCTCCGTCGAAGAGATCTATTGGAACGTCCCCGGCTCCGAAATAATTGTGGCGCAACTGCCGCGCCGAGCCTTCGATTCGGAAAAGCAGCGCCGTGAAACCGCGCAACTTTTCGCCGATTATAACCTGGATCACGATGTAACTCCCGAACTCGACGCGCGCTTTGCAGCGCTCGCGGCCGAGCGCATTCAGTCTGCTCCGTTACGTTACTACCTGGGGCTTCCCGTTCTGCGTATCGCCGACATGTGGCTCCGTCCTCGCACCGAGTTGCTGCCTTCCGACCCGCGCTGGTGGGAGTTCAACGATGAACGCAGTTGGCTTGCACTCAGTATTGCCTTCGGTGTGGTGAACTCGGCCTACGTGGTTGCCGCCGCCGCTGGTCTGTTACAGGCGCGCACATTTTTCGGAATAGGACTGTTCCTCTTATTTCTCGCGCTGCGCTCTCTGTTCCTAGGTTCGCTGGAGAATCCCGAACCTCGCTACACCCTGGAATGCTATCCCGCGGTCATAGTCTTGGCAGCACTCTTCATCAGGAAATCGCATCGCATCCATCGAAACCCCGCATAAACAGGCTTCTAAATCTGGAACGGCGTATGTGAAAAGCTGTATTCAAGCGTTTCACAGCGCCATAACAGTTGAAGATTCAGCTTGCCCTTTGTGGCCCCGCAGTTGCACAATAGCGCCCCATCAGGTCCCCAGGGTCTCAAGTCCGCGCCTAACTTCCTGGGCAAACACAATTGAAGGTAAAGCCCCCGTGGGTGGAGGAGCTCGACATGCGTTCAGGCTCTCGCGTAGTTACTTTGTTGGTTGGATTCTTCCTCACTCTCAGCACTCTTGTCTTGGCGCAGACGGCAACCACCTCTTTGCGCGGCACAGTCTACGACGCCAAAGGCGCCGTGGTCTCCGGTGCGACCATCACCATCACCAACCCAGCTACGGGATTCAGACGCACGAGCAAGAGCGACGGTCAAGGCAACTACCAGTTTCTCGAGTTGCCGCCTGCCAAATACAACTTGACGGCGGACTCGCCTGGGTTTGCCACGTTGACCCAAAGCGGCTTGGAGCTCCAGGTCGCAACGCCCGCCAACTTGAACATCAATATGCAGGTTACTGGTGGAACCGTCAAAGTCGAAGTCAGCAGCACCGCCCCGTTGGTTAATACTCAGGATGCGAGCATGGGACATGCGTTCGGAGCGGACCAGATTGCCGACCTGCCATTCGAAGGCCGCGACCCCGCGGGCATTCTCAGTCTGCAGACGGGAGTGGTGTTCACCGGCAACAGCACCCATATCTCCAGCGCATCCGATAGCCGGGCCGGTGCCGTGAACGGAGCCCGCAGCGACCAGACCAACATCACCCTCGATGGTGTCGACAATAATGACGAACTCCTGGGCACGGCTTTCACCGGGGCTGTCCGCGCTCCGCTCGACTCCTTGGAAGAGCTAAAAGTAACTACCAGCAATTCCGACGCGGATACGGGACGATCTTCCGGCGGTCAGGTTTCCGAGGTGACGAAGAGCGGTACCAACCACGTCCATGGCTCGCTCTATGTGTACAATCGGCCGACTTTTACAACAGCGAATGACTGGTTCAACAAGGCCGCGGAGATCGGAGCGAGTGAGCCCAACACCCCGCCGTTCTTGCTTCGCAACACTTTCGGCGCAAATGTCGGCGGCCCGATTATCAAAGACCGGCTTTTTTTCTTTGCCGCCTACGAGGGCCAGCGCAAGCGCGAAGACGCCCAAATCACGCGAGTAGTTCCCAGCGCGGGATTGGGATTGCGCAACGGATATATCAGTTATCTTTCAAGCGGAGCGGTCACGACCTTGACCCCGCAGCAGATTCAGGGGATGGACCCTAATTGCTTCACCAGTGCTCCTCCAACTTGTCCACTGGGGCCTGGGCCAAACCCCTTACTGGCTAACATCAATGGCGCCAATCCGAATGCCCTGTTCACACAATATCCAGTACCCAACACCGTCACGGTAGGCGATGGCCTTAACTATGAGGGCTACACCTTTCCATCTCCATTGCCGCAGAGTCTGAACGACTACGTTATAAAAATCGACTACAACCTCACAAGAGACGGCAATCACCGCGTCTTTGTGAAAGGCATCTTGGATAACGAGCGGGAAGCAGAACGTAACCTGGTCGATTCCCCCAATACCGTTACCGGTGATGGCGGCGAGGAGTTTCCCGGACAGCCCGAGGGCCAAACGGAGCACGATAACAACAAGGGCATTACGGTCGGTTATACGGCCACTTTCAGCAGTACGCTCATCAACAGTTTTCACTTCGGCTATATCAGCCAGCTTATCAACATCCAAGGCCTGGAGAACCAACCCTACATTGACTTCCGTGGAATGGACAACATTAATGCGTTCACTCCCACCATCAACACGCACGTGCCAGTGAAAAACATTGTCGATGACCTGACGAAAGTGAGGGGAAGCCACACCCTTCAGTTCGGCGGAAATTACCGACAAATCGATAACCTGCGCGAATCGAATGCGCAGAATTTTTTTCAAGGCCAAACGAATGTTTATTGGCTGAACGTTTCCGCTATCGCGAACACGGGCAGCAGTTTAGACCCTGCGGCATTCGGCTACGCTCCCGTCGACACTAGCTTCGGCGCCAACTACGACTTTGCCATGGCCGCTTTGGCCGGCCTAATCACTCAGGTCAATGCCAACTACGAATTAAACAAGAACCTGAATGTCATTCCCCAGGGCGAAGCTGTTCCGCGTCATTTCCGCAATCATGAATATGAGTTCTATGGACAGGATCAATGGAGGTTGAAACCCAATTTCACGGTCACCTACGGCTTGCGCTATACGATTCTGCAGCCGCCCTATGAAACTACCGGAACCCAGGTCTCACCCACCATCAGTCTTCATGACTGGTTCAACCAACGCGGGCAAGCTGCGGCGGAGGGACAGGTCTACAATCCAGCCATCGGCTTCCAACTGTCCGGTCAGGCGAATGGTAAGCAGCCTTACTGGAGCTACGATTACAAAGATGTTGCCCCACGCCTCGCCTTTGCCTATTCTCCAAAGGCGGATGACGGGTTTTCGAAGCGTCTGTGGGGCGGCCCGGGAAAGACCTCGATTCGCGCCGGCTATGGTATTTATTTCGATCACTTCGGAGAGGGCATCACCAACACCTTCGACCGCCAAGGCTCGTTTGGCTTGACCACTGCCGAGGTGAATCCCGCCGGAATTCAGACCGTGGACGGCTCCGCGCGCTACTCGGGGCTTTTCAATATTCCAACCAGCAGCGCGTCAGGATCACTCATCGGGGCTCCGCCAACCGGACCGTTTCCGGTTTTTTCCCCTTCCGGCGCGGCAACTCCGGGCGGCTTCGCCATTACCTGGGGACTGGATGATAAGCTGAAAACCCCGTATTCGCACGTCGTCGATTTTTCCGTCACCCGTGAATTGCCCTCCAATTTTGTGTTCGAAGCTTCCTACATCCTGCGCATGGCTCATCGTCTCATGCAGGAAGAGGATTTGGCCGAGCCGACCAATCTCAGAGATCCAGCTAGCAACACGACTTACTTCCAGGCGGCGCAAGCGTTAGCCAAGAAATACTACGCAGGAACACCGATTCAAAACATCAGCGCGGCGACGATTGGAACAAAGTATTGGGAAAATGTCTTTCCAGGTGCTGCTGGACCCTCGAGCACCCAGCTGGGCGTTGCGACTAGTAACGTGGGAACGCCTTGCGGTCCAAGCAATGGCTCTGTGCCGAACAATGTAACCGCCACCCAAGCCATGTATGACCTGTTCGCTTGTTTTCAGGGAAATGAAACTACTGCCCTGGAACTTGCCGACGCTTTTTGCCTTCCTCAGTGTTCCACCCTTGCTGGCCAATCGGGGCCAACCCCCTACAATTATTACAGCCCGCAGTTCTCTTCCATGGACGCATGGAGGAGCATCGGTAGCAGCAACTACAATGCCGGCCAGTTCAGCCTGCGTCATAAATCGGGAGGGTTGGCGTTCGATTTGAATTACACCTACTCCAAGTCTATCGACGACGGCTCCAACGCTGAACGAGTCAGTACATTTGAAGGCACCGGCTTCGCCAGCCAAATTATCAATTCCTGGCTACCGCAGCAGAATCGCGCCGTATCAGATTTCGACACCACTCATATCGTCAACGCAAACTGGGTCTATCAATTACCGTTCGGCCGCGGCAAGCATTTCGGCAGCGGCATGGGAAGAGTGGCGGATTCAGTTTTCGGTGGCTGGACCCTTTCCGGCCTGTACCGCTGGTCTAGCGGTTATCCGTTCACGTTGATCAGCCCAGCCTGGGCCACCAACTACGACCTTGAGACTCCAGCCGTGCCGGTGAGCAGCGCGCGTCCTAAGACCGGCGAGTTCATCGTAGCTCAGGCCGGCGGCGGAACTGGCCCGAATGTGTTCCAAAACCCCGGAATCACTGCGACCTCCAGCGGCGACCCCAGCGCAGCCATCAATCTTTTCCGGCCGGCGTATCCCGGCGAGGGAGGATTGCGGAATGGCCTCCGCGGCCCCGGCACGTTTGACATCGATACCACGGTGACAAAAAGCTGGGCCATCAAGGAAAGCCAGCTTGTGAAGCTCAGTTGGTCCATGTACAACGTGACCAACTCCGCGCGCTTTGACGTGGGTACGATGCAGTTGAACGCAAACGATCAGCTCTCGGCCAGCAGCAGCTTTGGAAATTTCAGTTCAACGCTTTCCAATCCGCGCGTGATGGAGTTCATGCTGCGTTACGTCTTCTGATCGTTGCGCAGGCGCTAGGACAGCGGCGAGTCGCTCATGCGGAACCGCGTCCGCACGTGCTCCGAGATCAATTCGATCGCCGAGCGATTGGTTATCGGGTCACTCTGGGCCAAATATCGCATGGCCTCCACCAGCAGGCGCTGCCCATCCACGTAGCGAGGATCGGACGAGCGTTCTCTTTTTGTGGAACGACCTAATCGCGGAGGAACAGGAATCGTGAACACTTTCGCCATGCGTGGGACCCAATGAGGATTCTCAAGGCAGTATAGCGCCCTGCCCGCATTTTTCCGAACACATTCTTGCCCTTCAGATTCAACCACTTAGCCACGAGGTGATACAAATTTCGTCTTGCTCGTGGTCTTCAGGCGAAACACATCGTTATTGATCTTGGTATTAACCCTTATGGCCGAGTACTTAGCTGTGCGGGAATCGCCCTGACCCTGCATGAACTTCTGTTGGACGGAGATGCCGCGTTTCACGTCAATCCAAAGAAACGCTTCGCTGAAATAGTTCCGCACTTTTTCGCTCTTCGGAATAAGGTGCAGTTTCGCGGTCGCAATGTTGTCAATGGTTTCTTCGCCCTCAAAACTTACATCAAATGACTTTTTCAAGTCCTGCCCACTGCCCCCGAAGCCCAGCACCAGATAGCTCTCGATCTCGCTATGTTTCACGCCCGTCGAATACTCAATCACCTGCTCAATCTTTGGCTGGTACACCTGCAGCTTGCCATCCTTATAGAGCACGTATTTGCGATCGGGTTCCCTGATGTCAGCTAGCATTTCGATGTCTTGACCCGACCGGCGATAGTAAACCGTGCCTTTCTGCAGGTCGTGTTCATCCACCACCTTCTGATACTGATCCCAGACAAAATCGGCCTGCGCCGTCTGAAAGTGAGCCGCAGCCGCGTCCATCGTCTGCAGGACGCTGTCCAAGGTTTCGGGCGCCTTAGCTTGCAGAGCAGGGGAAGAGCTCACTACTGCCAGCGAGAGTAAGCCGATGGAGGTCTGTGCACCGGAGGATGAGCTCACCACCGCGAGCCAGAGCAAAACGATGGGGATCATACGAGTTTGTTTCACTATTCTCTCTTCACCCAAACCCGGTAGGTCTGGACCTTCCCCGTGCGATCGGAAACGGCCTCATACTTCACGATCGATACCGCGCCTGAAATCGGCTCGATGATCTTTAACAGCTGGTCGCGGACCGAGCCGTCGTCCCCGGGCGAAACCGCAGCTCCCGAAATCTCGCAGACAAGGCCGCCTTGCGCGTCGGGCGTAACCACTACACCCGTCAGATGCGGGTTCCGAGGCGCGGGTTTATCGTTGAAGTTGATCCAGTAGGGCGAGGAGAAAATGAAAAGGAGAATCAGCGTGACCATGATGTCGTAATGCAACGTACCACGCTCATGCTGCCAGAAAATATAGCTTCGGATTGTAGGCCAAACGCCGCTCATCGGTAAGGATGGCGCGCCTGCGGCCGTCGTGCTGATTCCCACACGTTGCAAGTCTAGTGACCTCGTCCTGTCTTGGCAAATAACGGCTTCTAGCTCCTAAGCTTCTGACCTCATGCGGTTCAGGCCAGAAGCTAGAAGCTTTTTGCCGTAATCCTCTCCGCCCCCACATAGGGCCGCAGCACGTTCGGAATGATCACGCTCCCATCGGCTTGCTGATAGTTCTCCACAATCGCTACCCAAGTTCGGCCGACGGCAAGCCCGCTTCCATTCAGAGTATGCACGAACTCTGTCTTGTTCTTGCCTTCCGGACGATAGCGGATGTTCGCCCGCCGCGCTTGGTACGACTCAAAATTCGAGCACGAAGAAATCTCGCGAAACAACTGCTGTCCCGGCAGCCACACTTCAATGTCATACGTCTTCGCCGAGGAAGGCCCCATGTCCCCGGTGCACAGCGTCACCGTTCGATAATGAAGGCCAAGCTTTTGCAGCACCGTCTCTGCATTCCGCGTCAGCTTCTCGTGCTCTTCATACGAATTCTCTGGCTGGGAAAACTTCACCAGCTCCACTTTTTGAAATTGGTGCTGCCGTATGATGCCGCGCACGTCCTTCCCGTACGATCCCGCCTCGCTCCGGAAACACGGCGTATACGCCGTAAGCGAAATCGGCAACCGTGCCGCATCGAGAACTTCATCGCGATATAGATTCGTGACCGGCACCTCAGCCGTCGGAATCAACCAGAGATCCTTCTCTCCGTGCGGAACGCGAAACGAGTCCGCCGCAAACTTCGGCAGCTGCCCCGTGCCATACATCGACTCCGAATTGACAAGATAAGGCGGCAGTACCTCCGTGTACCCATGCTCGCGCGTATGCAAGTCGAGCATAAAATTTGCCAGCGCCCGTTCGAGCTTCGCGCCCAGATCCCAATAAACCGCAAACCGCGCCCCCGTTAGCTTGACAGCGCGTTCCAGGTCAAGCACGCCGAGTTCCGCGCCCAGGTCCCAGTGCGGCTTGGGCGTGAAGTCAAACTTCGGCGGCGTTCCCCAGCGCCGGACCTCTACGTTATCTTCCGCGCTGTGGCCCACTGGTACGCTTACGTGTGGCAGGTTGGGGATTCCCGAAAGAATATCCTGCAGGCGGGCGTCGAGGTCCGCAGCGGTTTTTTCCAGCGCCTGTATCTGCTCACGCAGATCCTTCGTCTGAGCGATGGCCGCAGTCGCGTCTTGCCCCGCCTTTTTCAGTTTGGCGATCTCTTCGGAAGCTTTATTCCGCTGCGCCTTCATGGTCTCAGCTTCCGTGATGGCCTGCCGCCGCTGCGTGTCCACCTCGCGGAAATCCTCCAACACGGCAGCCGGGTCTGCGCCGCGCTGGCGCAGCATTTCTTCCACCCGAGACAGATTGTCGCGCACAAAATTCAGATCGAGCATGGGAACCCATTACTCTATCGGAAACCGGGTGGAGAATGCACCTTCGCCTGACCGCAGCGCTACGAACGGCTGGCGTTGACGAGAACCGGGCGTCGATGAACTCCCATTTCTCGCAACAACACAATGCTCAGAAGCAAGAGCACCCAAAACAACGATTCGTCAATGCCCTGGGAATGCGCCCGGCAATCTGCATGGTGTCCAGCAGCGCCCCTCCCGGAATCAGAAAAGGAAGCATCAACCCCAATGACACCACCGCAGCAACACGCTCTCTTCGAAGCGAAACAAATGCCCAGCACAGCGGCAGCACCAGCAAGGTAGCGTCATAGAACCGGTGATAAACCGGCAGGAGGCTGATCACGGCAATCGCGCTCAGCTCGCAATGCGCGATCATCCCGAGATTCTTTTCCCCCTCCGGCTCCACACGTAAACCATCCAAACTGCGAGCAGAGTCGCGCCAATTGCCATAGCCGTGAAATTCGTCCGCCGAATGGCGCCCAAAAGGGGATACAACGCCACTTGCAGATTGATCAAGCCGAAACGAATCGGATTAAGCGCAGTGAAGTTGCCAAGAACTCCGGTCTCCAGCAGAACGTGATTGTCATCGAGATAGTTCGACAGCCACGGAGTATGGCCAACCTCCAGTCGCATCAAGCCGAGTGCCGCCACGTAAGCCAGCAGCGCCACAGCGATTCCGCACACCCGCCAGCGCCGCCGCAAGAGATAATAAAGAAGAAAGCAGAGCCCAATCTGTGGTTTCAACCCCGCAGATACCGCCAGCAAAACTCCGGCTGCAATGTCGTACCGCCGCGCGCTCCAGATTGCGATCACACTCAGTTCGACCGCGACCAGCGTAACGTTGCCGGTCACAATTCCGGTGTGGAATGGCGCCAAAGCCAATGGCGCCGCAACCAGCAAAATCCCCGAAGGCTCGCGAAAGGAAAAGCCCGACAGCCCCACCAGCGCCCACAACATGATCACGAACAGCGCAAGGTTTAGCGCTAACCACAGCGCATACGCCACATTCCAGAAAAGCAAACTGAAGGGTGCGACAAGGGCAAGAGAGGTAATCGGGTACGCGTCGGTATGCCCCGGTTCGCGACCAGCGACCCGGGGCCGGGAGTGGGAGTCGAACCCCCAAGGTACTAAGTACCGGCGGATCTTGAGTCCCTATCCACGAAAAATCAGGTATTGCATTTTCTTGTATTTACAATTACTTAGATGGTCTAACAGTGAGGTCCCATGCGGTCCCGGAGGCCCTTTTTTGAGACTTTGGGCATAGTTTGGGCATAGTCTTCGACTAAAAAACCGCAGCGGATTTTCGGCAGATTTTCATCGTGCTGTAGCGCCAAGAGGTCACTGGAATTTTGCCCTATGCCCAAAATATATCCAATCTGATCGAAAATCAATGCTCTTCAACTCCCCTTCATTGTACAAGCCGCAGGCAAGATGCGGCTCTCGCATTCAGCCTTTGTGCCAGCCGGGTCATAGTTATGTGTGACAATCCCTCCGCCTCAAGTTCATTTCGGATTGAGGTTGCATGATCTGGAAGAGAGGTGGTCATTGTTCTGATGCGCCCCATGAGCCAGGCCTCGTCCAATCGCAGATCAGTTGCGAATCTTTTCCAATGCCGCAGTCTGATATTCCGCAGGCGGTATTCTCCGCCGATCTTCATGGCAAGCTTCGCTTTCTGCAGGTTGATGGTCTGGTAGGGCAGAATGCTTGCTAAATCGTAAAGCGGCGCGAGTCGTACCGCGCCGCTTCCGCCTAATAGCAGTGCATAGTTCTTCGCGTGGGCATCTGTTCCTGCAATAAGCCAATTGAAAGCGATAGCATCCACAAAAGACTGCACATCCTCCTCGGAATTGCTCGATTGTTCACGCAACAATTCTGTAATCGTGCGTACTCCTGGTCCGCCGTCACTTTCATACTTTCTCGTAGGATGAAGGCCAAGCGCCTGACACATGTCCTCTTGATGGATGCGTGACCAGCGTCCTCCGCTCCGCACGCGGTCATAACGCTCCACCACAATTGCGATCTCGTCACGAAAGTGCTGGACGGTGGAGTTGGGAACGATCAGTCCGGTAGCTCTGGCCAAACGCAGCGAAAAATGCTCGTTCTCCGCGTGGCCATCCCATTCGCCGGTCGGTGGTTTGAGAATGTGAGTGGTCGGAACTCGACCAGACGGCACACCCCATCGCTGGCGCTCGAATAGAAGAGCCGTCTTTGCTTGTGCCCCGGCTAAGCTGAACTGTCCCGTGTCTTGAGCACTACGCCATTGAGAATGGTCTGCGCGTAATGCTCTCAACCGCTCGGCAACCTCGTCCTCGATAAGCCATTTAACCTCTCTGGAAGCCGGTTCCTTTTGCAGTATTTCAAGACGTTCCGGACGCACAAACTGAACAGCACCTGCGCAGTCTTCACCCACATGTGCTATCAGCCGAAAGACATTCCTTGGAGAAACTTGAAAGCGTCTGCCCCAGTTCTCAAGAACACGGTCATTATCGGGTAGCAGTCCCCACAGAAACGCTTCGATCCGCGCATGGCGGTGCTCTGCCGACGCCAGCGGCATCGATAGCGATAGCGGATAAGCATTGGGATCGACTCTCCATGCATCCGTATAGACGAACGAAAGTCTAGCGTTCTTGTAGTGGACCGTTCCGACCTCGTGGCCGTTCAAAAGGGCGATAAGTTGATTCGTCATGGCCGTTTCTTCAAGGCATCAAGAACGCTGTTGATATCGGGAGTGCTTGCGTTGCTGATCGAGGGAGTCTCATGGGAAGAATCCGCCTTGAGATCGACGGACACTCCGAGGCTCTTCAGCGTGCGCAAGATGAGACCGATTTCAGCACGCGGTTTCCCTTGTTCCACCTCGACAAGCCATTTCCGGCTCGTCCCTGCTTTCTTAGCTAGGGCAATTTGATCCATCCCGAGTTTGGTACGACGCTCGCGGATGAAGGCCCCCAAATCGGCAGCGGTTCGAATACGCATCATGCAGACCTCACCTAGAACACCACACAGAGAGTAACCGAACGGTGACAATCTGTAAAGAGAGCGTACGGTGACATTTTGATGTGAGAGCGAACGGTGACACGAGAAGCCTGAAAAGCATGGCCTGGGACTAGTCATTTCCTTCTGACATTCCCCGGATAGATGAAGCCTAAGCCGAGGCCGCTGAGGTCTGTGTCAAGACCGGGCGAAGCCCGCCGCGTATCGCGGTCGCAGAGTCTTGACCCAGACCGGGAGCAACATTTCAGGTGTGGCGCAAGCGGCGCAGGGTACGACGCGCGGGGCCAGTGACACGCAGAAAGCGTCGCAACAACTGGTGGAGACCGCGGCTGAACTTCGCCGCTTGGTGGAGCAATTCAAGATCAACGCCAGCGAAGGTGGGCGCGGGGACGGCGCAGCCTCGACTCAACCGCAGAGCAAGGCGGCCTATTCGGGATTACAGGCGCCACGCGAACGCTGGCGGATCCATCTGCCGAGATGGAACAATGCAAAGCACAGGGGCAAAGCAACATACGAGCGTCTTCTAGGTCGAACTTAGGTTTGTGCATAGTCGATGGTTGATCGCTAATGCCAGGTATCGCAGATGTGGCTATTTCATTGGTGCCGGGAGGGGGAGTCGAACCCCCAAGGTACTAAGTACCGGCGGATTTTGAGTTCCACAGTGCGTTCTGAACCGTTAGGGAAATTCCTTACTCTATCTGATTCTTCAACCGCTTACCAGCACGCCGATTCGTCCCGTCATGATCCGTTTTGCCGCGTTTTGAACATGGAACTACTACAGTTCTACTACAGTTGTTCGAGCGACAGGCGGCGCCAACGTCGCCACGATTTTCACCCTGGAGGACGCGTCGATGAGTGTAATCGCGATATATGTGCGCCGGGATAAAACTTCGATGATCGCGCTACGCGCTCACCCCTGGTCATGAAAACGAGAGGCATCGTTTTTCAGGGACGCGACTTGGCCAGGATAGGGATGCCGAGCGCAACACT
>Ga0182015_10003941_pt1 | contig 16284 bp, 16 predicted proteins | sample 712P3MmetaG_FD_120478 | JGI IMG/M metagenome (GOLD analysis project Ga0182015, IMG submission 120478) | Permafrost microbial communities from Stordalen Mire, Sweden - 712P3M metaG | ecosystem: Environmental > Terrestrial > Soil > Wetlands > Permafrost | place: Sweden: Stordalen | collected... | reverse complement strand
TTGGTTACACTCTGTTGTCATAAGGCTGTCTTCCTTTTGTTGGCCTAACTTCTATTCGCTATAGCTGTTATGCCACGAAACGACAGCCTTTTCTATTTTTTTAGTGAGAAAATGCGGCTAGTGAAGCTGGCTGCGTCGGGTGTTAACTTTATCGATGTGTACTTTCGCGAGGGGCGTTACCAAGGACCTTTGCCTTTTATTCCGGGCCAGGAAGGCGCTGGCGTGGTGACTGCTCTCGGTTCCGAGGCGAGTACGGTGAAGGTGGGAGACCGTGTAGCTTGGACCGCAGTGCAGGGTGCCTATGCGGAATATGCCTCGGTGCCCGCTGACAGACTGGTACCCATCCCGCAGGGCCTGAGTGATCGCGAGGCGGCTGGCGCAATGCTGCAGGGGATGACGGCGCATTATTTGTCGCACGATGCTTATTCCCTGAAGCAGGGCGAGACGGTGCTGATTCACGCGGCGGCCGGCGGGGTGGGACTGCTCCTGGTGCAGATGGCGCACAACATTGGAGCGCGCGTGATCGCGACAGTTTCCACCGACGAGAAGGCAAAGCTGGCGAGAGGCGCCGGCGCGCATGAGGTGATCCTCTATACACAGGCGGATTTCGAAGCCGAGACCAAACGCCTCACCGGCGGCAAAGGCGTGGATGTGGTCTACGATTCGGTCGGCAAAACTACCTTCGAGAAGGGACTCAACATCTTGCGACCCCGAGGAATGATGGTGCTCTTCGGCGGATCGAGCGGGGCCGTACCGCCGTTCGACCTCGTGGTGCTCTCACAAAAGGGATCGCTTTACCTAACCCGTCCCACGCTCGTGAATTACATCGCCACCCGGGATGAGTTGCTGGCCCGGTCGAGCTCGGTGTTTGGCATGATGGTTTCCGGAAAGCTCAAACTACGAATCGAGTATACTTATCCACTCGCCGAAGCCCAGCGTGCACACCGGGAACTGGAAGGGCGAAAGACGACGGGCAAGCTGCTGCTGCTTCCGTGAAACCTGCTAGGCTTGTGTGGAGCGGGCACTGTGGCCCGCTGCTTTTGACCTTGACCGCAGTTGCGCCCTCAAGCTTTGCGCTTGTAGTTGGTTGCATATAAGGGCGCAACTTTCCCGGGCAAAAGCCGCGCATCCGCGATCGGCTCCCTCGTCACCATCTCCAGTGGCACAACTCCAGCCCAGGTCGGAAAAGAATAGTCTTCCTCATCGTCGATCACGCCGCCGCTGCGTACCTTTGCCGAAAATTCTTCGATGAGTAATCGCAGCACGGATGTCGCCTTCAGTTCGCGGTCATTCGGATGGCGAGAGTCTGCCCAGCGGCCGGGAATGATGTGTTCAGAAAGAAGGCGGAGCGCCTCAATCTTCTCCGCCGAATCTTCCACCAGCGTCGCTTTACCCAGGACCACCACCGAGCGGTAATTCATGGAGTGATTGAAGATGGAGCGAGCGAGTACCAGTCCATCGAGCAAAGTGACCGTAACACAAACCGGAACGCCATCCTTCATGTTGCGCAACATGCGGCTCGCCGCCGAGCCGTGGATAAGGAGGCAGTCATCTTTGCGACCGTAAGAGGTGGGGATCACAAAAGGCTGGCCGTCGGCTACGAAGCCGACATGGCACAGGAAACCTTCGTCGAGTATGCGATACGCGGCTTCACGATCGTAAACACCGCGATTGGCTTCGCGGACAACACGGGTCCGAGGTGTGGGCGTGTAAGGCTGTGACATGGAAAAAAGAACTCCGGCAAGCGCCAAGGATGGGTGAACGGGAAAGTGTAACATCCGGGCCGGGGCTTGGAGGCCTTGACCACACAACATCGCAGAATTGGGATTCTGTCGGAACCAGTGCAGTCCGTGCGACCGAGCCCCCAATATAAATCTACCAGTAGAATTTCATTGCAAACTGGAACTGCCGTGGATCATAAGCCGCGGTAGCTTGGCCGGCATTGATAAAGAGCGGGCTAACGGCCGCGACGTTATACCGGTTGGCGATGTTGAACATATCGGCGATCAACTCCAGGTTGAAGCGCTCGCCAAAGTAGATGCGCTTAGCCACGCGCATATCGTTGAACACGGTCCACGGAGTGACGCCGGCATTGCGGCCAAGATTGCCGTCAAGCGACTGCAGCGTTCCATTAAAGTCGGCGCCGCAAGGCTCCTGAAAAACACCAGTGGGCGAGTATTTGGAGGCGACCGCTGGATACCCCAATGCGGTACATCCCGGATTTACGAAGGTATTGGGTCTTCCCGTCAAGGAAGATAACTGCAGATTGTCATCGCCGCCCGTAATGATGTTGAAAGGCCGCCCCGACCCAAGCTCGATCAGAGGAGCGAAGGTCCAGTTGCTGAAGAATTTGCTGCCGAAACCATTCCTACCGAGCTTGCCCGTCTGGTAAACGCCCGAGAACACGAAGCGGTGTCGCTGATCGAATAGCGACGTGGATCGGTCCGCCGACGGAAAATAGCTGTCTTGCGGCGTAAGGGTTGATTGAAGGTCCGTTGAATCGTCAATGGCGTGCGACCAGGTATAGGAAGCCAGGAATTCATAGTGACGGCCGAAGCGCTTGCGCAAATTCGCGGTCAGGCCGTGATAGATGGAACTGCCGTTCGAGTAGTTGGCGTCCATGTCACCGAACGGTACACAGTTGGCGAGTGTTGTGGGATCGCAACTGGTGTTGAAGCCCTGGCTGGTCAGCCCTTGAAGGACGCTTTGCGCGAGACCCACGCACGCGGCGCCACCCGGAACGCTTGAAAGGTAAAACGCGGCTACCGATGGATTCAATCCCGATGGACGGAAGAAGTTCATCAGCGAGGAGTCGACATAGGGAGTCGTCCCCGCGACGCCGCAGCCGCTTACCGTAAACGGGCTGCTCGGGGTTTGGCCTGCCGCGAGGGCAGTTTCATAGTTCTTGATCATCAAATCGCCACGGACGGTGTTGGCGTTGATGGGCCGGTTCAGGTGACGGCCGCCGTTGAAGTTATAGGCGAGATTCAGAGCGAAGCCGTCACCCAGATCCTTCTCGATTCCGAAGTTCACCTGTTGCGAATAGGCGTAAACGAAATTCTTCGACTGCGGATAACCGAAGGGCTGAAAGGCCAGTGGCAAAGGGCTCGATGAACTCAGGTAATTCTGGTTGAGGAAGATCGATTGCGGAAAATTCAAAGATTGAAATTGCTGCTGGTTGGGCAAGAATCCCAGTGCAGTCGTAACCGCGGGATTGGTAGACACTGCGCACGGATTCGCAGGGCTGGGAATGTTGATGGGCAGTCCTTGAAAAATAGGAATTGCATTCAGGTTGCTCGGACTTCCCGGGCCGCTGCATCCTCCCGTGCCCGCGAATGCCAACTGGCCGCTCGTCGAGCCGTCAGAGGCGTCGCCAAGAAAGTAAAGACCGAGGAGAGGATGATCGTAAAAGATTCCGTAGGATGCGCGCACGACGGTTTTGCCATCGCCTTTGGGATCCCAGGCCACGCCAACGCGCGGCTGGACATTGTTGGTATCCGTCTGAATGCCTTTCTGCAATCCCAGGAAGTTATACCCAGCTTGAGCCAACGCATCGGGTGGTTTGAACTGCGGCGCAAACTCTACGTCATAGCGGACGCCGTAGTTTAGCGTCAGCTTCGGACTCACGCGCCATGAATCTTGCCAGAACACCCCCAACGGCTTGTTGGAGAACGAGTCGCTCGGACTGCCGAATCCTTGAATGAAGTCCTGCGGCAGTCCGGCGCCGTAGGCTTGCACGGGAGAAAGTCCAGGAATCGTCAGGCCGGGAATGGATAAACCCAGATTCGCTGCGCTAACCGAGCCGAAGTCGTAGACACCGCCGTAATTTACGGTGAACGTCGCGGTGATAGGAAGGTAGTTGAAGTCGACGCCGAACTTGGTTTGGTGACGTCCGATGGTCCATGAAAAATTGTCCGTGAATTGATAGCGCTGCTCCACGCGCTGGATGTAGGAGTAAGGCTCGCGGCCGAAATAGGCGTAACCGGGAATGTTGACGGCGGGATCGGAGCCTGCCGGAATCTGGGTATTGTAGAAATACGAAAGGCCCCGCCGCGCATACTGAAAGCGCAACTCATTCACCTTATTGTTGCCGATACTCCATGTGTCTTGCACCACGCCAGCCACATCGCGATAGGACTGTTGCGAAGTGCGAGAGTAAGCGTTTTGTCCGAACGGCTGATCTTGACCGCTCACTTCAATTCCGGTGACCGTACTCGGGCTCACGTTCGCCCTTAGCGTCAGGCGGTTGTTGCTGTTGATGTTGTGGTCCAAACGGAACGAGTACAGGCTGGTGCCTTCAAAGACTGGAAAATTTCCCGCCTGAGAGCTCAACGAAGTGAAGGATGCGGGAACGCCATTGCAGAGCGGAGCGGAGGTGCTGCAGGAGGTAATGAATTGTGCGAGCGGATTACTTCCATTCGCGGGGACGGGTAGAGCACCGGCCAGAACCAATCCTCCAAAAGCTGCCGGATAACTGCCATTCACGGCCATGCCGGAGGTGGCCCCGGCCAGAATCGAATACTGTTGCAGCAAGGGTAGCAACGACGGAGGCAGGGGTGTGCCGAGAAAGGCCGATTGCTCCGGCGTCACCTGAATGTCAAAGGTTCCGGCGGGAGCTCCGAAGAAGGGCGACGCGTCGAAGGGCACCAACCCGAAGTTGTTTTGACCTATGCTGGAAAAGCCGGTCTCGTGCCGGCGCGTGACTTCGTAAGAGAAAAAGTAGTAAGTCTTGTCCTTCTTGATCGGCCCTCCGAAAGCTGCTCCCGCCTGTACGCGTGTGTAAGCCGGGTTCGGGACCGTGCTGAACGGATTCACCGCTTGAAAATTGCGGTTACGCAAGTAACCAAACACGTCTCCATGAAAATCATTCGATCCGGAACGCGTGATGATGTTGACCACGCCTCCCGCAGCCCGGCCATACTCCGCGCTGTAGCTGTTGGTGATGATCTGGAATTCCTGCACCGCCTCTTGTGACACCGTGGAGCGGACGCCGTTCACTGAGTTGTCGGTGGCGTCGGCGCCGTCGACGTTTACCAGGTTGGAGCGCGCGCGTTGGCCGCTCATGTTAAGTCCCGAAGTTGGTGCGGCGCCGGTGTTCGGTGCGTTATCGCGCACCACCTGAGAATCGGTCAGGGTGAAATTGATATAGTTACGTCCGTTGATGGGCAGATTGTCGATGCGTCGCTCCCCGATGGTGTTCGTCGTCGAGGTGCGTGAGGTCTCTACCAGTTCGGCTTGAGAGGTGACCTCGATCACTTCTTTTCCCGAAGCCACAGCAAGCGCGACCGGCAAGTCGACGAGCCCGCCCACCGTGATATTCACGTCCTTGTCCTCGACCTTGGCGAAGCCGGCTGCGTCAACTGTAACGGTATAAATCCCCGGTGATAGCTGCCGGACGCTGTAGCCTCCCTGGCCGTCGCTGGTGGCGGTGCGTGCCAAACCTTTGGCCACATCGCTTACTGTAACCGTGGCGTTGGCCACCGCACTGCCTTTGGGATCCTTCACAGTGATTTGTAGGTCGCCAGTAGCAGCACCGCCCTGGCCGTAGCCGAGCGATGAAAGGTACAGGACAAGGGTAGGAATTGAGAAAAGCTTCACGCTGCGGAACGCGATCATGCGGATCATAGAGTCTTCCTTGATTTCGACGCTGCGAGTAACGGCGAAACAACTCCGGCGGCGGATGGCCGAAACGCGCACAAGATTGCCAGGACTTGCAGCCCCGCTGGTTTTATACCAAAACGACTCGTGAAGACAAGGCCGGAATGATCCGAGGTGGTGTGTGAGTTACCCGGGAGTTTTAGCTGAGGGTCCGGAGCGCCGAAGCAAAGGTGGGGCACGTGCGATTTCTGCATTGTGACTGACGTCACACCACTAGCTGTGAGAGGCCAGGCGAACCGCTGCTGCGGGATTCTGCAGTCTCCCTAATAACATCGCCGAGCCGCTTAACTGTTCATAGCGATCAACCACTCGTTCGGCGGCAAACTCGGAGTTGGGCCACGCCAAGGCCAGATAGATCCGCGCCAATGCCACCGCGCTGTTACGACGGAGACGCAGCGCGTCGTTCACTACTTGCTGCGCGGCTGCGGCAACCCGTAGGTCGTCACCGGTCAAAGCCGATTCCCCCATGCGCACCAATGCGGTTGCATTTTCCCCAACCACCTGAATGTAGGCAGCCATCGCGCGCAGCCGCGCCCGTCGGACCGAACGGAACTGAGCAGGCGGCAAACAGCGGCGCAGATACTCGTTCTCGGCGGGATCAATCAAGTTACGGAATGCTACAACATCGATCGGGCGGATCGTTCGGACCGCGTCGGAGGTTTGTTTGTGCTGCAGGCTCCGGGAGACGGCGAAGTTTAAAAGAACGCCCAGCGCGACCGCGGCGGCAACGACGAGGGCGAGTGTCAGACTCATGGGTGTAGGAGGCGCTCCAATTCACGGTTCCACAGTTCGAGGTTATGCTCAGGTACTAAAGCTTCAGACTTTTGGGCAGCCTTGTGAGGAACGAGAAGGTAATAAAACCAGAGCAAGACGCAAGCGTGGTACGTTGCCATGTTCACAAAGATGAGGGAAATGTCGTGACGGGGAGAGAATTTCCCATTCGCCATCAGCGTCCAAGTCGCAAGATGTACGCAAGCCGACATGCCTAGCCCGAGCGCAATGCCGAAGGGTGAGCGGTTCCAACTCAATTTGAAATAGGCCGCGAATACAAAGAGGAACAAAATCAGTCCAGACTCGACCATGTAGATGGTCTGTTCAAAAATATGAACGCCTGACACGATTGAGTGGGCGCTGTTCTTCGGCGTGTACGCGGCGGCCACGGCAGCCACCAAGATGAGGACCACGCCCGCCCCACTGATGAGCAATTTGCCCAGCTTGGCGATGGAAGAATACGGGCCGAACACCTGGCTGAAGATTTCGCCGACAAGGGCGAATTTCAGAAAAGCCTCAATCAACAGGCCTACCCAAAAAATCTGCCACCAGGTTTCCGCAGTGACAGATGGAAGGATATCGGCGACGTAGACCGTGAGTTGCTCAATCGCAGCCACTACGGCAAAAATCACGAAGATGGGAAATTGCTTTTGTAGGCCACGTCTCCAGGCCAGGAGGGCGAGCACGAGCAGGAACACATTCGGGGCGACCCAGAGGTAATGCCAGAGAGGTGAGTGCGCCTGCAGCATAGCCGGAACTATATCTCGACTTGCTGCAGGCGACAATAGCGATACGATTCGTGTTCGCTTTCTGTAACGCTATTTGCGAATCAGGGTTTGCATAACTTTTCTCCCCCACAGTTGCCGCCGCCTCCTCCGCCGTCCGCGTGCGCTAGAGTCGGGATCACCAAAGCACTGAAGAACATTAAGGCTGCGGCGATGACAATGAATATGCTTTTCACGGTTGTTTTCTCCTTGTTTCAGAAAATTGACCGTGATACTTTCATGGCGGTTGAGTTTTTGGAAAAATCCCGCCGCTCTCTTATTTATTTGGAAAACGTAACAAGATGACCTTGGAATCCGCTTTGCGGGATCTGCGAGAGACTACGCTAGCCGCGATATCGGGGCTGCTCGCGAAACTTCGTTATCTGGGTTCGCTGCACCGCCGCGAAGGCGGCTACAAGCATTGGGGGATGGCGCTGGTCCATGGAGAGGAGTCTTCGGAGCGCGCTTTGAAGGCGGCTCACTCAGAAGTATTGTCCACCGTGCTGCGGACGCCCATCTCAGATCTACAAGAGGATTTGTCTGATTCAACGCGAGCTACGCACGAAACTGCGAGTGCCTATCTGGAGGATATGCGGAAACAATTCAGCGAATTGCTTCCCGCTCCGGATGCCCCCTCCGCCCGCCACCTTAACTCAGTGCTGGTGGCTCTTTCGTGTCTGGAGAAGAACCGTAAGCCTGCCACTCCGTCAGCTTCATAGCAATCCCCACAACCTGCCCGATGATCTCTGCTTCCTGAGGATGGCGCAGAATGCGAACCTGAACGGGTGAGAGCGGATGCGGTTGCAGGATAAGGTCATCGCGATGCATGCCGCACCAGCAGCAGGTGTGCCCATCGCGAGTTTCCACGAAGTAAATCGGACGTTCATACTCCGACCGCCATGTTCCCTCCACGACCTTATTTCTTGTTTCATCGACCTGGATGAAACTGCCTGGTGGAAGAATTGGGTACATGGTGAAATCCTGGATGCCGACGTAGCCGTATGTAAATTCGCTATGGGCGAACTGAGCGAGATATGACAAGGGCACCAATCCCCACTGTTCCACCATGCGGCCGAGATTGGTGGTGCGGTGTTCATCAAAGCCGGGATCCATGCGGATGGGCATTTGTACGGAGGAGAGCCCGGAAAGAGCTTCCGACACATGCGATCGAGGCGGTGCAATGATGCTGAGATCGGCTGCCATGTTGTTCATGTCGACGCCGTACCATGCCAGCAGTTCCCGCAGATCGCGCCGGTAGATCACGGACAGCGAATACAAACGAAAAATACTCGGCAAAACACCTTTGGTTTCAATGTCGGACAGACGGCTCGGAGGAATGGAAAACTCCTCGTTGCGATATTTCTCCGCCATGCGCGCGCTTGAGGTCTCGATGTCGCGCATGGTTAAGCCAAGCTTTTCGCGAAGAGTCCGCAGACTTTTACCGGCCGGGAGTATGGGAAGCCTCCATGAAGGACAGGGACATATAAAAAGTTCCCGCCATCATAACAGGGGGCTGATTTCCTGTCATGCGGTTACCTCGAAAAAGTCGACTTGGAGACTCTGTTACGATTTTCGAACAAGATTCTCTCCACATCCAGCTTAGCCAATCAACTCTATTCGATCAAAACTGGAACGCCCCGAAGCAAGCGCGGCCACAGCCTTGGCGTATCTCTTGTTCGGATTTCGTAACAGGAGGTTAACGTAAACTGCAAAACTGCGGTCCAGAGGAATTGAGCGTTGAACGTCCGCGTTACCTCGAATTTCAAGGCACGAACCCAATCAATGTACTCGGCACGATCATCCCGCCCGCCTCAATGTGAACGGCGTGGCGGTCCTGTCCCCCGGTAACCGCGCCGCCCCATATCGACTACCATAGTTCCATGCCCGGCGCCTACATCCTCGGCATCGAAAGCTCTTGCGACGAGACGGCCGCGGCCGTGGTGCGTTCCGGCGAGCAAGTCATTTCGAATGTGGTGGCCTCGCAGATCGCGACCCATCAACCTTATGGCGGTGTTGTGCCGGAGTTGGCATCGCGGGAGCATTTGCGCGCGATTGTTCCCGTCGTCCGCCAGGCACTGTCTGAGGCCAAGCAAACTTACCAGTCTGTCGACGCAATCGCCGTGACCCAGGGACCCGGCCTTGCTGGAGCGCTGTTGGTGGGAATCAGCTACGCCAAGGCGTTGGCCTTCGCCCTCGAAAAGCCAATGATCGCGGTCAATCATCTCGAAGGCCACATCCATGCCGTTCTGCTCGAAGAGCGTCAAAAGGACAACCGAGAGCTGCAATTTCCCGTGCTGGCGCTGGTCGTCTCCGGAGGACACACGCATCTTTATCTGGCGGAACAGAAGGACAATGGTTGGACCTACGAGAACATCGGCCACACCCGTGATGACGCCGCTGGCGAGGCTTTCGACAAAGTTGCCAAACTGATTGGTCTGGGTTATCCCGGCGGCCCGATCGTTGACCGGCTTGCTCCGTATGGCGATCCCAAAGCGGTGAAATTCCAGCCCTCGCAGATAAAACACCGCGATCGCCGCGACCGCAAGGGAAAGAAACAAGCCGACTGGGATCGTCCACGCTTCGACTTTTCCTACAGCGGTATCAAGACCGCCGTGCTGCGCTATGTTGAGGTTCACGGCATGCGAGATTCCATCGAGATGCGCCGCAAGGCTCTCGCGAAGATTGCAAAGCCAAAGCTCGAAGACTACGTGGCGAATTGCGATCGAAAGACTCTCGATCTGGTGGCCTCTTTCCAGCGCGCGATCGTACAAGATCTTGTTGGGAAAACCCTGGAGGCGGTTCGCTCCCACAACGCTGCTACTCTTTTTGTGACGGGCGGGGTTGCGGCAAACAGCGAATTACGCGAAGCTTTCGCAGGTGATGGAGCTCAAGAAGGAGTACAGGTGTACTTCCCATCACGAGGGCTCGCCACGGACAACGCCGCTATGATTGCCGCGGCTGCCTATCCCAAGTTCCTGCGGAAGGATTTTGCAGCAATGGATTTCTCCGCCGAGGCGAGTCTGGTTTTGCGCTAGCTCCGTGGGCTGCGCAAAGCTAAACGCCGGAATCGTCCGTCTGCCCGGCGCATCGGTGTTGAGCTTTTCCCATCACTGCGTCCAACGCCTTTCCGAGTTGGATTTGAATATCGATATCCTTGTAGATGGCAAAGTTGGCGCGTTTCTCTTTTTCGTCGAAGCCGCTGGCGCGGCCGGCAACGATGATGATAGGAATTTTCGCAGTCTCGGGATTTTCCTTCAAGGCTGTGATCAACTCGCTGCCCGACATCTTTGGCATCTGCATGTCGGTAACGATGACATCGGGATGAACGCGTTTCAGAATCTGTAGAGCCTCCATGCCGTTCGTGGCCGATTCCACCTGAAAGCCGCGCTCTTCAAGAGATCGGCACACGGTGTAGCGGATCAACATGGAGTCGTCGACGACTAGAGCTACTGCAGGCATGATTTTGCAGCGCGCGAAACGCACGCCCCCGGCCAGCAGACTAGCAGAGCATTTTCCGCTGGAACAAGCAGGAACCGAACCCAGTGATTACTTCGGTGTCTTTCCGGGACGGAGAGCGGTCAAAAACCTCGCCTAGGAGTCAAGGGCCTCTTCTTCGCCGCTCTCTTCGATGCTCATGTCTTTCAGTTCGCTGGACTCAAAGACTTCGCGGCATTCTAGGCATTCCACGAATTCAGCGTCTTCATCACGGCTTACAATTTGAACGCGCGGGTGCTTGCAGGGCTGCTGTTTCGTATCTGGAGGCTGGGAGGACGGCTTTGGAGTCATAAATGCGGAAGAGTCGCCCTCATGAAATGAGAGAGGGATCGATCGCGGCAATTTCCCGGTATTTTAGCCCTGCTTCGCCACTTGTCAAGCCCTTGTTTTGTCAATTTTCCACCTTGTTTCGTAGCCAGGTTAGGTCGCGACCAATCGGATAAGAGTTTCAGCTCGTAAGACCGACCGAACTTTTGGCTGAAACCTAAGCCGGTCAGTCGTCAATAGTTACCGTTAGATGCCCGCACTTCCCGCTGACTGGAAGGACTTGCATCTTGCGGGAGTTTGGAAGTAGAATGAATTACGACGGAATTGGTCGCACTTAAATCCGACTGTTCAGGTCGGACTTCTGCGGCGAACCGGGTGCTGTCCAGGGAATGCTTAAGCTAACTAAAAAGGCAGATTACGCACTGATGGCCATGAAGCACTTGGCCGATCATGCTCACGAAGGAGCCCGTAGCGCAAGCGCGAAGGACGTGGCCGACTCTTTCGGCATTCCGCCAGAGGCACTGGCCAAGATCTTGCAAAAGCTGGCCAAGGCCGGGCTCTTGCAGTCGCACCACGGGACGAATGGCGGTTACAGGTTGGCCCGTGCGGCCCATACCATTTCGGCGTTTGAAGTAATTCAGGCTATTGATGGCCCATTATTTATTACTTCCTGCGTCACGGTTCGGGGTGAATGCGGGCAGAGCGGTCGCTGTAACATCCGCGAGCCGTTGCGCAAGGTGAATGACAGCATCGAAGCAGTTTTGAGACGCATCAAGATTTCCCATATGAACGAAGAAATTGAGGCAGCCCCTGACGCTGCCCTGAAACCAGGCGAACTCGTAACCATTATTTAGACATCGATTATTTAGACATCGACCCTAACAGGTAGGAGACGCAATCATGAGCACTGACGTAAAAGTTCCCCAGCAGCTACCGGCAACGCAGCACGCGGCCCCCGATGGAGTGAAGTTGCCTATTTATATGGACAACCACGCCACCACTCCGATGGATCCGCGGGTGCTCGAAGAAATGCTGCCGTTTTTCGTGGAGAAATTCGGCAACTCCGCCAGCCGCAATCACTCGTTCGGCTGGGTTGCCGAAGAAGGCGTGGAGACGGCGCGAGAACGCATCGCGAAGTTGATCGGCGCCACCACCAAGGAAATTATTTTTACTTCAGGAGCCACCGAGAGCGACAACCTCGCCATCAAGGGCGTTGCCGAAATGTACCGCGAGAAAGGCAACCACATCATTACTGCAGTCACCGAGCATAAGGCCGTGCTCGATACCTGCAAACGCCTTGAAAAATATGGCTATCGCGTCACCTATATGCCGGTTCAGAAGGATGGCCTGATCGATCTTGACGACCTGAAGCGTGCCATGGATGACAAAACGATCCTGGTAACCATCATGGCCGCCAATAATGAAATAGGCGTGCTACAGCCGGTTACCGAAATCGGCAAGCTCTGCCGGGAACGCGGTGTGATCTTTCACACCGATGCTACGCAAGCGGTCGGCAAGATCCCCGTCGATGTGAATAAGCAATTCATAGACCTGATGTCGATCTCAGCGCACAAAATGTACGGTCCGAAGGGCGTTGGCGCTTTATACGTGCGCCGCAAAAATCCTCGTGTGCAAGTCTCCGCCATCATTGATGGCGGCGGCCACGAGCGCGGCATGCGCTCCGGCACGCTGAACGTACCCGGTATTGTTGGACTCGGCAAAGCCTGTGCCGTCGCTTCGGAAGAAATGTCGCGAGAAGCGGTTAAGTTGGGCGGTCTTCGGGATCGTCTTCGCGACCGCATCATGAATCGCCTGGATGAAACCTACATCAACGGTACCATGGAGCACCGTTTGCCCGGCAACTTGAATATCAGCTTTGCTTACGTAGAGGGAGAGTCGCTCCTGATGGGGATCAACGACATCGCGGTTTCCAGCGGTTCGGCGTGCACCTCTGCGACTCTAGAGCCATCTTATGTATTGAAGGCTCTGGGGACGGGAGACGACTTGGCGCACAGTTCAATCCGTTTCGGCATCGGCCGCTTCAATACTGAAGCCGAAGTGGATTACGTCGCCGACCGTGTGATTGAGACGGTTGAGCGCCTGCGCGAACTTTCTCCGCTGTACGAAATGGCGAAAGAAGGCATCAATCTGAAAGATGTGAAATGGGCGGGGGAGTAAGTAGGTAGGGGCACCGCAGGGATGGGTGAGGGTACGACTTCAGTCGTGCCGCAAAGGGTTTTAAGAGAACCGGGGCTTTAGCCCTGAGGTAAATCCAAAGAGTTCAGGAGAACCAGATGTCATACAGCGATAAAGTAATCGATCACTACAACAATCCGCGAAACGTTGGTTCCATGGACAAGACCAGTGCAGACGTGGGCACCGGTCTCGTCGGCGCACCCGAGTGTGGCGACGTCATGAAACTGCAGATCAAAGTGAACCGCGACACCAACGTGATTGAAGAAGCCAAGTTCAAAACCTTCGGCTGCGGCTCCGCAATCGCCTCGTCTTCATTGGCCACAGAGTGGGTCAAGGGTAAGACCGTGGATGAGGCCCTTACCATCAAGAACATGGACATCGTGAAGGAGCTGTCGCTTCCGCCGGTGAAGATCCATTGTTCAGTGTTGGCCGAGGACGCCATTCGGGCCGCGATCGGCGACTGGAAGAAAAAGCAGGAGGGCGCCAAGCCCGTTACGTCCACCGTGAGCCAGTAAGGTCGCTGAACGGGCAGCGCGTCAAGGCGTATGATGACAACGGTGATGGAACAAACCGCGCAAACTTCGCCGGCCGCGCCGGCTAAGGGCATCCAAGTCACTGAAAAAGCCCTGGCCAAGGTGCGGAGTGCGATGGCCAAGGAAGGCATCTCGCCCGAACATGGTGGATTGCGCTTGGGCGTGCAAGGCGGCGGCTGTTCCGGTCTAAGCTACAACGTCCGCTTCGACACGCAGCCACGCGAGCGCGATCGCATCTTCCAGTTCAGCGACGTGCGCGTGTTCGTGGACCCAAAGTCGTTCATTTATCTGCATGGCATGATCCTCGATTACCAGGAAACGCTGATGCAACAGGGATTCGTCTTCGTGAATCCCCAGGCCACGAAGTCGTGCGGCTGCGGAACGTCGTTCTCCGCCTGATTGTGTGGCGCGGGCGCCCTCGCCCGCGAATGTCATCGCGCTACCGTCCTCGTTCAGTCGGATGGCTGGGAGAAACTGGCGACTCGTCAGGAGGAGTTTGTCGTAACCTTCATGATCGGGACAGAAGTGGGAACAGAAGTATGACCAATTCGCATTTGACCACGATTACCGCGAAGCCCGTTCCCGAGGAAACTCAATCCTGCTGGTCGTGCGGAACCATGCGCGCCGTGCACTTCTGTGAGTCCTGTGGCAAAGTTCAGCCCCCGGCGCCCGTGGACTACTTCACGTTTTTTGCTCTGCCGCGTAAGCTAAATCTCGATGTCGCTGCCTTGGACAAGGATTTTTATGACCTGAGCCGCAAGCTGCATCCCGATATCAATGCCCGGGCAGGTGGCCAGGAGCAAGAGTGGAGCCTGCAACAGAGTTCTTTGCTCAACGATGCTCATCGCACCTTGAAAGATCCCGTCAAGCGTACTCAGTATTTGCTGAAGCTGGAGGGCGTGGAACTCGAAGAGCAATCGAAGTCCGCGACCGAGCAGGCGCGTTCGACAGGCCAGATGAAGAAGCAGATCGTTCCACCGGATTTGCTCGACGAAGTTTTCGAGTTGAACATGCAGCTCGAAGAGCTCCGCATGCAGAAAAAGGTGGGCGAGGACGATCCGGCCTTGATCGAAGAGATCGGCTGTCAAAAACTGGAACTCGAGGAGAAGCATGAGGCGCTCCTGCATGAGTTGCAGACGTATTGGAAGGCCTGGGATGAATTGATCGAGCACGAGCAGACTGGCCAGGTCATCTCGGAAGGTGAACGCAAACAGGCGCGCGACAAGATGTTGGACTGGCTGAACCGCCGCAATTACATCCGCAACTTGTTGCGGGATGTGAGTGAGGCGTTGGGAGAGTAAGCAAAGAAGACGGAAGTAAGAACGCAAGAGTTACGGCTTTAATTTCTGCATTCTGAGTTTACCTTCCTGCATTTGGAGCTATGGCAACGGATCGCATTGTCGGCATCGACTTGGGCACCACGAATTCTCTCGTGGCCTTCATGCAGGGGGAGAGCCCTGTTGTGATTCCAGGCGACGATGGGGTGAATCTCGTTCCGTCAGTGGTCGCGCTCGACGAGAAAAATCAGCCGGTAATCGGCAATGCTGCCCGCAAATATCTTAGCGAGACGCCCGAGCGTGCCGTCTACTCCATCAAACGACTAATGGGACGCGGGTCTGAGGACGTTCAGGAAGAATTGAAGTTTTTCCCCTTTCGCCTTGCGGAAGACTTGCAGGCGGGCGAAGTGTTGCGAATCAGGTTAGGGGATAAGACATTCACGCCGCCAGAGGTTTCCGCTCTCATTCTGCGCCAGCTCAAACGCAATGCCGAACGCTTCTTCGGGGCGCAAGTCACGAAAGCCGTAATCACGGTTCCCGCGTATTTCAACGATGCGCAGCGCCAGGCGACGAAAGATGCAGGGCGCATCGCCGGCCTCGAAGTCTTACGTCTGGTGAACGAGCCCACCGCGGCGTCACTGGCCTACGGTCTCGACAAGAAACAAAATGGCATCATCGCGGTTTATGATCTCGGCGGCGGCACTTTCGACATCTCTATCCTCAAACTGCACGATGGCATCTTCGAAGTGGTTGCCACCAATGGCGACACGCACCTCGGCGGCGATGACATCGACAATTTGCTGATTACGATTGCACTCGACGACGCTCGGGGCGATCTCGGACTCGATCTGCGCCGCAACGCTGAGGCTGTACAAGCTATTCGTAAATCCGTGATCGAGGCTAAGATCGCGCTCTCGTCGCAAGCTTCAACAAAACTCGATATAGAATTGCCGGGCGGTAAACGCTACCTGCGCGAGATCACGCGCGAGCGGTTTGAGCAACTCATTCAACCGATCATCGACCGCACCGTCGGCCCCTGCAAGCAGGCGCTGAAAGATGCTGGCCTCAAGCCCGAGCAGATGGACGAAGTCGTCCTGGTCGGCGGATCCACGCGCATTCCCAAAGTTCGCGCCCTCGTAAAGGAACTATTTCGCCGCGAGCCCCACACGGATTTGAATCCCGATGAAGTCGTTGCCCTCGGCGCGGCAGTGCAGGCCAATATTCTCGGTGGCGGTTCTGAAGCCACCGAGAACATGCTGCTTCTTGACGTCACGCCGCTTTCCCTGGGCATCGAAGTCGCAGGCGGCGTTACCGACAAAATTA
>Ga0182015_10003939_pt1 | contig 16291 bp, 17 predicted proteins | sample 712P3MmetaG_FD_120478 | JGI IMG/M metagenome (GOLD analysis project Ga0182015, IMG submission 120478) | Permafrost microbial communities from Stordalen Mire, Sweden - 712P3M metaG | ecosystem: Environmental > Terrestrial > Soil > Wetlands > Permafrost | place: Sweden: Stordalen | collected... | reverse complement strand
TTGCTCTCGTACGAAGTGGCGCGCCGGACCCGCGAACTGGGTATTCGCATGGCGCTTGGCGCGCAAAGGCGCGAACTAATGCGGCTGGTGGTGCGGCGCGGACTTCTCCTGGCGCTGGCCGGCGCAGTCATTGGCACAGGCGGGGCCATGGCGGTTACACGTCTCATGTCCGCGATGCTTTATAACGTGCGCCCTTACGATCCTGCCACCTTTGCGGGGGGTTGCATGCTGCTTGTGCTGGTGGCGCTAGTCGCATGTTCGATCCCCGCCCGGCGGGCGATGTGCATCGACCCCATGGTCGCGCTGCGCGACGAGTGATGCACACTGCCCAAATGACTGTTCCTCGATGGATCGATCCGACAACTCAACCGAATTACTTTTCACATCGAGCATTGGCCTGTTGGCAATCAGCAGCGTGCCGATGGTGGCACATGCCGATAGGAGCACGGAGAAAACCAAAAGGCTAATCATGGCAAATGTCGGGTCGATCTCTCGAAGCGAACGGTGCATGGTCTCAAGCGGCTTGCCAACAATGCGTTCGTCAAATCCTATCGAGTTGGGGTGCTCACGATGTGGTCATCGATCTCCCAGGTCATACACCCCTTCCTTTTTCGGCTGCTCTCCAAGGGCTTGCCGGATCACCGCCAGCAGCAGTGTGCTGTTCACCGGCTTTTGCAGGAAGGCCTTGGCGCCAGACTGAACGATGCGCTTTTGGTTTTCGCGAATGTCGCGCCCCGAGACCACAATTACCGGGACCGCGGCGAGGGTGGGTACGTTTTTGAATCGGTCCATCAACACGAAACCGTCGCCCCCAGGCAGGCCGAGGTCAAGAATGATCAGATCCGGCTCGTTCTTTCTTGCCTCAGTCATGCATGAGATTGCATCCGCGGCAGCGAACGTGTCGAAGTGGTGGGCCTGCAGACGGAGCTGAATGCCCTGGAGAACGTCCGGGTCGTCTTCCACGATGAGAATCTTCTTCGAGCCCATACTCTTACAAACCTCCGCTGCCGAGCGTCTCCCGATCCGAAAGCTTGGGGTGGCGCGGCGTTCGCCGTGCCACCCCGAGGCCGGACAGAGGACGTCAGCCCTTGAGCGCAAATTTTGGATTGAACAACAACCGTACCTCGGCGGCTAAACAAGGCTGCGGAAAAATGCGATCCATGAAGGGTACGGGCTTCAGCCCTTGAGGGTAGTTTTCGGTCGAGAAACCTGCCCTCATGCCGAAAGGCCCTCGTTGTCCAAGGCATTTTTCCGCAGGCTGTAAAGCCGCGTCTTTCCTTCAGTGTCCCCTTCGGCAAGCCAGGTATGCCAGTGGATTTTCAAAGAGAAAATCCGTCTTGCTGCGCGTCCCGACTCGATAAGCCGCCTGATGAGTGTATCGGCTTCAGACACGCAGACCGTGAGCGGCGATCAAACTCGAAACTTCTCAGCCCTGCTTTGCGCAGAGGCTGACAACGAACCTTAAGAAACAACACAGATCGACGCAAGCGATGGACTTTCATCGGGAACTGCCGATGACTCCGCAAGAGTGAGCCGTAACGCTCAGCGCCATCGTTCACGCACGAGACGCCACTCAAACCAGGGTGGCGTTTTCTGTTAGAGCGCCCGGCGGAAGCTGTAGGCAAAGTGCCGGCCGGACGAACAGGAAGGGGAGGCGGCGCGACGTATGTCAATTCATGGGTGCGCACGAGAGCTCCAGAACAGATGTCAGAGCAAGGCATCGAAGATGAGGTTCACGGCCTTCTGCTGGATCTCGCCACCAAGTCCATCGTCGAATCGCGCTTCCAGACAAAGTCCACTCAGTATGGGTTGCAACATCTGAATAGCCTGCGATCGTTTGAGAGCTCTCCGTCCAGAGCCTGCTGGCCCTAGAATCTCCACGAGGCGTTGTTCACTGGCGGATGAGATGAGCTTGGCGATAAAGCGTTGAAAACGTCTCTTGGCGGTAGCGTTCCTTATTGCAAAGAGCTTGAACTCCAACATCAGGATGTTCCAGGACTCGTCTGCGATGAGCCTGAGATAAAACTGCCGCAGCGCCTCTCTGTTTTGCTCGATGCTCGAAGACTTTCCCAGTGCATCTTCCATTTCGGCTTTATGCCGGAGAGCGTGTTCTTCGACCAGAGCCAGAAAGACGTCTTCCTTGCTCTTGAACTGGGCATAGATTGCGCCCTTGGTTCGGCCAGCCAATTTCGCAATCTCGCCTAACTCGGCGCCGGCATACCCATCGCGTACGAAGATGTTTTCAGCGGCACGGAGCAGCAACTCCCGAGTTTCCCTGGTTCTGAGTTCATGCTTGTTTGGTTTTGGCGTGATCATCGCCCTATATCGTAGCGGAATCTCCGATGAGACATCCGTCGACTGCTGTTTATCAAGCATCCTTGAGGCCTCCGGTCACAGATGTTCAGCGGAGCCGGCTATATGCCGGCCCCGTTCCTGCCCTGGTGCTTTCGAACTGCTTGAGGGTAGCGCTGTATCGCTTTGCAAGACTCTTTGCTACGCCATCCGCTACATTCTTGCTCTCTGATTCGCCGCGCACCGCCGCATGCAGTTGCTCGGTCACATGCAACTGTCCGGTCGCGTCGGTGATGGTTGCGCTGAACGTCATCTGGGTCTTGCCGACGAAGAAGCCGACCGGTCCCATGGTGGCTCGCTCGACCTGACTACCAGGCTTGAAGTTCATGATCGAGATCGAGATCGTGTATTGCGGGCAGGCATGTTGTTGATCAAGCTCTCCCTCTCGATAAACGTGCACTGCTCCCTGAACGCGTTGCAATCGATCCACGATGTGCTCGTAAACAAGTGCGCGATAGGCCGCCGGGACGTCTGCGTGGTTCCAATCGGGCGCCGCAACCAGAACTCCCGGTAAGGGTTGCCGGCACGCTACCGCTTCTTGTTCCGCGTGCACAGCAGGGAGGTCGCGGGCGGCATCTATTGGTTTAGCGGGCAACTGAGAATAAGCATTCAGGACGCGAGCCGCGTCGTTCGCGGGAAGGTAGAAGACTGCACCGTGATACGCAACTCCTGGGTCATGAAACTCAACAGTAAGTTGATTGACTTTGTGGTGCATGACGCTCGCGGCGGCCAGGCCGCCACCATCGGGAATGGCCATGCGTACGATACGCCCCGTCGTTCCCCACATCTCAACCTTCTCGCTCCCCGTACTCACTGCCGTAATCTCACGCCACGGCATAGTGTATCGACTTGATTTTCCGGTGAAGGTGAGGCCCTGGGAATTGACAGTGAGCGTGCCTTTCTCCTTCGGTTTTGCCTCGGGGAGACCATATGCATGCTGGACTTTCAGGGCAGTCCAGGCAGCGATCTGTGGGGCCCCACTTGAGAGTGCGGCACCTTCTTGTGCAGAAGCAAACTCGGTGCGGACGCCTTGCGCTGTGCAGAAGGCTACATGTAGCTGTAGAAGGACGAGAACTTTCCAAAAACGTGACATTCGATCTCCTTATTAGATACGTACTAGTTGGTATTTATAAGAGCAGAACTCATTTTGTTGTAGCCTCCTGAAAGAGACCGTGCTTGCAAAGCAGGAGAGGGATCTACCTCAGACTGCGACGCGAGAAATTGATGCACACTGTTGATTGCCATGCTGCCCTCGCCCACAGCGCTCGACACGCGCTTGACGGAGCCGTGGCGGATATCCCCAGCGCAAAACAGGCCCGGTAGACTTGTTTCGAGAAGGAAGGGACTACGGCGTTCTTTCCCCGAAGAGAAATCGTTCACGTCACGGCCGGTGTAGATAAAGCCGTGCTCGTCTCGCTGAAGGTTTCTCGGCAACCAATGGGTGGTGGCAGCATGGGCCCCGATCATGATGTACAGCGCGTCCGCTGGCCGGTCGTTCGGCTCGTCCCCCGTATGCATGGTTCGGATTGTTTGCAGGCAGCTTCCGCCAGCAACCGAGATAAGCTCGGTACAGTTTTCAACCTTCACATTTGATTTGGATCCAAGCTGGTCAATCAGATACCGGGACATCGTGGATTCCAGGGTAGAACTGCGAACGAGAATGGTCACTTGCCGGGCATAGTTGGCAAGAGCCATGGCTGCCTGGCCTGCGGAATTGCCACCGCCGATGAGGAAGACCTTCTTCCCGGCCAAGGTGGAAGGATCAGTGGCGGCGGAGCCATAGAACACGCCTTTGCCGATAAGACGCCGGACACCTTTACCCTGGTGAAGGCGCCACTCTACACCGGTTGTCAGGACGATCGCATTGGACTTCACATCTTCACCGCCGTCGAGTTTGACGCGATAGCCACCTGATCGAATGGGAACAATCTCGACAACCTGCCGGGTCAAAATCAACTCAGCGCCGAACCGCTTCGCCTGCTTGACTGCGCGTTCGCTAAGGTCCTCACCCGAGATACCGTTGGGGAAGCCTAGGTAGTTCTCGATCCGCGCGGAGGTGCCGGCTTGGCCGCCCATCGCTTTTCGCTCGACGAGCAAGACGCGCAAACCCTCGGAACTTCCGTAGACCGCCGCGGCAAGCCCTGCAGGGCCGCCGCCTATGATGAGTACGTCATAGCGCTGCTTGCTTGGCCGGGTACTGATTCCAAGTGCCTGGGCTACCTTTCGTGGTGTCGGAGGACTTGGAATAGGGAGGTCATCGACGAGGACCGCCAAATCGTTCTGTGGCTCGGCAGCGCTGGAGCTCTCGGCGCTTCTATCAATCCATTGGTGCGCAATACGATTCAATCTCAGAAAGGAACGAACGTCCCCCTGTTCTCTGTGGTTGTTGCCTCCGAGTACGCGAACCCGAGCCGTAGGTAGTGCCATGACATGCCTGGGTCCATCTTCGAGGCGCCTCTTCATGGCACTCAAGATAGTGTTGCCGCAATCCGTGGGGCCCTGAATGAGTTCCTGAAGTTGCTGAGTTTCAAACCGGGCAACCCGGCAGTTTGTCTTAGCCCGCAGTGAAGACACAGCGGGGATGCCGAAGAGAGCAGAGACCTCCCCACAGAAATCGCCTGCCGCAAATTCTGCGATGTGCACTTCAAGCCCCATCCATTCTTTTTTCATCTCCAGCACGCCGCTGAGCACAACACAGAATTGCAAGCGCTCACCCTCACGAACGAGCCATTCTCCGCGCTTGAGTTGGACGTCCGCTGCTTTACTCGCCAGATGTTCTCCATCCTTCGTGTCGAGGGACGCGAACAGTTCAAGTTTTTTGAGTGACTTCCCGGTGATCATGACTTCGACATTTCCGTGCCGCCAGGGCCTTATAAGGGACCACTCGTCGTGCGAAGAGAGTGTACGAGGCAGCACTGCATTTCTTATTAAATACCTACTAGTACGTATATTTAAACATGAGATGTCGCCTTTGGACAGCAAGATGCGAATTTCTTTTCGAAATTCCTGGCATTTTGATTTGTTCGGGCACGGCCCAACTCATCGGCCAAACTGGCGAAGGTGGTGATCGGCGTGCAAATAGCCCCACCGCATCCAGTTTGCTGCTGTCATTTTTCCGAAGATGGGATGCGGCACAAGAAGTCGTTGTGAGTCACCGCAGAATCGACCAAATGCCGCCAACAACGACGCCAGATCCTGAACAAAATCACCCGGAATCGAGCCGCCCTTTCCTTGTTCGACTTCCGGACGAGTCGGTACGCCCTTCGGCCACCGCATCGGGACGCTCAGGGCAAACCATTTGATCACTGTTCCTTGCATGAAGCCCGTTGCCGGGCTCACGGCCCTGCGTCCACAGGCGACTTCGTAGGAGTCATCCAGATGACGCACCATCTGGTGCACAGACATCACGCCCCAGCGGGCCGTGTCTGTTGCCGATAGGTCTGCCAGTCGAAGAGAGATCTCTCGCCGGTCGTTCTCATTGCTCAACGTCTTCATGAGAAATTGCGCCAGCTCAGTTTCGGATTATTTTGCTTGCACGCGGTGACACTCGGATTGCAATTTGCCGGCGAGCGAATCAGAAGAGATCGTTACCCGGCCGGCCGCATCCCACCATATGTAGTCCGAAGCGGCATACCGTGCGCCTGAACCCGAACTGACATTCGCAAAAATTATCGACATGCCATGGACGGGAACAATCGCCAGGCTGTTTCCCCCACCATTCACATATTCAACTGGAAATGCGGTTGCCGGCAGACCCATGGCAGCACCCTTCGCATCGCATTGGTATTGAATCGTCTGGCGTGAGAGGGGCTCTGAACCATTCAGATGAATTGTCAACTCGGTCCCTAGTGCGAGGGAGCTAAACGCCAGCGCACCCGCTCCTACCAGGATCTGCTTCCATCTTGCCTGCATCGTTCCGTGCATCGCATCGTCTCCGTCTTTTCACCGCACCTGAAAACGCTCAGCAGATGCGAGGTTCATGAAACTCCGGTGGCCACCACGAAGTACTGTGCAATCTCGGGTCCCGGATTGCGTACCCCATGCAAATCATTCGAGTGGAAGAACGCCGCGCCGCCGGGACCGAGGACCGCCGTCTTTCCTTCAATGGTAACTGCCAGCGTACCGCTGACCATCATCAGCAGCTCTTCGTGCTCGTGCCGGTGGGGTGGGTGCGGCGAGCCTCCCGCGGCGAGCGTCGTCTCGTGCGCTTCCAGATGATCCCCGGAGTGGGTCAGACCATCGAGGATCGGCCTGGACTGGTTTTGTCCATTCTGCTTGACCGGCAAGTCGCCATAGGGCTTGATGAACGAGCCCAGGGCCGAGGTCTCGGAAGCAAACGTAGACGACGCCGCCAGCAGCATTGGGATGGCCTGTAGAAACGTACGCCTGCCTGCATTCGTTGTTGCTGCCATGGAACCTCCCGTCCTGCGGTTGAGGTTGCCAACCTGCCCGGACTCTGACAGCGTTGTTATAGTCCTGCGTGGCGCGTTAAATCAAGACCGAACAAGCGCATCCGAAGCGCGGTACGCACGCCCCTTCCGTCTACTTTACCGGGTGTTGCCGGAGAAGACGGCCAGCACCATTCTCCCGGCCAGGGCGAGCGAAATCGCGGTTTCACTGTTAATATCGTCGGGAACAAATTCACGGGGGCACGATGTCTTTTAAGCCAAATCGCCGCAGCTTCCTCATTGCCAGTGGACTTACCGCTCTGGCCTCATCCAGAGCATTTGGTGCAAACGACACCATTCGCATAGGGGTCATAGGAGCCGGCGGCCGCATGAGAAACCTGCTCGATGCCGCCGATGAATCAGGCACACCGTATGAGATCGTGGCCGTGAGCGACGTGTATGGGCCTCGCCGCGACGCGGTGAAGGAGCGCTCGAAGGGCCTCGCGACCACGCACCTCGACTATCACGAGGTCCTGGCGAAGGATATGGACGCGGTGCTCATCGCCGCCCCGGATCACTGGCACGTTCGCATGGCGGTCGACGCCCTGGCCGCCGGCAAAGACGTCTACCTCGAAAAGCCTGTCACCCACACCATCGAAGAAGGGGCCACGTTATCCCACGCGGTTCACAGCAGCAAGCAGGTTCTGCAGTGCGGCATGCAGCAGCGCAGCTGGACGCATTTCCGCAATGCGGTCGAATTGATCCAGGGGGGTAGTCTGGGGCGCGTAACCCAGGTAAGAACGTATTGGTGGCAGAACTACTCCAAGGGAAATTGGGTTCCCAAGCCGATTGACACCCAGGCGTTGGATTGGAAGATGTGGCTTGGAGGCGCACCCGAGCAGGAATTTAGCCTGGAGAAGTTTTATCGCTGGCGGTGGTTCTGGAATTTCGGCGGCGGCGCCATGACCGATCTGTTTAGCCACTGGATCGATGTGGCGCAATGGGCGATGAAGTCTGACGAACCGCGCGCAGCCCAGATGCTCGCCGACAAATATGTTTTTGAGGATTGGGACTGTCCCGACACCATTCAGGCGGCGCTCCGCTATCCCGGGTTCGATGTCGTCTACGAGGGCAATATGAGTTCGTCCATAGACGATGGCGGCCTTGAATTCCGTGGCACCGAGGCAACCCTCAAGATCGATCGGGCCGGCTTCGCTATATTTCGTGAGGGTTTGAAGAGCGGCCAAAATCCAATCCTCAGCGAAGACAGTTTCATCGACGGAACCACCACGCATATGGAAAATTTCTTTGCATGTGTCAAGACGCGTAAGCAGCCGAATGCGCCGGTGGAAGCCGGCATCGCCGCCGCGCGTGCCGGGCACATCGCGAACCTGGCCTATAAGCACACCGGTCAGATCACATGGCCGCCCAAAGGCACATCCTGATCTGGCCCGGTATACTCCGGCTCTGCGGTGCTTTGCTTCTGTGCCTGCCCACAGTCTTACATGCGCAATATGCGCGTTTCGTGGATCCCTTCCTCGGCAGCGCTGGGGGAGGGAACACCTTTCCCGGTGCGACGCTCCCGTTCGGCATGTTGAAGGCCGGCCCTGACACCGGTAACAACACCGCGAACAGTGGCTGGACGGCCGATCAGCCCATCAACGGCTTCAGCCAGACCCATGTAAGCGGAACTGGTGGCGGAGCGAAATACGGAAATATTCTCATTCAGCCAACCACCGGCGAGGTCTTGCCTGTAGACCACGGTTCAGCGCGTTCGAACGAGCGGGCTACCCCTGGTTTTTATGGGGTAAGACTGACCCGCTACAACATTGGGGTAGAAATCGCCAGCGCTCGCCGCAGCGCCATCTATCGCTTCACCTACCCTGCTGCATCGCAGACAAGTCTTGCGTCACGGGCCAATTTGCTGATCGATGCGGGACATTGCCTGATCTCCGGCGCGAAGTACGGGGAGGGTCAGGCCATTTCGTCCTCCTCGGTGGATGTCCTCTCTTCGACAGAGATTACAGGATCCACCAGTGTCACCGGTGGCTGGAACAAGCAGCCAAACTCGTACACGGTTTTCTTTTACATTGTGAGCGACACTCCCACCAGATTCGCCGGCACGTGGCGTGACGGCGTGCTGCATCCGGAAAGCCGAAGGGAGGCGCCGATGAAAGATAGTAAGACCGGTACATGGCTTAGCTTTCACATGCATGCCCGTCAGGTAGTAAGGGTGAAGATTGGGATCTCTTTTCTCAGCGTGGAGCAGGCAAAGCACAATGCAATTTCCGAGATCCCCGATTTTGACTTTGATCATGCGCGCGCGACAGCGGCGAAAGCCTGGGACGAAGCACTGCAGCCGGTCTCGATCGAGGGAGCAAGCGCCGACGAGCGACAGCAGTTTTATACGGCGATGTATCACACCATGCTGATGCCTGCCGATCGCACCGGCGAAAACCCTCTCTTCGATTCCCACGAGCCCTCATACGACGACTTTTACGCTATCTGGGATACGTTCCGAAGCTCCAGTCCACTGCTTACGCTGGTTGCCGAAACGCGTGAAAGTGAAATCGTTCGCAGCCTCGTCGATCTCTATCGGCACGAAGGATGGTTGCCCGACGCCCGCAGCGGCAATTACAACGGGCGTGTGCAAGGCGGCAGCGACGCCGATATGGCGATCGTGGATGGCTATCTGAAACATCTGCCAGGCGTCGACTGGGAAACCGCCTACAAGGCAGTCGTGAATGACGCCGAGCAGACACCTGCCGATCCGTTCAAAGAAGGCCGCGGCGATCTTGACGATTGGCGTGACCTTGGCTATCTCACCATCGAAGGAACCGACCGTCCCGCCTCCAAACATATGGAGTATGCGGCGAATGATTATGCTGTGGCTCTTATTGCTAAAGGCCTCGGCAAGGACGCCGACTATCGCAAGTACAGCCAGCGAGCGTCCAACTGGAAGAACCTTTGGGACCCTGATGCGGCGGACCAGGGTTTTCAGGGATTCATCTGGTCACGGCACCGGGATGGAAGCTGGAAAACAAATTTCGATCCTCTTCTCTCCGGCACCTGGGGCGGCGATAATTTCTACGAAGGCAACTCCTGGACTTACTCCACCTTTGTTCCTCAGGATGTCGCGGGGCTGATCGATGCCAGCGGCGGTAGCCCTCGCTTTGTCGAGCGTATGGATGCCTTCTTTAGTCTTCCGGGCCGCTATGACGTCTCCAACGAGCCCGGTTTTCTCACCCCGTATCTCTATATCTGGGCTGGGCGGCCAGACCGCACGCAAAGCCAGATCCGCGCCATCCTCGCGGAGAGTTACCATTCCGGCCCCAAAGGTCTTCCAGGGAATGACGATTCTGGCGCCATGTCCTCCTGGTACGCATTTGGAAAAATCGGAATCTACCCCAACGCCGCTCAGGACGTGTATTTGATTGGTAGCCCCGCCTATCGATCCATGACGATTCAGCTTGCGCACGGTCATACCTTTACCATCGAAACCGAGGGCAATCGCCAGGACACACCGTATATCGCGAGTGCTACGTGGAACGGCCAAACCTACTCCAGGGCCTGGTTCACGCATGAGCAATTGATGCAGGGTGGCACGCTACGTTTGGTGATGTCTGCCACGCCCACGCACTGGGGCTCTTCTGAGCCTCCACCATCGATGTCAGTGCCGGTCCCGGAATCTCGCTAACCGCTTGAATATGTCTTCAGGAGAGTGTTTCCGGTCAAGAGTGGGCACGACAAAACGTTAGCGATGGGTTGGGCGGTGCAGCAGAAAAAAAATAGCCCCACCCTTCGTTCTTAGCGAAGGGTGGGGCGTCACAATCAGAACTGGATACGTGCTACGATTTGCCCGCTGCGTGGAGGATAGTTGCTCCCCGCACCGTTTATGCTGTCGCCAAAGTAACCGAATCCGTTGGTGATCGAACCATTGGATCCATATTGGATTGGCTGCAGCGCGTTTCCGGTACCGTTCAAACTTGGGTAGGCCCAGCGATTGAACACATTGAAAAAGTCAGCGCGAATGTCGAAGGCCAGTCCTTCCTTAAGCGGGAAGACCTTGCCGAGCCCTAACTGCTCATTGGGGTACCGGGCATTGCGAAAATCCGAAAAGCGCGGCTTCGCTGTCCCATACTGGCCCACTGCAGGGTCAGACCATGCAGCTGGATTAAGAACAAATGCGGTGCGAGGACTACGCGACCGGTGCGTCGCCCAGCGCTTCCTTTGTCATGGCCAGGTAGAAGGGAGGCATTGGATCCTTGGGAGACAAAGACCGCGCCGCTTCTAACGGCGAAATTCCCAGGCTGAAGTCGTTCTGTAGATAGTAGACGACACCCAGGTAAAATTGCGCAATCTCGGAGGAAGGCTCAATCGAGATTGATTTTGATAAGACAGCTTTTTGCAACATCCGGGCGGTGCGCGAACAGAGCCAACCTCGCTTTGAGAATCAACGCCGGCACAAAATTTGGATCGAGCCGCAGGGCTTCACTGACTTCCTCATCGGCCCGGCCAAATTGCATTTTCGCAAGGTCATCTTTTGCCTTGTCGTACTGTTGTTGCGGTGGCGCCAATTCTACCCTTGCGTCATCTGGCATCCGGCAGCAGCCCCTTCTCCACCAGCACGGGGGGCCTGCGGTGCCGGGTCGCCTGCTCGTAGGCGTACGCCCAGCCAAGCAAATCGCCGTCTCTCCACAGCTTCGTTGAGATCTCCAAACCGAACGGCAAGCCATCGGGGTAAAAGCCGCCGGGAACCACTACAGCGGGAACGCCAATCATGTTGACCCAACTGGTATCGCTGTGTGGGCCACCGCTGATTTGCCCATCCTGCGGCATGGTCTCGTCCGGCGGCGGCATCTGGGCTGCCGGATAGACAAAGCCATCGAGATGCAGCCGATCCAGCGTCTCGTTATAGGCTTCGATCGTCTTCCCCCGCGGAATCGTAAAGTTCGCCTCGAATTGTGGGTCGCCCTCGATGGTTGTCTGCTTCATTTTGGGCCGGTCCTTTTGGGTTTCCTCATCGCCGCTGATGATCGCGGGCGGCAAAGGCGAACCGACGAGCTTTTCGTATTCCTCTGCTGAATGGAACTGGGGCGGCCCATACGCGGCGAGAAACTTCTCCGTCCCTTCTCGAACGTAGGGCAGCGTGCACACCCGGGACACTGTTTCGGCAAAACTATCGGGCAAAATAGAATCGTCGAACACAACCGTTGCCCCCGCGGCCCGCAAACCTTCCAGAGCCTTCATGAACGCTTCCCGCGTTTCCGGCCGCAGAGGGATCAGCGCCGCGGATCTGTGCGCTGCAGTCATGCTCGGCGACTCCCCGGGGACGCCCTGGAAGGGAATGCCTGCTCCCTGCAGAATGAAAGCCGGTACGCCGAAACGCTTGCCCTTGAGTGCATCCGTCTTCAGGTAGTGGGTGTACGGACCGCGCTCAGCGAGGCGTGGGGAGCCGCTCGTCCTGGAATCCGATGGGTCTTCACCTGCCATCACATCGAGCGCGATGGTAGCGTCCGTCACGTCGCGCGCGATGGGCCCCGTGTCGTCCAGCAACCAGTCTAGTGGAGCGATGCCGGTGATGCTCACCAAGCCGCGCGTAGGGAATACGCCCACCACCGAACTGGTGGAGGCCGGCATCCTGATCGAATTGCCGGTGTCGGTTCCATTGCCCAGCAGTGCGAAGTTCGCAGTGACGGCGGTCACCGTCCCTCCAGAAGAACCTCCCGGGCTGAATCGGACATCGTACGCATTCCCAGTGCGGCCATACGCGGTGCTGCGATTGGTGTCGCTGGCGGCGAAGTCCGGCATGTTCGTTTGTCCCAGAATGACCGCCCCCGCAGCGCGCAGTTTCACCACGATAGTCGCATCCTTAGGGGCGACTAACTCGTGCCCGGGAATCATGTACCCTTGCCACCCGTCGGTGGTCACGAGGCCTTTGATGGAGGTGTTTGCTTTGGTGACGATGGGGACGCCCCACATCGGCCCACGCTGGTAGTGGCTGCCGCCCGTGGCAGCCTCCGCATCCTCGCGCGCTGCCGTTGCCAGGGCTCCCGGCGCATCTACATTCTGCACTGCGCGGTAGATCCCGTTGTATTTCGCGATCCGCGCCATGTACCACTGCACTACCTCGGTGACGGTGTATTTATGACTGGCATACATGGCCTCGAGCTGCGGGATGGTGACCTCGAGGAGGTCGCGATCCATCGCCTCTTGTCGAGGAGCGGTTGCGGCAGCCGCTCGTGCCCCGCTCGTGCCGAATGCCGAGACTGCGAGCACCAGTAGCAAATACCAACGAGTTCGTATCTTCATAGCATCCCTCCAGGTGAAACCTCGACGAGCCTGATCCTTCCAAAACGCCGCGAGCAGCCACTTCACTGGACAACCTTACGCCCTCAGTGATTTGAGAATGCGGTTAGGCTAGCTCGCTGATAGACTGCTGGCACTACGTTGAGCCTAATACTTCTGCTTTGTTGCCGGGAACGATGACCATCGCTGAGGGCACACAGTTTGGTCCCTATCGCCTGCTCGAGAAAATCGGGGCAGGCGGCATGGGCGAGGTGTATCGAGTCTTCGACACCCGGCTGGAGCGCGAGGTTGCTCTGAAGCTGGTCTCGGAGAGCTACCTTGGCGTAGGCAGCGGAACCCCCTCACCTGCGGGTACACCGCAGCCCCAGGAAACGCCGGGGGCACATCTATCGCGTGACCGCTTCCTGCGCGAAGCCAGGTCCGCCGCCACCCTGAACCATCCCAACGTTTGCGCGATTCATGACACCGGCGAACAGGACGGCCGGCCTTACCTGGTGATGGAGTTGCTGCGTGGCGTTACGCTCAAGCAGTATCTCGCGCAATCGGGCGGAAAGGGACTGGCGCCCGACGAGGTCATTTCCTTCAGTCAGCAAGCGGCGGCAGCCTTGGCGGCAGCCCAGGCCAAGGGGATCATCCACCGGGACATCAAGCCGGCAAACCTGTTTGTGCTGGATGCGGACCGCGGCAAGCGTCAGATCAAGATTCTCGACTTCGGCCTGGCGAAGAAGCAGAGTGGTGTAGCCGTGGTGGATTCGCGGGCGTATAGCCCATCGGTAAGCGACGACCTGACTGCGGCTGGGCCAGGGACCGCGACCATGGAGCTGACCAGCCCCGGTTCGGCGATCGGCACCGTGGCTTACATGTCTCCAGAACAGGCCAAGGGCGTGCCCCTCGACGCACGGACTGATCTGTTCAGTTTGGGAACGGTGATCTATGAGATGGCCACGGGCAAAACGCCGTTCGGAGGCGGTTCGACGGCAGAAGTTTTTGCCGCGCTGTTGCGCGAGAACCCGCCGCCGGTGAGCACTCTGAATCCAGCCATGCCGAAAAAGCTGGATGCCATCGTGGAAAAGCTGCTGAAAAAGGATCCGGCTCTGCGCTATGCAAGCGCCGATCAGTTGCGGGGAGATCTGGAGAGTCTGCATGCTCCCGTCCTGCTCCCAGCGGAAAAGGCTGCACGGAGGAACTGGCCCTGGGTGGCTGCCGTGGCCTTGCTGCTGCTGATTGTGGGCGGTTTGGCCTGGTGGAAGTACCGGCCTGCCCCTGCGCCGGCCACCGGCGGCGAAAGTGCAGCCGGAGTTGCGCCCAAAGCAGCAAAGGATTTGATTATCCTGGCGGACTTTGTCAATCACACCGGAGACCCGGTCTTTGACACCACGCTGAACCAGGCGCTGCAGATCGACCTGGAGCAATCCCCGGTCTTGAATATTGTCAGCCAGCAGCATCTGTCCCAGAGCGTGAAGTATCTAGGCAAGCCGTCCGATACGCCCGTAACTCCCGAGATCGCGCGCGAGATCGGGGAGCGCGAGGGGGTGAAGGCGATTCTCACCGGCACGATTGCAAATCTGGGCAAGCAATATGTGATTACGCTGACGGCCCAGAACACCGCCACAGGTGACGAAATCGTAAGCGAGCAGGCACAGGCCCCGGACAAGGAACACGTGCTGGATGCGCTGAGCAGGGCCGCTGCGGCCATCCGGGGCAAGCTGGGCGAGGACCTGGAGAGCATCAAGAAACTCGACACGCCTTTCGGTCAGGCGACGACGACCTCCCTGGAAGCGTTTCGCGCCTATGCGCTGGGCGATAAGGCTCACGTCAGCGCGCACGATATCCCGGAGGCAGAGGGCCATTACCTACGGGCGGTTTCGCTCGATCCCAACTTCGCTATGGCTTATGCGCGGCTTGGGGTGGTGTACATCAATAGCAACCAGGTGGGGAAGGCCGACAAGTACTTTGCCAGGGCTTACGCGCTTTCGAAGAATGTGAGCGAGCGGGAACGGCTCTACATTACCGGCCACTACTACCAGAACGTGACCGGTGACATGCCCAAGGTCGTCGAAGCGCTGCAGGAGTCTATCCAAGCCTACCCCAGTCAGGTTGATAGCGTTATCAACATCACCGCGGCGTATTCCGCCTTAGGCGACTTTGTGAAGTCCCTTCCCTTCGCAGAGAAAGCGGTGCAGATGCAACCGGAGGATTCGATTGCTGCGGAAAATCTCTTGGGCGCCTATGTCGGCTTAAATCGGATGAACGATGCCCGCACAGAAATGGAACGGGCCGACAAGTTGGGCCTCGACACCAGCACGTTGGATCGTACGGTCCGGTTGCAGGCTTATTTCCTGCTGGGCGAACCAAACGAAGTGCAGAGGATGATGACTCTATCTGCGGGCCAGCCGGATGAATTTCTGGCTACACAAGCTTTGGCTGGTACGCAGTTGTTTTCCGGCGAATACCAGGCAGCGGCAGCGACTACGCAGCGGGTGTTTGAGCAGGCGGGGCTGGCCAAGGCTCCAGACGTGCAGGCGAATGCCCTTTTAACCAACGCGGCCAGCCGGGGTTTCGCGGGCTTGTGCGAAGGCAATGAAGAATCTGTGCAAAGGGCGTTGGCTTTGGACAGGAGCAGGCAAACGGAGTCGTTCGCGGTGCTCACTGCGGGCATCTGCGGAAACAGCAAACTGGTTGGGTCCAAAGCTCAGGAGTTGAGCAGGAAGTATCCGGACGACACATTTATCCAGCGTGTATTTATACCTTTGGCTAAGGCTTTCGGGGCCCTTTCCGCGGGCCAGCCGCGAGAGGCCATCGACGCTGCCGAGCCCGCCAAGTCGTTTGCCCTGATTTATCCGGGAGTCTATGTACAGGGCCTGGCGTATCTGCAACTGCATGATGCAACCCAGGCGGCTAGTGCATTTCGACTTGCGACCCAATCTCCAGGCGGTATTTTGCAGACCACGGCGCCCTTTTACGCCCAGGCGCAACTGGGCTTAGCGCGGGCCTATGCCATGGGCGGCCACAAGGCAGAGGCGAAAAAAGCCTATGAAGCATTCTTTACCACCTGGAAAGACGCCGATGCCGATCTGCCCATGCTGGTGGCGGCAAAAAAAGAATACGCCGCGTTGTAACGGTTTCCGCTCCTGAAATTTTGCCCTCTGGAACCATGCCAGCCGTGCCCCCTTCGGCGTAAGATGGCTCATCCTTCGGACCATGTCGTCAGAAGGGAGGCAATTTATGTGGGCCCATTGTTC
>Ga0182015_10003938_pt1 | contig 16292 bp, 15 predicted proteins | sample 712P3MmetaG_FD_120478 | JGI IMG/M metagenome (GOLD analysis project Ga0182015, IMG submission 120478) | Permafrost microbial communities from Stordalen Mire, Sweden - 712P3M metaG | ecosystem: Environmental > Terrestrial > Soil > Wetlands > Permafrost | place: Sweden: Stordalen | collected... | reverse complement strand
GCCGGCAGCAACCCGCTCGCCGGCGTGCTGCCCGGGTCCTGGGCTGACCCGTTCATCATCGACGGCGGCGCCGACGTGCCGCAGTTCTACGTCCAGAACTTCCACATCCCACCGTTCCTGCTGGCGATCTACCAGGCGGCCGGAGCTGCCTACGACATCCCGTGGCAGACGCTCGCGGCGATCAACGAGGTCGAAACCGATTACGGCACCGATCTCGATGTCTCCTCCGCCGGCGCGGTCGGCTGGATGCAGTTCCTGCCCAGCACCTGGAAGCGCTACGGCGTCGATGCGAGCGCCTCCGGCGTACGCGACCCCTACAACGCGGCGGACGCGATCTTTGCCGCCGCGCGCTACCTCGCAGCCGCCGGCGGCGTGCACAACCTGCCGGGCGCGATCTTCGCCTACAACCACTCGCACGCCTACGTGCGGTCGGTGCTGCTGCGCGCCGAGCTGCTGACCGGCGAGCCGAGCGCGCTGGTCAATGCCGTCAGCGAGCTCGCGGAGGGGGACTTCCCGATCCAGCTGCGCTACCACGCGAGCTACGGGCCGCTGGTCTCCTCGCACCCGACCGCCACGGCCGGCGCCGCCGCGGCCAGCGGCGTGGGCGCCGCGCCGGCCCCCACGGCTGTCGGCGCCGCCGCCGCCGCGGGCTCGCCTTCGCAGACCACCGCCGAGGACATCTTCGCCTCCTCCGGCGCCGCCATCGTCTCCGCCCAGGACGGCACGATCATCCGGATCGGGCGCAACCGCAAGCTGGGCCGCTTCGTGGTCGTACGCAATGCGTTCGGCGACCGCTTCACCTACGGAAACCTCGCCTCAGTCTCGGCCTGGTACCCGACGCCGAAGCCCCCGCGGCCCAGCGCGGCGCTGCTCTCGGCCGCCGCACCGGCCGCGCTCGCGCCGGGCCCGCACCCGACCGCGCCGGCGACGGCCGGCGCACAGTCCTCCGCCGCGCGGCCATCCGGGTCGCTGTTCCGCCGTGCGGTAGCCGGCGCCGCGGCGGCTGCGGCAGCGCCGACGCCGACGGTGGCAACCATCAACCTCAGGTCGAGGCCGACTGTTGCGACGCTATTCACCCCGCTCGCGGTGCTCGATCGCGCCGTCCGCGGCGCCGCCGTCGGCCGGGCGCACCACAGCCTGCTCGAGCACTACTACACCGGCGCCTTCGGCCTGCGGCCCAGCGCCCTGCAGTTGGCGCGCCTCACGGTGGGCTCCCACGTGCTCGCGGGAACGATCCTCGGCCGCCTCGCGCACACCACGGGCTCGCGCCGCGCGCACCTGATCTTCGAGCTGCGCCCGGTCGGCCCCGGAGAGGCGCCAATCAACCCGCGCCCCTTCCTCGACGCCTGGTCGCAGCTCGAAACTCTCGAGCTGCACCGCGACAGTTTCAACGCGCCGTTCTTCGGTCCCAACCTGCACGCCCTGAGCGTCGGCACGGTGCTGGTGGCGAGCCAGGTGGACATCGAGCGAATCGTGCTCCAGGACACGCACGTGACGCTTCCCTCCTGCGAGCGCACGGCGATCGCCGACGGCAACGTCGACCGGCGCGTGCTGGCGACGCTCGAGGTACTCGTGCTCCACGGGATCGATCCGACGGTCAGCGGCGCCTGGTGCGCTACCGGCGCCCATCGCCCGCTGAGCGCGGCGATCCTGAAGACGGGCTACGCGATCGCGCTGAGTGCGCTCGACGGACAGCCGGCCGCGGGCGTGGCGGACGTCGCGATCAAGGCGCTCGCCGGGCTGCGCGGCGACGCGCGGCCGTCCGTCAGCGAGCGCACGCAGCCCGGCCAGATCGTGATCTCGTTCGCACCCGCGCGCGCGCCCGAGGCGCTCGCCGCCGCCGCGTCCTTCACGGCCGGCTTCGCCCTCTCCTCGACGCGCTGGTCGCAGCTCGACTCGCGCCTGGTGGCGATCCCCGAGCCTCGCGTGCCCACCGCGATCTCGACAGCCGCGCTGCGGGCCGCCGTCCACGGCGCCACCGCGCGGCTCGCCAAGCACCGCTGAACGCCAGGGGGCGGCGCCACCGCGCCGGCGACTATCGGCGACGCAGCCCGATCCCCTCGAGGATGTGGGCCACCGTCTCGCACGCATCGACCGCGGCCTCGAGCGACTCGAAGATGTCGCGCCAGCGAATGACGACCATGGGATCGGTGCCGCCGGCGAACAGCGAGGCGACCGCGTCGCGCCGCAGCCGATCCCCTTCGTTCTCCAGACGATGGATCTCGACCAGATGCGGGGCGAGCCCATTGCCGTCGCGAAGGCAGCCGAGGGCTTGGGAGACCTGCTCGCACGCGCCGACGAGCACGTCGGCCAACTCGACGGCCTGCTCCATCGTCGCCTCCACCGCGTAGAGGCCGAGGGTGTCGGCAACCTGTTCCGCGTGATCGACGATGTCGTCGAGCGCCGTGGCGAGCCGGTGACCTTCGGCGGCGTCGAACGGCAACTGCGAGCGGCGTGCGTCGGCCAGCCGGTGGATCACGTCATGGGTGATGCGATCGCCCTCGTGCTCACATTGGCGCACGTCGCCGGCGAGTCCCGCGCGGTCCGGATAGTCGGAGATCAGGTCCCGCAACAGCAGGGCCGTGCTAACGACGTTGCGTCCGGACTCTTCGATCAGCTCCAGCAGGCCTTCGTCGACGCGTCGTCGCAGCATCGCCATGATCAACGAACAGTACGCATGCCGCGCCGCCCTCGCCGAACTTTCACGACTTCTTCACCGCTGCATCACAGCATCTTCACCCCGACCGTGCAACAGCGCGCGAGCCTGGTTCGTCGATGCACGAAGAAGGCGAGATGATCCGCATCGACGATATCGAGCTGGCCCCGGGCGAGGGGCTCGTTCGAGTAGGCGGCCAGGTCCTGACGCTGTCGGTCCGGGAGTTCCAGCTGCTGGTCGCGATGGTCCAGCGCACCGGCGGCATCGTCGGGCGCGAGGAACTCTGCCGCCTGGTCTGGGGTCGCGAGCTGCGTCCCGGCGATCGCTCGGTCGACGTCTACGTCAGCAAGCTGCGGGCAAAGCTCGAGCACGCGGTGCCCGATCGCCGCTACATCCACACCCACCCCAGCTTTGGCTACCGCTTCGAGCCGGCGGGCAGGCCGGCGTGTGACTCGGCCGCTGCCGCTCCCCACGCTCCCCCGGTCGCCGGCGCATGGGCGCGCGAGGAGGCGCCACAGAGCAGATAATGCGATAACCAGGACTCCGACTGGCGGGGGCAAACCGAGCGCGTGGAGCGCGGAGGGCATCGAGATGGCTTTCAGGACTTCGATCGGCAAGGCGGGGGGCCGTCCACACTTCGCGGAGGAACTGCGAGAGCTCGAGCAGCACGCGCTTGGCGGCATCGACATCGTGCTCGAGCAACTCGACCGCACACTGGAGGCGCTGGCCCACCAGGATGTGGAGCTGGCCTCCTTCGTGATCGCCGACGACGACCGCGTCGACGGGCGCTATCTGGAGGTCCATCAGGGCATCCTCTCGTTGCTGGCCCGCCAGGCCCCGGTCGCCGGCGACCTGCGCCTGGTTGCGGCGCTCCTGCACGTGATTATGCGCGTCGAGCGCATGGGCGACCAGTGCGTGAACATCTGCAAACAGCTGCCGCTGTCGGGCCACGAGCCGCCGACCCAGCCGGAGATCCTGGGGCTGCTGTTGCGGATGGGCGAGATCGCGCGCTCGGAGGTATCCCAGGCCAAGCGCTCGTTCGCCGACCGCGACGTCGGCCTCGCGGCCGATCTGGTGCGCCAGGATCGTGAGGTGAATCAGATCCAGCGCGAGATCTTCCGCCTCGCGATCGAAGCCGGCGAGGACATCGACACGCGCGAATGGGCGATGCACATGACGCTCGTCGCGCGATGCCTGGAGCGCGTCGGCGACAACGCGGTCGACATCGGCGAGCAGACCACGTTCGTGGTGACGGGACTTTTCCGCGAGTTTCCAGGCACTTCGCCCCTCGGCGCCTAGTCCGCGACGGCCTGATCGTGTGAAGATCCGGTGACCACCGCCACGACGCCGCCGCCGCCGGCATAGACTTTGGACAGATGGTTCGCGCTTCTGCGGTGGAGGAAACCCTGCCGGCCGACCCGACCGCGCACCCGGGCGCTTCGTTGAGCCTGCGAATCGCCGTCCTCGACCGCGACTCCGGGTTCCTCGCCGTGCTCGGCAAGCGTCTGGAGCGGGCCGGCTGGGAATACCGCGTGCTCGGGTCCTCGGTCGCCCCGGAGACGATTGTGCCGATGCGCCTCGGCGCGATCGTCGTCGACCTGGCGGTGATCGGCCCGAGTTGCTGGGAATGGCTCGAGCGTCTGTGCGGGGCGCTGCCGGAACTCGGGGTGGTTGTCTGCACCGGCTCCTCGACGGTCGCGCAGCGCGTGCGCGGCCTGCGGCTCGGCGCCGATGACTGGCTGACCAAGCCCTGCCATCCGGAGGAGCTGATCGCGCGCGTGGAATCGGTCGTCCGCCGCCGGCGGCGGCTCGAAGGCTCGACGGCCGTGGAGCCCGTGGTAGCCGGCGAGGTGGAGATCCAGCGCGATCAGTTCCAGGCGTTCGTGGATGGCGTCAGCATCGATCTGACGCGTCGCGAATTCGAGCTGATCGAATTGCTCGCCGCTTCCGGCGGCCGTGTGCTCGAACGTGAGTTCATCTACCAGCGCCTGTGGGGCTACGCGATGGTCCGGGGCGACCGCTCGGTCGACGTGTTCGTACGCAAGCTGCGCCAGAAGCTCGAGCGCGTGTCGCCGGATTGGCGCTACATCCACACACACTTCGGGATCGGCTACCGCTTCGCGGCCGAGCCGGCGGCGGGCGTGCCCGCCGTCATCGCGCCCGTGGCCGAGCCGGCGCTCCTGCAATCAGACCGCAGCGACGAGTTCGATCTCGCGCGGGCGTAGAAGCACGATCAGCTGGCCGCCGCGGATCGCCGCAATCCCGCCCTTCTTCATCTCGATCCGCGCTCCGGTCATCGACGCGACGAGCCCGGAGAGGTCGGGCTCGTGGCCAACAAGTAGTACCGAGCGCCCGGGGGTACTCGACGCGAGCAGCTCGGCGGCGTCGCGCTCGCCAAACCCGCCCGCCAGCGGCTCATGCACGACCACCTCCCCCCCGAGCTGCGCGCACATCAGCCGCGCGGTGTCCAGCGCCCTCACCCGGGGGCTCGCGAAAACGTACTCGAAGTCGATCCCCAGCCGGGCGAACGCGAGACCGGCGGCGCGTGATTGCTCCTCGCCACGCGGCGTCAGGCGGCGGTCGAAGTCGGCGCCGCCGCCGTGGGGCTCGGCGTCGCCATGCCGAAGCAGCCAGAGGGTCCCCGCCACAGCTGCGAGCCTATAGCCTGACCTGATGATCTGCGGCTGCATCGACATCGGATCCAACACGACGCGCCTGCTGGTCGCCGAGCCCGCCGACGGGCGCCTGCGCGAATTGATGCGCCAGCGCGCCTTCACGCGGATCGCCAAGGGCCTGCGTCGCGACGACACGATCGGCGCCAAGAAGATCGCCGAGGTCGTCGAGGTCGTCGCGACCCAGGTGCGGCTCGCGCAGGAGCTCGGCACCGAGACGATCCGCGCCGTCGCCACCGCCGCGATCCGCGAGGCTTCCAACCAGCACGAGTTCACCCGCGCGATCGCTGACGGCGCCGGCGTCGAGGTCGAGGTCCTGAGCGATGAGGAGGAGGCGCGGCTCGCGTTCGTCGGAGCCACGAGCGCACTCGACCATCCACCGGACGGCGACATCGCGGTGATCGACGTCGGCGGGTCCTCCTCGGAGATCGCCATCGGGACGATCGTCGACGGCGTGCGAGCGTCCAGTTCGTTTCGGATCGGATCGGGGTTCCTCGCCGATGCCTACCTCCACGGCGATCCGCCCACGATCGAACAGCTCGCGCAGGTGCGCGCGCATGTTGGCGGCGTGTTCGAGGGTTTCGCGCTGCCCACGCCCGAGCTCGCCGTCGCAGTCGGCGGCTCCTCGACCTCGCTGCGGCGGCTCGTGGGCGGCGTGCTCGACCACGAGACGCTCGAGCGGGGCCTGCGGATCCTCGCCACCACGCCGAGCGACGAGGTGGCACGAGCTTTTGAGATGGAGCCCGAGCGAGTGCGTCTGCTACCGGGCGGGATGCTCGTGCTCGAGGAGATCTCCGACCGCCTCGAGCGCCCGCTGCTGGTCGGGCGCGGCGGGCTGCGGGAGGGCGTGATCCTGGAGATGCTGATCGCCGCGGGCTGGAGCGCATGACGCTGTCCGCGGACCAGCCCTTCGGGGAGGCGGCGGCGGCGATCGTCGCCGCGCGCACCGACGCGGTCTTCGCCTGCCGGCCCAAGGCGGTGCTCGACATCGGCGAGATCGAGGGCGTGCATGCGATGCGCGTCGCGACGCGCCGCTTGCGCGCGGCGCTCGAGGTCTTCGGCCCGTGCCTGGACCGCAAGCACCGAGCGCGCGCGCTGGCCGAGGTCAAGGCGCTGGCCGCCGCGCTCGGCGAGCGCCGCGACCGCGACGTTCAGCTCGCCCTGCTCGCGCGCCTTGCCGACGACTGCTCAGGGCGCGAGCGGCGGGCCGTCGGGCTGCTCGTGGAGGAACTGCGCGCCGAGCAGGAGGAGGCCAACCACGACCTCGCCAAGGCGCTCGCTCGCGCTAAGCGGATCGGGCTGCGCCGCCGACTGGGGAGGCTGGCCAGATGAAGGCCCAACGCGTCGACGGGCTGGAGCCGACGATGGCGTTGGCGGATGCGGCGCGGCGAATCGTCGCGGTACGCACCGCCGAGCTCTACGCCTTCGTACCCGAGGCGCTCGGCGATCGCGCCGTCAGCGCGATGCACGACATGCGGATCGCCGCCAAGCGCCTGCGCTACCTGCTTGAGCTGGTCGGCTTCTGCTTCGGCGCCGTCGGCGAGGAGGCGCAGGCCCGCGCCCGCGCGCTCCAGGACGTGCTCGGGGAGATCCACGACTGCGACGTGATGCTCGAGCGAATCGCGGCCAGCCACGCAGCCGCACCGGATGGCTTCGACGCGCTCGCGGAGCGATTCGCCGGTCGGCGTGCGGACCAATTCGAGCGCTTCACCGCGCTGTGGCAGTCGATCGAGGAGTCCGGGCTGCGTGACCGTCTGCTTGCGAGCACCTTCTCATCACCGCACGAGCCTGCCGTGGGTCGATAATCGGATGCAGCGATGAGTGCCACCGACACACCACGCCTGGCCGAGGACGAGGGCCGCAACGAGGGCGAACGCGCGCGCGACGATGTCGCCTCAAAGCACCGGGACCCGGCGAACTACTTCAACCGCGAGCTCTCGTGGCTCGACTTCAACCTGCGCGTGCTCGAGCTCGCCGAGGACGCCTCGCTGCCATTGATCGAGCGCACGAAGTTCGCCTCGATCTACACCTCGAACCTCGATGAGTTCTTCATGGTTCGCGTCGCGGGCCTGCACGATCAGATCGAGGCCGGCGTGCAGCGGCCGAGCGTCGACGGGCGAACGCCCTCGCAGACGCTCTCGGCGCTGCATGAACGCGTGCTCGAACACGGCTCACGGCTCGCCCGCTGCGTCGCCGAGCGCCTGCTCCCCGGGCTCGCCGAGCACGGGATCGTCGTGAAGCGCGTCGCGGATCTCGGCGAGGCTGAGCGCGAGTCGCTCGCGCGTCATTTCCGCCGCGTTATCTTCCCGGCGCTCACCCCGCTGGCGGTCGGCCCCGGGCAGCCGTTCCCCTACATCTCCAATCTCTCGCTGAGCCTCGGCGTGATCGCCCGCGATCCCGAAAGCGGCCACGCGACCTTCGCGCGCGTGAAGGTGCCCACCGAGATCCTGCCGCGCTTCGTCGCACTCGGCGAGCGCACGACGTTCGTGCTGCTGGAGGACGTGATCGCACACCACCTCGACGCGCTGTTCCCCGGGATGGAGATCGCCGACTATGACTACTTCCGCGTCACCCGCGACGCGGATCTCGCGATCTCCGACGAGGCCGACGATTTGCTCCAGGCCGTCGAGGAGGAGCTGCGCCGGCGCCGGCTCGGCGAGGTCGTCCGGGTCGAGGTGGGCTCGCGTATCGCCGCGCGCCTGCTCGGCGAGCTGACGACCGCGCTCAACGTTTCGCCGCGCGACGTGTATCCGATCGACGGCATGCTCGATCTGACCTGCCTGCTGGAGCTGACCAAGCTGCCAGGCTACGCCGAGCTGCGCGATGTCCCCTACACGCCGGTCGCCCATCCACGCGTGGTCGCCGGCGAGGAGGGCCGGGCCGATGTGATGGGCGCCATGCGCACGGGCGACCTGCTCGTGCACCATCCCTACGACTCGTTCTCGAGCTCGGTCGAACGATTCGTCGAGCAGGCCGTGAACGACCCGCAGGTGCTGGCGATCAAGCAGACCGTGTATCGAACGAGCGACGACTCGACGATGGTGCCGGCGCTGATCCGCGCGGCCGAACGCGGCAAGCAGGCGGTCTGCCTGGTGGAACTGCAGGCCCGCTTCGACGAGCTGACGAACATCCACTGGGCCAAGGCGCTCGAGCAGGCCGGTGTCCATGTGGTCTACGGACATCCGGCGATGAAGACACACGCGAAGTGCGTGCTCGTCGTGCGCCGCGAGGGCGACGGCGTGCGCAACTACGTGCACATCGGCACCGGCAACTACCACTCCGCCACGGCACGCCTGTACACCGACTTCGGCCTTTTCACGACCGACGAGGCGATCGGCGCCGACGTCGCCGAGCTGTTCAACTTCCTCACCGGCTTCGGGCGCCCTTCCGGCTACCGCAAGGTGCTCGTCGCCCCGAGCTACCTGCGTAAGGCGATCCTCGGCGAGATCGAGCAGACCGTGGAGGCCCACTCGCCGGATTCCCCGTCTCGCATCGCAATCAAGATCAACGCGCTTGTCGATCGCGCATGCATCGAGGCGCTCTACGGCGCCTCCGCCGCCGGGGTCGCGGTCGATCTCAACGTGCGCGGCATCTGCTGCCTGCGTCCCGGCCTCGCCGGCGTCTCGGAGAACATCCGCGTGGTGTCCGTCGTCGGGCGCCTGCTCGAGCACTCGCGCGTCTACTCCTTCACCTACGGCGGCACGCAAAAGATCTACATCTCCTCCGCCGACCTGATGCCGCGCAATCTTGACAACCGCGTGGAGCTGGCCGTTCCGATCGAGGATCCCGCGCTGCGCGCGCAGGTGATGGAAACGGTCGAGCTGTGCCTGTCGGACAACCACAACGCGTGGGACCTCGGCGCCGACGGCGTCTGGGTCCGCCGTCACCCGGCCGAGGGCGAGACGCTGATCAACGCGCAGGAACTGCTGATGCGCCGCCACGCGGCGTCGGCCGCCGAGGCGTGAGCGGAGGACCGAGGCGGGCGCGCGCGCGGGGGCGCGCGGGGGCGCGCGCGGGCGTGCGCGCGGGGGCGTGCGCGCGGGGGCGTGCGCGCGGGGGCGTGCGCGCTTGGCGTGAAGCGCGGGCGCGGCGGGCGAGCGGGGGCGTGCGCGCGGGGGCGTGCGAGCTTGGCGTGAAGCGCGGGCGCGGCGGGCGAGCGGGGGCGGGCTGGCGCGGGCGTTCCCCCTCGCAGGCGGGCGAGGGGGAACGCGCGCGAGCCGTTCGCTGCTACTTCTTCTTCTTGCTCGGTGGCGGGCCGGTCAGCACGATCTTCGGCGGGTAGTTGCCCAGACGCGTGTCGGCGCCGTAGCTGTCGCCCTTGCAACCCCACGGCCGACCGAGGTCGTAGGGCCCGGAGATGTACTGCGCGACCGTCGCGCTCGCCGTGGGCGCGGTCTTGGTCCCCCCGAGCGTCGCCGTCGCGACCGCGTCGGTGACTGTCAGGATCGGGTCCACGCGGGGCTCGGCGCAGATGCTCTTGCCTGCGATCACGAACTGCCCGGTGATCACCTCGAACGCCGCCGAGGTCTGGCCCGTGCAGTTGATCTGGACGCCCGGGACGAAGGCGCTGCATGAGAAGTTGTCGGTGTTCGACGGCACGCCGGCCAGCGCCACGAGCGGCGCCTGATCGAAGTACTGGATCTGGTGGGGCTCGGTCTCGAGCTGGTAGCCCGTGATCGGGCCGTCGCAGGAGAACTGGTACTCGACCTGTGTCCCGGTGACGCCCGACTCCGCGACGCCCTTCTGGATGTGGCCGTCACAGGTGTAGTCGTTGGGGTCGTCGGTCGCGACGGTTGAGCCGGTCGCGCCGGTCGCGCTCTGCGCGGCGTGCGCACTCTGCGCGGCGTGCGCGCTGCGGGCCTGGCCGAGCGAGGCCCCGAGCGCGGGCACCGCGATCGCGACGGCGAGAACCCCGAGCACGGCCATCAGCCGGCGACGGGCGGGAAGCAATCTGAGCAACTTGTCCTCCTGTTGGTGTGTCGATCGTTGGCGAGGGCGGATCCGCTGACGCGGCCCGCGATGCGTGCAGCCTAGCGTAAACAACCTAAACTGGATCGTCATAGTGAAGATCCTGCTAGGCTTCCGCCCCACAGCCAGTCAACGATCGAAACGGAGCCCCACCACAGATGCGCAGACCCCGCCGTCGCCTCATCGTCGCAATCGCAGTGACCACCGCCCTCGCGGTCGTGCCGGCACTCGCCTACGCGGCGACCACGATCTCGATCTCGGGCGCAACGGCGTCCTTTCCGCTGATCGAGCTGCTCACCAACAAGTACACGAAGGTTCGTGGCGGTACGGTGAAGTTCAAGGTCTCGCAGGGCGGCGCCAGCGTCGGCATCTCCGACGCCGCTGCCGGTCGCGTCAGCATCGGCGACTCCTCCCGGCCGCCGGCGACCACCGACCCGACGGGTCTCCTCTTCTATCCGATCGCCAAGTACTTCGTCTGCGTCGTCACCAACCCGGCGAACCCGATCTCAAACCTCACCGCCGCACAGGTTGCGCAGATCTTCACCGGCAAGGTTCGAAACTGGAGTCAGGTCTCTGGCTCGACGGCTACCGGAACGATCGACGTCTACAGCCGCACGTCGGTAGCCGGCGTGTTGACCACCTTCCAGAACACACTGCTCGGCGGCAGCAAGGTGTCCTCGGTCGCCAGCCAGCAGGCGAGCGAAGGACTGATGCAGAGTGCGGTCGAGCATGATCCCAACGGGATCGGGTTCAACTCCGACTACTTCGCCCTGGCCAAGGGCATCAACGCCGTCGGCTACAACGGCACCGCCTGCTCGACCGCCAACGTCGTGGCGGGGACCTACCCCGGCGTGTCGGACTTCTACGAGGTGACCAAGGGCCCGGCCCACGGCGCGGTGGAGGACTTTATCTACTGGATCCAGACCAGCGCCGCCGCAAAGAAGATCATCGAGACCAACTGGATCCCGCTGGGCAAGGTCGAGCCGGCCGTCCAGGGCTAGCCGCGCGCCGTGCTCGAACGGTTTCGACGACCGTGGAGTGACAACCGCGCCGAGCGCCTGCTCGGCGCGGTTGCGTGTCTGACGGCGATCGCGATTGTCCTGATGGTCGTCTTCGTGGCGGAGCGCGCGTGGCCGACCTTCTCGCACGAGGGCCTCTCGTGGCTTGGGTCGGGCGGAAGCCTCGACTCGCAGGTGAACGCGATGGTCAACACGAGCGCCACCCCACCGGCCTCGGCGTACTTCCTGCGTGCGTGGCCGCTGATCTACGGGACGTTGCTGACAGCTGGATTCGCCGTGATCTTCGGTCTGGCGATCTCGCTGCTGACGGCGATCTTCATCGTCGACTTCGCTCCGCGCCGCGTACAACAGGTGATGACGCCGGTGATACGGCTGCTCGCGTCGATTCCCTCTGTGGTCTACGGACTGGTCGGGATCCTGGTGCTGGTGCCGTTCGTCGGCAACCACCTGATCACGGCCGGCGAGAAGGCCTCGGTTGCGAACGTGATCCAGCTCACCGGCGCCGGGCTGATGGTGTCAGTCGTGATCCTCACCGTCATGGTCACGCCGATCATGACCGCGCTGATCACCGATGCGCTCGGCTCGGTGCCCCGCTCCTGGCATGAGGGAGCCGTCGCACTCGGCCTCAACCCGCTGCGGGCCACGATCGCCGTGTCGCTGCGAGCGATCCGGCCGGCGATCGTCGCCGCCGCCGCGCTGGCCACCGCACGCGCGATCGGCGAGGCGATCGTGATCGACATGGTCTCCGGCGGCAACGCGTTCACACCCAAGCCGCAGGATGGCCTGATCTTCCTGTTCGAGCCGCTGCGCACGCTGGCGTCGGAGATCATCGACCAGTCCGAGAACATCAGCGAGCCGGCGCTGCGTTCCAGCATCTACGCCTTCGCGCTGCTGCTGATGTTCTCCGGCTTCATGCTCTCGATCGCCTCGCGGCTCGTACGCCGCCCACTGCGCAAGTACGAGCTGAGCAACTGATGGCTGGCGGCGAAACCCAGTCGGTGCAGGTCTTGGTCGCGCCGCCGCGGAGCGGAGGCAGGCGTTCGTCGGTGCGAAGCTGGCGGCGCTCGGACCAGCTGATCTTCGCCTGCGCGTGGGCCGCCGGCCTTGGCCTGTGCCTGGTGGCCGGCGCGATCGTCGTCTTCCTCGCCGTCGAGGGCCTGCAGTATCTGGATCCCACGCTGCTCGTGACCAGTCCGAGCGCGTCGGTCAACCAGGCGGGGTCGGGAGGCTTTCTCGACCCGCTGATCGGGACGATCACGATGGCGGCGCTCGGGACGCTGATCGCAACGCCGCTCGCCGTGCTCACCGCCGTGTGGGTCGTCGAGTACGGGCGCCCGCGATGGCTCGCCGCGGCCGTCGAGACGAGCATCGAGATGATCGCCGGGACGCCCGACATCGTGATCGCGATCTTCGGGCTCGCGTTCTTCCAGCTGGGCATCCTGGCGCCGTTCTCCTTCCGCGCCAGCGGCGGTGGCGTGTACGGACGCTCCTTCCTGGCAGCCGGGATCATGATGTCGCTGCTCGCGCTGCCGCTGACCTACTCCGCGACCCGCAACGGCCTGCGCGCGATCCCGCGCCAGCAGCGCGAAGCGTCCTACGCTCTCGGCAAGACACGGGCCTCGACGATCCGCCGGGTGCTGCTGCCGAGCCTGCGCCCCGATATCGCGACCGGCGCCACGCTCGGCCTGGGCCGGATCGTCGGCAGCACCGCGATCGTCGTTCTGCTGCTCGGCGCAACGCTGCAGAACAGCCCGCAGAACAGCGTCCCGCTGCTCGGATTCCTGCGCGGCACGGGATCGACGCTGACCAGCTACATCTTCTTCAACTCGCCGGCCGGCGAGGGCAACGCTCCGCAGAAGGCATATGCCGCGGCCTTCGTGCTGCTGCTGATTGTGCTCGGCCTGAACTGGGCCGTCGGGCGCATCTCCCGGATCGGCGGCGGCGCGTCGCTGCACGCCGGACGGATGGCTCGATGAGCGCCCGGGACGTCGAGTTCCGCTCGCCCTGCGCCCTTGCGCCCACGGCAGAAGTGCGCGAGAATGACACAATGTCGATCAATCAGCTGGTATTTGATCCGCCGGCTCTTGACCCCATGACATCCGCCCCCCCACGCGCGGTCGACGCGCTCGCCGCCCCCGAGCGCATGCGGCTGCACGACATCAGCGTCTTCTACGACGGGGTCCCCGCGGTCAAGAAGGCGTCGCTCTCGATCCACAAGGGCGAGGTGCTCGCGCTGATCGGACCGTCGGGCTGCGGCAAGACGACGCTGCTGCGGACCCTCAACCGGCTCACCGAGCTGACGCCGAACGCCAGCCACAGCGGCACCATCACACTCGACGGCGAGGACATCCACGACCTCGAGGACACCAAGCTGCGCACGCGGGTCTCGATGGTCTTCCAGCAGCCCAACCCGTTCCCGATGTCCATCTTCGACAACGTCGCCTTCGCGCTGCGCGAGCAGTCCCGCCGGCGCCCGCGGCGGCGCGAGCTCGAGCCACTGGTCAAGCAGGCGCTGCAGCGCGCGGGACTCTACGACGAGGTGGCGAACAACCTCGACCGCCCGGCGCTGCGTCTCTCCGGCGGCCAGCAGCAGCGCCTGTGCATCGCGCGGGCGATCGCCAACAACCCGGAGATCCTGCTGATGGACGAGCCCTGCTCGGCGCTTGACCCGCGCTCGACCTCGGTGATCGAGGATCTGATCCTCCAGCTCCGCAACGACCTGGCGATCGTGATCGTCACGCACAACCTGCAGCAGGCACGGCGTATCGCCGACCGCGTGGCGTTCATGTACATCGGCGATCTGGTCGAGCTCGGCGACGCCCGTCAGGTCTTCGAAGAGCCGCGCGAAGAGCGCACGCGCGAGTACGTCGCCGGCGCCTTCGGATGATGCGCGCGGCCGCGGCGCTCGCGGCAGCCACGACGATCGCGATCGGCGCCGCCGGCTGCGAGACGACGCAGGAGCTGAGCGCCAAGATCGGCCGCAAGCTCGGACACCAGAGCGCGATCGTAGGCACGACGAAGCTCGGAGCGCTCAACCGGGACGTCCGCGTTCTGCGCACGGCGCTGCTGTCCGGCGGCGGCGAGACGGCGGTCGCGGTCGAGCTCACCAACACGAGCGCGCATACGCAGACCGACTTTCCCGTCCTGGTCGACGTCCTCGATTCCGCCGGTCGCTCCGTCTACCGCAACGACACGCAGGGCATCGAGCCCTCACTCCAGCAGCTCGCGCTACTGCCGGCTCACGCCACGGCCTGGTGGGTCGACAACGACCTGCTCGCCTCCGGTGGGGTGCCCAAGACCGTCAGCGCGGCGATCGGCGCGTCGACGCAGAGCGCGCCGGCGACCGTGCCCGCGATCGCGACGAAGGGCGTCAGCGGAAGCGACAGCTTTCCCGGCCCCCACGTGACTGTCACGGTCGAGAATCGCTCGACGATCGCCCAGAGCCAGCTGCCGGTCTATGCCGTCGCATTGGCAGGCGGGCGCGTCGTCGGAGCCGGTCGCGGCATCGTCCCCACGCTCGCCGCCGGGGCCAGCGCCCAGGTCCTGGTCCCGATCGTCGGCACGGTAAGCGGAAGTACTATTTCGCTGACGATCCCCCCCACCGGCCTGCGCTGAGCTCTAGGCTTGTAGTGTGCCGCGCCGCGTCCCCCTGACCGTCGCGCTGGGCTGCCTACTCACGGCACTCGCGCTGTGCGGCTACGCGCTCGCCTCCGGCCGACCCACGGTCGCCACGCCCACGCCGCAGTTGACCAACTGGCCGGAGTTCGGCCTGAACCCGCAGCGCTCGAACGCAACCGACGAGACGACCGGCATAACCGCCGCCAACGTCGGCCACCTGCGCCTGCGCACGGTCGCGCTGCCGGCGACGGCTGACAACTCGGCGATCTACGTGCACGGCGCCGACGTCGATGGGTCGCCTCACGACGTTGCGGTGGTCACAACCGACTACGGCACCACGCTCGCGATCGACGCCGGCAGTGGCGCCGTTCTCTGGCGCTTCGTCCCTCGGGGGATCTCCTCCTGGCAGGGCAGCGCGCAGATCACGACCGCCAGCCCGATCGTCGACGCCGCCCACCGCTTCGTCTACGCCACCTCCCCCAACGGCCTCGTCCACAAGCTCTCGCTGGCCGGCGGCACCGAACAGCCAGGCTGGCCGGTGCGGATCACGCCGCTGCCGCAGCGGGAGAAGCTGACCGCCTCGCTCAACATCGCCGACGGCGACCTGCTGGCCAGCACCGGCGGCTACGACGGCGACACGCCGCCCTACGTCGGCCACATCGTGGCGATCTCGCTGGCCTCCGGGCGCATCGAGCACGTCTTCAACACGCTCTGCGCGAACCGCACCACGATCATCAACCCGCCGAGCTGCTCGGCGAGCGACTCGGCGATCCTCTCGCGCAGCGGCCCGGTCGTAGAGCCGGGAGCGACGCGCGTGCTGATCGCTACCGGCAACGCTCCCTACAACGGCACGACCGACTTCGGCGACAGCGTGATCGAGCTGACGCTGCCGGACCTGAAGCTCCGCCAGGTCTACACGCCCACCGACCAGGCGATGCTGAACAGCAACGATTTGGATCTCGGCTCGGGCTCCCCCGCACTGCTGCCCGGCAACCTGGCCTGGATCGCCGGCAAGGACGGGCTTCAGCGCGTGCTCAACCTCTCGGCGCTCGACGGGCACCCGCCGGGAACGCGGCCGCGGACCGGCGGCCAGCTGCAGACGCTGCCCAGCCCCGGCGGCCAGCAGGTGTTCACCGCGCCGGCCGTCTGGCACAACTTCCTCTACGTGGCCGACGGCGGCGGCACCAGCGCTTACCGCGTGTCGCCGCACGGACTTCAGCCGCTGTGGCAGAACTCGACGGCCGGAACGAGCCCGGTCCTCGCCGGAGGGCTGCTCTACGTCTATGACCCGGGCGGCGGCGGGATCGTCGTCTATGAGCCGACCACCGGACACGTCGTCGCGACGCTGCCCGCCCCCTC
>Ga0182015_10003936_pt1 | contig 16294 bp, 14 predicted proteins | sample 712P3MmetaG_FD_120478 | JGI IMG/M metagenome (GOLD analysis project Ga0182015, IMG submission 120478) | Permafrost microbial communities from Stordalen Mire, Sweden - 712P3M metaG | ecosystem: Environmental > Terrestrial > Soil > Wetlands > Permafrost | place: Sweden: Stordalen | collected... | reverse complement strand
CGGCCTCAGTCTGCCGGAACGTTTGAAATCTCTCTCAAAATGTAGTGCAGACTCCGCGATAGCCTGAACTGATTCTGAAAGACTTAGGTCGTTCCACCTTCATCCCGTGACGAACTTCGGTTAAAGTCCATCGTGGAACACTGAACGCCAGGAGTGTCTCTGGCTGGCACTCGCAGCGAAGGAAGGATCCTCTCTCATTTAAAACGTGAATCGAGCCGAAAGCTGCAACACCCGGGGTCGCATCGAAGGCCGCAAGCGAGTGCTCGGAATCATGGCGGCGATTCTCGCCAGTCTGCACATGCAAACGGCGGATGACCTATTTGGAGGACCGCAGGGCACTCCCCGAGTGACAAGTTTGATCGGGCTTCAGTTCGGGCTTCAGTTCGATGGGCTGAAGCGATCATGCGGAAGATTTGACCGCGTGTTTCCAGAATAGCGAGCAGGCCTCGACTACGTCTCCGTGTGCCAAGCCAAGGCGAAGTGCCGCCCTCCGCTGCCAACAACCCGGCGTTTTTCTTGGGGAAATGGCGGCCCCTTCCCCTCGGTGTTAGAGGGGCCAAACTCGAAATCCCTGTCCAACTTGATTGCTAAAGCGAAATCTCCAGTTTCTTTCTGCTCAGTCCGAACAACCTTGCCGCGACCGCACAAGAAAGTGCCGGGTCGGGAACGTACAATTCCAACCGACAGCTCTACGGCGGACCCCTCAGGAATCAGAAAAGCGCTGGAGAGCAAAATACCTGCGAGACCGATACTCTCCGACTGGGCGTACAGTTCCTTGTGGGCCAGCTTAAGTGAGACAGGCAGTTGCAGCTGGTAGCGAATACTGCTTCGTTGTGGACGTTGGGGGGAATCCATTGGGGTCATGGCTGTTTGGAAAGAGTACGCCGAGGAGAATCCCCACGGGTAGGTGACGATGGTGCATCGGGATGTGAACAAAAGGCGGGTAATGGGACAGTAATCTGTCCCTGAACTGACTGGATTGCATCCGCGCGGGCCGACGCCGGCCTTAGCGTCTGCTCGCCAGTCCTTACGCACTCTTCACGAGAATCACAGTTTCGGGCCGCTTGTAAACTCCGAGTTGCTCCCACATCCCGAGCTGATCCCAGTTATCCCAACCCTCGACAATTTGTCCGTTCAGAATCCGGGCGATAGATATTCCCGTAATTCGGAGGGGCTTGCCCGTGGCAGGTATTCCCAGGCTGTCCCCACTATGTGTCATGACGCCTAACCAGCGAACCACAACCTTACCTTGTGCTCCGATGGCGTCTTCGATTGTAAGATTGATATCCGGGAATGCGGTGCGAATGCGCTGTACAAATTGCACGAATTCCGCTGGGCCGTGAATCTCATCCTGAGGTCCGGTTTGACCCCTTGCCACTGAGTTTGGGGAGAGTAAATCATAAACAGTTTGGCTCCTACCCTCATTCCATACCTCTTGGAACCAACGTCGCATTAACTGGATGTTTTGTTTGGCTGGCATGGTGTGTCACTCCTAAGTAGATGTGGGGCCAGTTTTTCGGCAACTCACGGTAACTCGATGCTGAACGGCACGCAAGTTCTATTTCTCTGCATTTCCATCACCGGCTGGCCTTTAGCAGGATTCGCAACGCTATCTCTGTATTGTGTCTAGTTAACCCAGCTTCGAATTTGGTTTGGACGAGGAACTTAAGCAGTGTCGGCATGTACTTGTTGTCATCCAGGATGACAAACGATTCGATGTCGCCCCTACTCTTCTTTCTATCCTCCAGCCAACGCTGGATCTCGAGCCCTCTCTCTTTTTCTCTGGAATTAACGGGATCAGTGGTTTTGTCCAAGATAGTGCCCTCTACTCCCCAACCCGCAAGCAATTCCCGAAGCTCGGCAAGCGTGCGCCCGATGCGCCAACAGCTGCTCACAACAATATTGGCATCGGTCTTCTTGATAAGATCGTTCAGTCGCTGCACGCATTTCTCGTCAGGAACGTAAACACTTTCCATCTTTAGCAGGGATGTCTTGTTAATCAGGACGCCGTCTATATCTAAGAAGACCACTTTCATCGCGATTTCACAGGTCGCCCTGATTCCTCTCGAAGATAGCGCTGCACGCTCTCGACGTACACCTCGGGGAAGCCGACGTCCGGACGACACTCCTTGATCTTCCGTTTGGCGTCCTGCGGCTTCCATCCCATCGAACCAAGAATGGCGAGCGCCATCATCGGGGCGCGGTGCCAGCCCGCCGCGCAGTGGATGAGCAGCTTGTTCTCCTTCTTGGCCAACGCCGGTTTGGCAAACTTCACGCCGCGCCTGAACACTTCTGGTGACTTTGGCACCAGGTCGTCGGAGACGTAGTTCCAGAGAATGCGTATCCCGTGGAGCTTGGCGAGTTTCGTGTTATCGAAGCGGCTCAGGTTCAGGATGTGAGTAATGCCCTGCCGGGACGCCTCGGCCATTTTGGTGGAATCCCGAATGCAGCTGCCGATTGCGATCTGCTTCGTCACCCAACTTATGTCGCTGTGGATCGCGATCGATCCCGGCGCGTGCGCGTGGCCGCCGTTGGGCGGGGCGTCGAGTTTCACGCCGGTCAACTCCGTGACGTGCTGGCCCGGAACCGCCGCTGCCTTCGTGTTCCGGTTGGTCTGCGGCTGCTCCTTCTTCGTGGACATGGACCTTTAATGTTGCACCATTCTATCTACATAAGTACCCGGTCGAGCGTTTGCTATCAGAGTCGGGGCTCTCTCCGGCCGATGTCGTCTCGGAGGTCGCTGCGGATATGCGCCCTATTTCGGTACTTGGTTACTGCAAAACCTCAAGACACTGCACAGAAACGACGATGAAGCCGTTATCAACTTCAATTACTGCGTGCACCTGTCCACTGCTCGACTGTGGCCGGAGCGGCTTTGCATCAGGTCGCAGTAAATCCCGTATCCTTCCCGTCTGACCTGCGCTGGGGTGTGGTGTCCCGTCGGGCTTCATCGGCCCAACTCTGACGTGATCTCCTATCTGTAAATTGACGCGCACTGACTCAGAGCTCGACTTGGAGAGAGCGGTGACAACAGAGTCCTTGTCTGCCCATCTCGAGAGAGAGGTGACAAAGGACGTTTTGTCGCGTGTTTTTTGGCCTTGCTTGCTGACGCCGATGGTGGCTTCGAGGACCAGAAAAATATCACACCCACCCTCTTTTATACGAGAGACGACTTCGGCTACTAGTTTAGAGTCGCTGAGAGATTCGTTGATGGCTGCGCCGAGTGCCTTCATCAGGTCTTTGAGCTGCTGGTCCACATAGTCCTCCGATTCGCGTTGCAGGTTCGAGTCATTTTAGCGCCGGAGCCGTTAAAATCGCGGCTGGGAATGGGGAGCCGCCTAGGCCGATGAGGGCAGCACCGAACGGGAACGTTCATCCTCATTTTCGCTCTTGAAGCCTTAGATCCCATTCTCGTGCGTTCGGCTCCCCGCGCGGAATGTAGTCGTTTAGCAACGGAACAACGCGTGCAGTAATAAGGAAGGACGCTACTCTAACTCAAATTTTCAAAACTGCAACTGGGCGGTCAAGAAAAAATGTTAACTTTCACGCTTCACGATCACTGAATCCACGGACGGCGCAGCGTCACTCCGAAACGGACCTATGCTGACAGTGCCCGAAAGAAGAGCCCGACGGAAGGTCCCGAGCAAGTGCTGTTCCGAGGGTTAGGAGGGAATTGGATTCCCTGATCTCTCGCTGAAAATTCCCTGCTTGTTTCGGTATCTTCAGTCCAATAAATCCAGTCGAATGAGGACCATATCAAGTCGAGGGGCGTGATTATGAGGTGTCGGAAAGGGGAAATCCCTGCATTTTTCCCTGTTAGCAGCGAATTGCCGGTGACCGATCTCGCAGGATTTGAGAGATAGCTCCGTTTCTCTTAACGATTGGCACAGAAGCCTACGACAAGGAAGGGTTAATCCGCCCCCAGATACCGGTGTAGATATTTTGATCCGAAGGATGATGCTTGTCGGCGCTGGCGCCACTCACTGAATCAGCAGATCGGTGCTGAGCTGGCGAGTCGAAAAGCGGTCTGCGGTAGGCAGGCTTGCAGATTGGAACGCTGGTTGCGAAACTGTTTGTGGTAGACCTCGAGCTGAAAATCACTCTTCGGGCTTTGCGCTTTCTTCCTGAATTGGAATTTTGTTATTGTGTCACTCCGCGAACGAGCAGCTCAATTTGCGTGGACCTGCGTATTCGAGAAAGGAAACTCCAAAGAGACAGCGTCGGTGCCGACGAAGCTCACCGTGACACTAGTCTCCCGCTCAGTTAACCGCTCCCTCCCCGGGAATGAACTGTAGCGCCAGAGGTGCACAGCTTGCGCCGCTGCCTCCGCGAGGGGCTGTTTCCCGCTGAGCGCGTGAATTTGCTTCACCACTCCATTGGCCGCGATGATGATTTGTAAGCGAACTTTACCTCTGATGCCGTCATCCGGGGCCACGGGATAAACGACGTGACCTATTGGGGTTTCGGCAACTTGCACACGCGACGCGGAAGAGGCCAAGGTTCTTGTGAGCAAAACAGGCACGAGATGTGGCTTGGGCGTAAGGCGGGCGAGATCCTCGGCGCTAGGCGGAGCAGGTTCAGGAGGCTGAATTGCCACGCGTGCAGGCGCATAGAAAGTCTTGACAAAGGGAGACAGCCCCAGCGCCAAGCCGAGGAACAGCAAGCCAAAGCTCAAGCCCCAGCGCACGCGGGAAGGAGCTGCTAATTCAATAAATTTGCGTGTTGCAGTTCGAGCGGAAGTTGCCGCCTTAGGGACAAATGGAGATGGCGGAAGCTCCACACCCCAAATGTTTCGTCGGTAGTCAAGTGCTTCGATTCCGGCATGATGTTCGTTGGCCGCAAGATGCTTGCTCCAGATGACACGGAAAGAAGCTTTGTGCTGTCCTCTTTGTAATGCGATGGTCTGTCCGGGCGAAAGCTCCGAGCGCAGTCCGCCCAACCGACCGCCGATGTGACTAATATCAATGGTGTGCGCCCATTGCGGGGGCAGAGTTTCGCCGGCTTGGGCGCTCAGCCACACCCGCAGTGGCAAGACCATCTTGGTGCGAGAACACCGTTGAGTTCCTTCGGGCATTGGGGATAGGTTACCTCAGGTCCGAAACCTAAACCAATTACCGAAGTTATCGCGAACAACTCCTGTCGAAACGACAACCAGGTCTTGGGCAAGCTCTTGGTGACCGTGTTTCCGAGACTCTCATTTCGGCGCTGTGAACCAAAGCAGAAACATTGGAAGGATCGGCGTCGCCGTAGCCTACGAAGCCGCGACGCCGAGCGGATTTGTAAACCGTGGCTCGAAAGGTGTAACGGCAAGTTGACTAATCCGACGATTGACGAACGGGTTGGACCGTCGCTCGCTTTATCGGATTCCGGCCGAGTTCTGGCGCGCCCCGCGCAAACTTTCCGCGCCAGTGGACCAACCCAGCGATGGGACTATTCATGAATACGGCTACAATGGCTACACTCTCTAAACGGTTATCCATTGCGCTCATGGAATCCGCATTGCTTCGTCTATGTAGGAACCGGGGTTTCCATACGGGTTTCTCACCTATCTGCGGCCAATTACGTCAACTATTTCGGAGTCCGGCTCCGTCCATGCCTCTGCACCTTGGTGGGTCAGCTGTTGCGCGGCGTCGTTCCAGTGCAGGCGAGTGATGCGGCTATCTCCCTTCTCGTAGGCATATGTCTTGCCATCATCCTGATAGAGCGTGAACTCGGCGTCCGCCCCTGGATAAATCCGCAACCTGGCAATCTTTTGTGGCTGATTGATACTCTCAATCGCCTCTCCCAGAGGCAGGACCGACCCGGCGCGAACAAACAGAGGTAGTGTGTCAATGGGAGCATCGACCTGAATCGCCTCTCCACCGTGCACGCGTTGGTTCGTCCAATAGTTGTACCAGTCGGTGCCGGCGGGAAGGTAAACGGTGCGGCTGGTTACTCCCTGTTCGGTTACCGGAGCCACCAGGAATGCAGGGCCAAACATGTATTCATCCCGCAAGTCGGCCACTTTCGGGTCGTTGGGAAAATCCATGAACAGAGCGCGCATGAAGGGGGCACCAGTCTGGTACGTTTGGTAGCCGAGCGAATAGATGTATGGAACAAGTTGGTAGCGAAGCCTCAGATACTTCTCCAGGATCGGCTCTGCCTGTTTTCCGTACGACCAGACTTCGTTATAGAGTCGGCTTCCGTGCGCCCGGAAAATCGGAAGAAATGCCCCATATTCGAACCAGCGTGTGTAGAGCTCGGGATAGTCGTCGTATCCGCCGACATTCTCTCGCGCGTCGGAAGGATCGAGTAATGGCGAATGGGTGGGATGATGCTCGTTCGGCAAATATTGCCAGCCGCCGATGTCCTGGGTCCAATACGCAATGCCGGAAGCCGTAAAATCGAGCCCCGTCGGGATCTGGCGCTTTAGCGTGTCCCACGTCGGGTAGATGTCCGACGACCAGAACATGCTTCCGTTGCGCTGTGCTCCCAGATAAGCATCGCGGGAAAGAATCAGCGCGCGATGGTTGATATCGCGGCGGAAGCCGTCATAGATAGCGGCGGTGTGAACCAAAGGATAGATGTTGAAGTAGCGCGTGCCCGGCCCGACCGAGAAGTAACTGCCATTCGGCGGCAAGTCGGGCTCGGTTTCATCGGCCCAGATCGAATCGAAGCCTTTACTGAGGATGTCGTCGCGGATTATCTCCCAGAACCACCGCGCCGCCTCCGGATTGGTCGTATCGATGTCGGACCCAGCCCGGTCATAGGGCAGACCGTCTGTAGGTGTACCGTCAGCGAGGTGCTCAAACCAGCCTTTCTTCATCAGGAAATCGTAGTAACGGGAGCCCTTGGCAAACCGAGGCCACACGCTGATCATCGTCTGAAAACCCATCTCGTGAAGCTGCCGATTCATCGCCGCTGGGTCCGGCCATTTGTCTGGAACAAAATCCATCTCTCCCATCTTTGAGTAATAGAACCAGTCCACCACCAGGATGTCGGCCGGAAGATGCCGCTCACGGTATCCCTTGGCTACCGCCAGCACTTCGTCCTGCGAGGTATAACGCTGCTTGCATTGAATGTAGCCGTAAGCCGCTTTCGGCAGCATGGGAGTGGCTCCAGTCAGCAGCCGGTATCCCGCGTAGATCTCGTTAAACGTGCTGCCGGCGATCACGAAGAACGACACGCGGTCGCCGACCTCCGATGTCCAGCTTGTTCGCTCGTTGAATCCTGGCTCAATAACGGTCTTGGAGGGATTGTCCCAGATGATTCCGTAACCATAATTCGTCACCATGAAGGGGACACACACGCTCGGAGCCGCCGTCGCGGTGTAGTTGTGCCAGCATTCGACGCGGTGCCCGCGATGATCGAGAAACCCCTCTTGATTCTGGCCGAGGCCGTAATAGTGTTCGTCATCGGGAGAAGCAAAGGTGGCGCCAACCTGATAGAAGGACGAATCGGAAGCGCGCTTGTCATTCAAGATTGCCGCGTTGCCGTCCTTGTGGTTGGGCAAGGACATCCACCAGTTCGTCATTCTCAGCAGCGTGTTGCCCTCTGGAGTTCGGAACAAAATGCTTACCCGTGGATTGGAACCGCTGAAGAATTTGCCGATATCGATTTGGGTCGCCGTGGGTTTCCAAGGATGGTTTGCCGCGATGGTAACGATCAAGCGAGCGGAGCGGTAAATATCCGCTCCGTCGCTATGCTGTTGTGACCATCCTTCCGTCGCGGGAGTCGCCGTGAAGCCATATCCGGGCGCGGCCGCACCCTGATCCTTGTTCATGCTGAGCGTCACATGAATGATGTTTGCCGCGTAGGGTTCCAACGTAATGGTGCTGCCATCGCGGTCCAATACAACAGGTGGATTCTGAGCACTCGCTGAGCTGAGGTATGCGAAAATGAGCGTAAGCAGAAGTTTTGCCATAATACTATTTCAGCTTCCTCGTTCCGCCGGATTCATGAAGGCGCAAGATTTCAATCGGCGTACCGTGGATTCTATCGAGGCTGTCTATAGCTTTGGGAATCAGCTCGACATTCTAACTCTTGATTGACGAAAGCACGTTAGTATGGCTCTAGACATCTCCAAGGTCGACGCCGATCGTCATCTCGACCCCAGCCGGTCTGCGTGGAACTTCCGCGATGAGGTGCTGCGATGGGTTTTTCATGGGTAACACTCTCTCCGATTCGAAGAACCTGCTCATCCCATTTATCGATACTGATCCGATGGACTTTACTCTTGGTCGATCAGAATGGCAGTCTTCGAAATAACGTTGGGCATTCCGGGTTCCGCGCAGGACAATTGTTGTGTTGGGAATATTTTTGCCGGATTTTCGTACTTGTAATCCGGGAAGCCCATGGTACTATACACTGTCGTTAACGTACACGGTAGTGTGATAATGTTCCTCTCCTGATGGCAGCCGGCAGGCAAGCGGTGGGAATTTACCTTCTGGGAATTGACGTGGGAACGGGAGGCACGCGGGCTCTCGTCCTCGATGAGAGAGGGCGGGTCATTTCATCCGCCACTGAGGACCATCGAGCTTTCGTATCTCCTCAAATCGGCTGGGCCGAGCAAGACCCCTGTGATTGGTGGCGCGCCTGCAGCGTGGCCGTGCGCCATGCACTCGCACAAGCCCAACTGCGGAGTGACCAGATTTCTTGCGTCGGGCTGTCAGGCCAAATGCACGGGGCTGTTCTGCTCGACGAGCAAGAGCGCGTTGTACGGCCTGCACTGATCTGGTGTGACGTGAGGACGGAGAAGCAGTGCCGGGACCTAACCGCTCAAATCGGCGCCAACCAACTGATTCAACTCACGTGCAATCCCGCACTCACCAATTTCACTCTCACCAAGTGCTTGTGGGTCAGGGAAAATGAACCGGAAAACTGGCACCGGGTTCGATCTCTCATGCTTCCCAAAGACTACATTCGATTTCAGTTAACCGGCGAACGCGCTACCGATGTGGCGGACGCCTCGGGCACTCTGCTGCTCGACGTGGCCCACCGCCGGTGGTCGAAGGAAATGTTGAATTTGGTGCAAATGGACGAGTCTCTTTTGCCCAGTCTGTATGAATCGCCCGAAATCTGCGGACGAATTTCCGGTGCCGGCGCGGCCGCCACCGGCCTGCAAAAAGGCACTCCGGTCGTGGCTGGCGCGGGAGATCAGGCCGCCGGCGCTATCGGCGTGGGGGTCGTTTCCCCTGGAACCGTGAGTGCAACCATCGGAACTTCAGGCGTGGTCCTAGCGGCAACGGATCGTCCCGCGCTTGACTCCAGAGGTCGTGTACATACATTCTGCCATGCCGTTCCGGGACGCTGGATTGCGATGGGCGTGACCCAGGCTGCAGGACTTTCGTTGCGCTGGTTCCGCGATCAATTTGGCTCGGGCGACCGGCGTCAGTCATATGCGAGCCTCACCGCCGAGGCGGCCAGCGCTCCTCCCGGATGCGACGGTGTGCTGTGGGCTCCGTACCTGATGGGCGAGCGTACTCCATACCTCGACCCTGCGGCGCGCGGAATGCTGGTTGGCTTGGCCGCTTCTCACACACGAGGTCACGTAATTCGGGCGATTCTCGAAGGAGTTGCTTTCAGCCTGCGCGACACTTTCACCATTTTTCGAGAGATGGAAGTACCAGTAACAACGATTCGTCTGGGCGGCGGCGGTGCCAGATCCGCGCTTTGGCGACAGATTCAGGCTGACACTTACGCACGACCAGTCGAAACTGTCGACGCGGAAGAAGGCGCAGCCTACGGGGCCGCGATCCTGGCGGCAGTAGGAGTGAAGACGTGGTCTTCAGTTGACGAAGCCTGCGAATCTGTCGTGCGGGTTGCCGAAAATATCACTCCGGACTTCGAACATTCTCTGGTTTTGGAAAAGACGTACGCCGTGTATCGGCGCATGTATCCTGCGATGAAATCCATACTGAATTGATTTAATAACCTTTGCGAGATGGAGACGACTTCATGAGCAATCATCTGCCTGATACGAACGATTACCGACCTCGTGCGGAACACAAGTTCTCCTTCGGGTTATGGACGGTCGGCAACCGCGGACGCGATGCATTTGGCGACGCCGTACGGCCGCAAATTTCCCCCATCGAGATTGTCTCCTTGCTGGCCGAGGTAGGGGCCTGGGGGGTCAACCTGCATGACAACGATCTGGTTCCCATTGACGCAACCCCTGCCGAACGCGACTGTATCGTCCGTTCCTTCAAGAAGGCCTGCGAGGCCAACGGGATTGTTGTTCCAATGGCGACAGTTTCGCTGTTCTTCCATCCCATATTCCGTGATGGAGCTTTCACAGCCAACGATCGTGAAGTGCGCGCCTACGCTCTGCAGAAGACAATGCGAGCGATGGATATTGGAGCAGAGCTGGGTGCGAAAGTTTTCGTTTTATGGGGCGGCCGCGAAGGGGTTGAGACCGACGCCTGTCGTCGGGCCGATGACGCGATCAGACGATTGCGCGAGGCCGTCAACTACCTCTGCGAATACAACCTCGACCGCGGATACGGCATGAAGTTCGCTTTAGAGGCTAAGCCCAACGAGCCCCGGGCCGATATCTACATGGCCACCACCGGACAGTACTTGGGCTTCATTCCTACTCTCGATCATCCGGAAATGGTTGGCGTGAATCCTGAAATGGCGCACGAACAGATGGCGGGACTCAACTTCGTGCATGCGGTAGCTCAGGCTTGGGAAGCGGGCAAACTTTTTCACATCGATCTGAACGACCAAATGCCCGGTCGATTTGACCAGGATCTCCGTTTCGGATCTTCCAACTTGAAGTCGGCATTTTGGCTGGTCAAATTTCTCGAAGATGTTGGCTACACTGGCTCCCGTCACTTCGATGCGCACGCTTACCGCACCGAGGACTATGAAGGCGTAAAAGACTTCGCTCGCGGTTGTATGCGCACGTATTTGATCCTCAAAGAGAAGGCTAAATATTGGAATGCCGACAAAGATATACAGGCGGTCCTGACCGAGATTTCGAAGAACAGCAACGGTACTCCCCCCCTGGGCCATTACTCGAAACAGACCGCTTCCGAGTTGCTGGCCACCGTCTTTGACAAAGACGCAATACTCAAAAAGCGTTTGCCCTACGAGCGCCTTGATCAACTCACGGTTGACTTGCTGCTGGGTGTGAGATAACCCAATGACGCAACTGCTGGCAGCGGCCGTGCCAACCCATCTGGTTCATCTTGCTCCCGTAGATGTAGTCATTGTGGTTTTCTATTTTGCTCTGGTGCTTTCGATCGGATGGTATCTGAAGGGCCGGGTCAATACGGGCGAAGATTTTTTCATGGCCGGACGCGAGATGACGGCATGGGTGGCGGGTCTCAGCTTTCTTTCAGCTAATCTGGGTGCACTCGAATTGATGGGTTGGGCGGGCTCCGCCTATCAATATGGGATTCTCGCAACACACTGGTATTGGATCGGCGCGATCCCTGCGATGCTGTTCCTGGCCTTGGTGATGATGCCGTTTTATTACATTTCCAAGACCCACTCGGTGCCGGGATATTTGAAGCTGCGTTTCGGCGAATCGAGCCGCGCTTTGTCAGCGGTCTCGTTCGCCTTTATGACCGTGCTGATGAGCGGCGTCAACATGTTCGCCATGGCTAAAGTCATGCAGATCGTGCTGGGATGGGATATTAATTTCAGTATCTGGGTCTCCTCCCTGACCGTGGCTATTTATGTGACGCTCGGCGGGCTTCGCTCGGCCATTTTCAACGAGGTGTTGCAGTTCTTTCTCATCTGGGCGGGTGCGTTGCTGATTCCGATCCTTGGGCTCTATGAAGCTGGCGGGTGGACGAATCTTAAGCTCCAGATTGCGCATAGAGCTTCGGAACAATATGTCCATCTCTGGGCTGGGCTGGGATCGTTCACCGCCAATCCCATGGGAATTCATTGGACCGGCATTGTATTCGGACTGGGCGCGGTAATCTCGATGGGCTACTGGACTACGGACTTCCTTGTGGTGCAGCGCATTCTCGCCGCAAAAGACATTCGCAGCGCAGAAATGGCTCCCATCATCGGCGCCGGATTCAAGATGCTGGTCCCGATTATCGTGATCCTGCCCGGGCTGCTGGGTCTGGCGGTATTGCCGGAGAAACTGGTTCCGGAGTCGTTGGCCGCGGTCACGGGGGCTCACAGCTATAACGATGTGCTTCCTCTCATGCTCGCCCGCTACTGCGGACCGGGACTGCTCGGCCTGGGAGTCACGGCGCTGATTGCGGGATTCATGTCTGGCATGGCGGGAAATGTTAGTGCATTTACCACCGTGTGGACGTATGACATCTACCGTCCGTTCCTCAATAGCAAGGGCAGCGACCATCATTACGTGAACATGGGGCGTTGGACCACGGTGATTGGCGTGTTGATCAGCGTGGGCACGGCATATCTGGTGATGCAGTTCGCCAGCATCATGGATTACGTGCAGGCGTTATTCAGCTTCTTTATCGCTCCTTTATTCGGCACGGTCGTGCTCGGCATGCTGTGGAAGCGGGCAACAGGCTCCGGCGGATTCTGGGGATTGCTGTGCGGGACGCTTTGTTCCATCGGTATGTGGACCTGGGTAAAAGTGGATCCCTCCGCGCTCCGTTACGTCGCGCTTTCTCCGCATGCCAAAGGGCTTGCTCAGGATATGTATCAAGCCCTGTGGTCTTTCATCACTTGTGTGGTAGTGACCGTGCTCGTCAGTCTGGCGACAAAACCCATGCCGGACAGTCGATTGACTGGACTCGTATATGGGTTGACGGAAGTTCCTTCGGTTGGGAATCTTCCGTTGTACCAGAAGCCTCTTTTCTGGGCTGGCCTGGTGACAGTCGTGTTCGTCGTACTCAACATTATTTTCTGGTAAAGGGATGGATGGGATTTTCTGACAACATGGAGGCACGCAGCGTGATTTCCATCTGGTTCTTCATCGGGATTTCGCTAGCGGTAAATGGCGCGCTGATCCTGGCTGCGGGGATCGATCAGATCGTGAATCCTCCGGTGAATCCAAGCGTTGTTCTTTTCAACCTGCATGCGAATGTATGGTGGGGCGCGGTATTGCTGGTGTTCGGTCTAACTTATCTATTTAAATTCGCGCCCGGGCGAAAGTCCTGAAATCACTGCCTAAACCATTTCAGGCTATAACAATTTCAGCAGGCTCCGAGATGAGTCATACACTTGGGGAGTTTGCTTCCAATAATCCTGCTGCTCCTATGGCGCCAGTGGGGGTGGACTAGCCGAAATTTTCAACGACAGCGGCTCATCGGATTTCTCATGAAGTTCGCGAACCTTGGCAAACTCCTTCTGCGATTCCGTTGCTTTTCCCATGGCCTGATAGGCTCGCCCTAGGCGGTAATGAGCATCCGGCTGAGCAGGGTCCAATTCAACCGCGCGCCGAAGCGCGGCCACGGCCTCCGGGTATTGCTTCTGCTGAATGAGAACCGCGCCCATATCGATATAGGCAAGGCGTATATCGTTTTTTTCGCTGACTGCCTTGCAAAGCACGGTGAGGGCCTCGTCCAGATTCGTTTTCTTCATTTCGATATCTCCCAAATACGCCAGTGCTTGCGGATGGTTCTGCTCAGACAGGCCGGCGCCCGCCACCAAGGAACGTCGGGGCCTTTGACGGGCTCCCGTAGGATAATGTCTTGCTTTGGAGGGTCAACCGACTACTTCAGTCTTGTCGCGGAGATGAGACTTGTTCGCAGCCTTGGCGCGAGTCAGGGATCCGATGGCTGAGTCGTCGAACTTCACGCCCGCCAGCCGAATCTCTCGGAAAAGATGCAGGTTGGATGACATCACAACCCCGGGGCTAAGATGCACGGTTGGCGGGAGAGGCACCCTGCCAGTGAGATTGTCTGCCATCAGCCGAACCGCCATCTGGCCCTGCCGGTGTGGCTGTTGATAAATGGACGCCGTGATGGTCCCCTTCTCAAAGTAGGGAGACATCTCTGCGAAAAGATCCGTGGTTATCAGCTTGGTTCTTCCGGCAAGGCCGCGTGCGCCGAGGGCTCGGCACACGGGAAGGCAATTGACCGTATTCACGTAGAGTCCAGCAAGAGTCGGAACCTGACCCAGGAGATCAAAGGTCTTCTGAAAACTTTGGTCTTCGTCTTCGTGTCCTTCTACAACGCTGACGATCTCGCCCCCCGGGCAGTGCCGCGGAAACGCGTCGGAAAAGCCCGTGGTCTTCTGCCGGTGATCTTCGGCGCTCAACATGCCAGCAATCACGGCCACTTTGGAGCCCGGCGGCACGAACTTTCCCATCAGTTCCCCGGCCAGGCGTCCGTTCAACAACGGTTCTACACACACGATGCTCGACCTTCGGCTCTCGGGGGCGTCAGTGGATACGCAAACCACCGGTATTCCTTTTCCTTCGGCTTCATCAATCAAGGGCGCGAGACCTTGCGGATTTCCCGCCGTGAGAACAATTCCGTTCACGCCTTCCCGCATGAGTTCCTTGAATGCTTCCGTGTCCGCCTCTCCTAATGTCTGAACCGGCCGGCATACAAGCTGGATACCATGCTGCGCCACACTGCGAGCTTCATCCAGCACTCCGCCCCACAGCTGATCGTAGAAAAAATGGATTTCTCTCGGGATGCATACTCCAATGCGAGCACTCGCTTTGGAAACCGACAAAGAGCGCGCCGCCAGGTTCGGGGTGTAGGCAATCTGCTCGGCGATTTTCAAAATCCGCTGCCGCGTGGATTCGTTAATTCCGGCACGCCCGTGCAAAGCACGGTCTACTGTCCCGATCGAAACATTAGCCAGTTCCGCAATCAGGTGGATTCCGCGCCTGTCTTTCTTGTGTCTTCCCGCGCTCATCCCTCTCTCTGTTCCATTCTAGCCTGCTTCACAAATCATCTGCTCCTCAGCTGGCTCCCATGGATCGGACGCCGCCTGCACGAACGCCAACGCACGTAGCCGCCACGATCGGGTTCTAAGGTCCGTGTACGTTGACGGTGCTATACTTCGTCCCGGCTTCGAACCAATCTCGATGCGCCGACAATTATTTCGCAGTCGGAGTAGGAATCATGGTTGCCCACAACCCCCTCCACGGATCCGGACAAGCGGCTTTCCCGCATCCGGCTCTTACCTTAGGTAATAACGCCCATGCGGCGCAGGGGATAAGGATGACAACTACGAGCGGGAGGCAACCAGCGGTCAATCAAGCGCCGCATCCGGTCCCAAAGCACGCGGGCGTTCTGACTGCGCCGCAGGAGACTGCGGTGCCAGAGCCGACCGACTTGAAACCGAAACAGGTACAGCGTAGCGTCGTTGGAGGGCACTCCGTAATAACGAATGTGTCCACCCACGACCGATCGCAACCACTGGCCTACGTCCGGAATGGGATCATGCAGGCGCCGCTTGAGTTCGGCTTTCACCTCATTCCTTCGCTTGCAACCTTTCGCGAATCGTCTGCCGCAAGACCGTGAAGCGTCCGTTGCTCCTCTTCTTCCCGCAGATGTGCGGGAGAGTAGGCCCGGGGAGTCGCACCCCGAGCCTCTCGCAGAACCGGACATGAACCTCTCGGCTCATCCGGCTCCCATCAAGCAAACACTCCGGTCATTCCGATATCCCAGTGTACGAAGAGAGCCCTTCGTTCCGCGGCAAGCCGTTGTAGAAACTGGCCCGCCCGGACCTTATGGTCTTTAAAGCGCTTGAACTTTCGCATCGCCCAGGCTACGAGCGTCTGATTGACATGCCGCAGTAAGGGGTGCAGCGCCGAGGGGGCGTATCGCCCGTAGTACTCGATCCAACCTCGCAGGAGTGGATTGAGCTGCCGGGCAATGGCCTGCAACGACAGCTGTGTTTGATGGCGAAGTTTCAATTCCCGAACCGTCGACCGCATGGCTTTCATTGCCGAGGAGCTAACTGCGGGATTAAATCCGCAGAATAGCGAGTTATCCCGGAAACGTCTCACCAGACGAGGCCGAAAGCAGTACCCAAGGAAGTCAAATTTGACGTTCGGGTACATGCCTTTGCGCTTCTTGTCCTTGCAGTAGACGATTTTGGTTTTCGTCGGATGCATCTCCAGGTGGCACTCCGCCAGGCGAGCTTGAAGCTCAGACTTGAGCGCCTGTGCTTCTTGCTCGTTACGGCAGTGCACCAGTCCGTCGTCCGCATACCGACACCACGGAAGGTCCGGGTGTGTCCGCGCCATCCAAAGATCGAACGCGTAGTGGAGAAAAACGTTCGCCAAAATTGGGCTAACCACACCACCCTGAGGTGTGCCGCGATCTCGCTCAATTGTGGTTCCATCTTCCTGCACCATTGGCGCTTTCAGCCATCTTTCGATGTACAGCAGCGCCCATTTACACGTTACGTGTTT
>Ga0182015_10003935_pt1 | contig 16297 bp, 14 predicted proteins | sample 712P3MmetaG_FD_120478 | JGI IMG/M metagenome (GOLD analysis project Ga0182015, IMG submission 120478) | Permafrost microbial communities from Stordalen Mire, Sweden - 712P3M metaG | ecosystem: Environmental > Terrestrial > Soil > Wetlands > Permafrost | place: Sweden: Stordalen | collected... | reverse complement strand
GCCGGGGTTCGCCTGCGGCGTCGTAGAAATGAGCACGCACGTTGCACCGGGGCTACAATCCGGCACCAGCCAGAAACTTTCGCCGATCACACCGGCAGGAGATATTCCGGTGTGCTCGATGGCTCCATTACTGCCGGTGTTGATGAACGGAAGGCCCGTGTTTAGTGGGTCATTATTCGGCACCATCCACGGCTTCACACAGCGCGGCTGAACTCCGTAGCTGCCAGCGTTCGAGGAATTAAAGGCCTCTGCGGTAGCCGTGGCGCTCGCGGTGACTGCATTCCAGTTCTTGTTGAATATGCCGAATACGTGAGCAAAGAAAGTCGGCAGCTTCGTCTGCTGCACTACTACGGTTACTACGGGGTTTATTGGGAATTCTGCACCGGCACCGCCGCAGTCCGCGGAACCTGGACTGACCGCTGCGCTCCCAGCGGAATAGCTTACGGAGATCGAGCCAGTCGGAACGGACATGCCGCCAACCGCGTTCTGCTGAGCCGCTGCGACTGCCGCAAGTCCTGCAGGACCACCGGCATTGCAGGTCAGGTTCCAGGTTGCCATGTTGGTCGGGTCGCCGGTGAGTCCCGACATCGAAATCACCCTCGCTGCCGCAAGCGCCGCCGCATCCGCGGCTCGCTGCGCCTCTGCGCTGGCCTGGTATAGCGTGCCAATATCAATGGACAGTGCGGCCATCGCGATGATGCCGACGATCGCCAATGCCACCAGCGCCATGGTCACGCCCCGCTCCCGGTGCGGGGCGCTTCGTCGTGGCCGTCGAATCAGTGGTGGCAGCATGGGCCGTTTCTCAATTCTCGATCTCTAGTTCTCATTGAACGCCACTGCAGTTGTCGTAATCACGCTTGGGCCGACGAAGTTTCCACCGAACAGGCTGGACACCCCGCCGAATTGCCACTTGTATGCGTACTGAATGGTCACGCAAGTTCCCACGATGGCAGTCTGGCCGCTTGGCAGTTGAGGAGGAGTGCAGTTCGCCGGAGCCAGGGTCGCGCCCGTTTGCGGAGAAAAATATCCCCGATTGATCGTGAACGTGAGACCAGGGATCGGACAGCCATTGAGTTGGACGTTAGAGCCCCAGGTGAGGGTGACGCCACTCTGCACTGGCAGGGCCGTTTTTAGGCCGCAGTCGTTGATCTTTTCCGATATCAGGTAGTTGTCCACTACCTGAAGGGCATCACCGACCGATGCCGGGATAGGCGACGGACTGCCACTGAGGTCGTTGGCGGGATCGGCAGCAGCCACCCGGGCTCCCTCGCGCGCCGCATTCGATAATTTCTGTTTCAGCGTGAGCGCTCCGCTAAAGTCAAAAATTCCCACCACAAATAAAACCAGCAAGGGCAGAGAAATCGCAAATTCCACAATCTGCGAAGCGCAGTCATCTCCGGCGAAGCCCGCTAATGTGGCGAAGCGTCGAATCGCCCGATGGAACGTCCGCGTCACTGCGTCTCCTCCCGCATCTGCGCCTGCGCGGGGAGGGTAATCTTTTGCAAGTCGAGAGATGTGCACGGCTGCGGGTAGCAGGGCAGGGTGAAATGGAAAGGATACTTGTAGCCGAAGCTGACCGACGTGCCGCAAGTGCCGGCTCCGGTAACTTGGGCGCCGGTGCTGTATGACAACTGAACGTTAGGCTGGACACAAACTTTGCTGGGACTTGCATTCTGGCACGACACCGCACTGCCGCAAGGGTAGGCGCTGCCGCAAGCGCACAGAGTAGGAGCAGTCACCGGCGCCACGGCTTGCGTGGGGTCCAGATTCGCCGCGCTCAGAGCGTTATTGACGGCGTTGGTGGCATTTTGGACGATGGCGGCGGTGGAGGTGGTGCCGCAGGTCGCGCAACCCGGGGCCACCGCGGCCCGAGCGCCTTGCCGCGCCGCGTGCGTGATGGAGCCGTAGTAACGAAAAGCCTGTCCGAACCAGAAGATCGCCATGATCATCATGAAGAGCAGCGGCAGGATCATGGCGGTTTCCGCAATCTCCGCACCGCGCGTGTTGCGCGCCAAGTCACGCCAAGTCCTTAGACCCGATTTCCGCATGGCTATCGCGGTCCTCCCATCTTCCAGTTCCAGACGCCATAAAGCAAGGTCGTCAAAGCCAATGCTACTCCATAAGGAATCTTCAGCGACTGCGGATTATCCAGCGAAACCTCGGATCCCGGCATATGAAAGGTAAATAACGACGCCAGCAGCCGTCCCATGTTACGCAGCGTTTGCTTCACTCGCCGCTTATAGATCACCAGCCCCAGGGCCATGATCCCCGCAACGAACACCGATCCCATCAGCACATCGACCAGAATGCCCGGTCCAACAAACGCTCCCAACGCTCCGGCCAGCTTCCAGTCGCCTGCGCCCAGGCTGCGAACAAAGACAAATGGCAACAGCAGCAGCAATCCCAACCCGGCACCCAGCAGGGAAGTCTTTATGCCACCCCATCCGCCAGCCACTGCGTTGACCGCAATTCCAACCAGCAGGCCTGGAACAGTCAGCCAATTAGGAATACGCCGGCTGCGCCAATCCGTCCAGCCCGCAAGCGCCGCCAAAATCACCGCCAAGCCCAGTACCGCAGCCTTCAAAACCATCCCGATCTCTGCGGGAAATGCGCTCGAACCGTAATGTGCTGAAGTTGCTGCAATCGTTCCACCCCTTACGGCTCTCAGAACCCAGGAGAAGAAATCCTCTAGGGCGCTCGAATCGCGCCACTGGGGCGGATTTTCACATAGCTGGGTGCCGAAGTCAATGAGAACGGCGGGGTCCAAAACCCTCCGTCACCTGCCAAAAACAAAGGCCCGGAACGTGTCCGGGCCCAGTGAAATGCTTTGCATCCTACCGGTTGAACGCTCCCGCGCTGTTATGCTCAGCCACAATGCGCTTCGCATTATCGGCCAGGGCTTTCGCCTGTGGCAAAAGGTCCAGGCTCTTCAGCACTTCCGGGTCCGATTCCGCCCGCACCTTCAGGCCTTCATCCTGACCGAAAGAATCCACAAAGATCTCCGCCTTGATGTTGGATTTGATCCAGTCATTGTTATCCAGCATATCCGCCTGAGTGTAAGCAATATTCGCCTCGTCGAGCGACTTGCGGAAATCCTGCAGGATTGCGTCATCCACTTCGAAACCCTTCGTGGGATGATGGCTCACGACGTAGCGCTTGGCGAAGTTGAAGAAAGCGTAGTGCTGCAACAGCGTGTCCTGAAAGTGATTGCCCTTCACCGGAGGAATCACAACATCGGGCGTGATGCCGCCGCCGCCGTAAACCGTGCGGCCGCTGTCCGTCAGCTTCACTTCACGGTTGGCATTGCTGCCGGATTCGGGTTCGCGGTTGTAGTAGTAGTCGTAAAGCGAAATATTGCTGTAATCACGCTGAATGAGGCGTCCGCTGGGCGTGTAATAATGCGCCGTGGTCAGCGCCAGTCCCGTGTTTTCAGAAAGAGGATATACCGTCTGGACCAGTCCTTTGCCAAACGTCACTTCGCCCACGATCAGGCCACGATCGTGGTCCTGAATGGCTCCGGAAACAATCTCCGCCGCCGACGCCGTCAATCGATTCACCAGGACTACCAGCGGGTAGTCCTTGCCTCCATTGCCATGCTGCGCCACGTAGCGCTTTTCCGCCGAAGCACGGCCATGATGAGAAACGATGAGTTGGTTTTTCTTCAGGAACTTGTCAGCTACACCCACTCCCTCGCTCAACAAACCGCCGGGATTCCCCCGCAGGTCCAGAATCAGGCCCTTGAGATCGCCGAACTCATCCAGAGCTTTTGAGACCTCTTCTTCCGTTGTTTCGTTGAATCCGGTCACGTGCAGGTAGCCGATGCCGGGACGAATCAGGAAGTGTACATCCACGCTGTAACGCGGAATTTCGTCGCGCACCAGCGTGAACTCCATCGGCTTGTCCACACCTTCTCGCGAGATGCTGATGTGTACGGTCGTACCTTTCGGCCCCTTCAGCATATCGGCGACATCGCCCGTGCTCAGATTCTCGGTGGACTTGCCGTCCACGGCGATGATCACGTCGCCGGGATGAATGCCAGCCTTGTAGGCGGGCGTGCCGGTGAAAGGAAAGATCACAATCACTTTATTGTTGCGCGGTCCCACCGTCATACCCACGCCGTAGTACTTGCCGCGCTGGTCTTCGCGCATCAGCGCGTAAGACTTGGGGTCGAAGAAATTCGAGTGCGGATCAAGCGCGTGCAGCATCCCGGGAATGGCCCCGTTGTAGATCGCTTTGTCGGGATTAACCGGCTCCGCGTAGTTGTCCTCGATCACGGCATAGACATCAGTAAACTGTTTCAGGCTGTCTTTGACGTCGGAATCGCTCGAGGTCGATGAGGCCTGCTGCCCTGTGCGCTGGGCGAAAAGAATGCCCAGAAAACCGCAGGCCAGCAGAAAAAAAACTACCAGGAAGAGTGAACGGCGAGAACTACGTGCCATCTTGGATTTTCCTTCGGTTGTAGGGATGTCGAACTTCCCAGCTACCGCACTGAATACAAAAAGTATATCACCAGATTAGACTGCCGCGGACCGGGATAGTCACCATTGGTAACCATCCCCGGGACTGTCGTTATATCGGATGCGGGCAGATACGGTTAAGGTTCGAGCGCGATTCCGAGCCGTAGGGAGGGATCCGCGGCTTTAGCTGGAGAGGTGGTTCCGGCCGAGACTATTCGTCCAGCGGGATTTTGCTTCGCATGAGAGTCATGAGAATCTGGAGAATCCGCAGTGCGATCTGCCTCCTCGTCCTTGTCTTTATCATCGTTCTGCCAGGATCGCGGATAGCTTCTCCTGTGACGGGCGAAGAAATAAGGCCCTCCATGGGATGCGCCGATAGCCGCGCCGATTAGCCCAACGAGCGACCCGCCGATTATCACTCCGTCTCCAATCGAGGTGTGGTTGCGAGCGCCGTTCGTCGCGCCCAAGGCTGCCCCAATGCCGAAGCCGATCGCGGCCCCGATTACAGTATGACCAGCGTCGCCATGATCCATCCATGGGGTTTGGTAGTTCTCCCGACTGCGAGGATATCTATGCTGGGAAGGAAAAGGCGGTTCCGATCCCCGTCGGGGAAACTGAGCCAAAGTCGTGCCATCGTCGTCGGCGTGCAAGACGTCGGTGGTTTTTTCGTATCGACTGCGCGCAGTTGCGATTTCGTCGCCGCCCGAGGAATTGCTAGCCGCTGGCAAATCTGTGGTTTGTGCAAATGCGACTGACGCCAGCAGAATCGACGCCAGCAGAATGTGAACGTGTTTTGTGTGTTTCATGAGCGCAGATTAGCGCTCATTCCACCCATACGGCGGAGGCCTTGGGACACTTTCCAGTGTGTCACAGTGCTGCGATATCACGGCGCTTCGAGGGGCCGGGTGATGAATTCGACATATCGCCGCAGTTCTTCAACGCAGGACTCCGCCAGCAGCGAGAAGGGAATCGCGCGGCAGCCATTGGGTAGTTCCTTTGCCGTCAGCGAATCGCACACCACCGCGGCTGTTTGTTTCAAGCCCCGTTGCCAGTTCGATTGCCGCGCGTCCCGTAATACCAAGCTGTCGGGATGGAAACCAGCGGCGCTCAACATAGTGTGCGCGAGCTTCAGAAATTCCGGCCACTTCGAAGCAACGCCAACCAGGGCCTCCGAGGGAGCCGGAAGCCACTGGCCCAACGAGGTAGGCACGGAGCGGAAACGCAGCGTCAGCAATTCGGCTCCTTCCGGCAAGGCTTGCCGTACCGCCGCTATCCGGTTCGGAAGCGCGACCGGAACGCTGCCATCCAGCACCTTACGGTAGTCTTCCAATCCACAACTCATGACGGGAAGAGTCACGGCATGCTGTATCTCCGCGGCCACAATTCGCCGGAGTTCTTCGTCCGGTTCGACCAGCAGGAAATGGTCGGGCGGCTGCAGTTCCATCCACTGGCTCAAGCGCGAGCGCAAAGCAGGCAGAGACACGCCCCGCTTACGCGCCGAACGGAAGAGGCTGGCAATCATCTGATCCAGGGCGAGGGCGGACGAGAGTGGCATTTCGGGCTTGTTGGCCCGGACATAAACGCCGCTCCCCCGGCGGTTCTCAACCCAGCGTTCCCGCGACAATTGCCGGTAGCCCGCGCTCACGGTGTTGGGATGCAGGTGGAAGCGTCGCGCCAGTTCTCGCGTGCTCGGCAAGCGTTGCCCGGGAGCCAGGTCATCTCCCAGAATGCCCAGAACGACCTGCGTCACCAGCTGTTCGCGAATGCTGACCTGGCTGCCACGCGCAAACCAAAGCTGCATGGCCGCTATCTTAAAGCCAGTGCAGGAATTGTGTATAGCCGGTGGCGCCGGGTTCAAGTTGCTGCTATGCCAAAAGATCGTTCCGCTCCGCCGAAATAGGCTATTGACGCCGGGGCCGGACCGCTATATTGTGGCCCTCACCAAACGTGCGGGGGGCCCGTTTTTGGTAGCGCAAGCGCTCGGGGAGTTGGCACGTGCTATTTCGTCGAATCGTCTTCACTGCATGCTGTGCGGTAGCGTTGGTTCTGGCGGTTTGTAACTATCGTCCCGCTTCGGTTCGCGCCGGTGAAGGATTTCAACCGGTCTCGCCTGAAGAACTGAAGATGACGAGCGAACCGCTCGCTCCCGGAGCGCCGGCCATCATCCTCTACCGCCAGGTTGATCGCGACGATAACGGTCGTACCTCTCACGAAGACAACTATGTCCGCATCAAAATCCTCACCGAAGAGGGACGCAAGTACGCGAACGTCGAGATTCCCTTCTTCAAGGTAAACGGAGACGTTGTGCACGTTCGGGCACGCACTATCAAGCCTGATGGCTCGATCGTTGAATTTGGCGGCGAAGTCATTGAAAAGTCACTGGTGAAGGGCCGGGGAGTTCGATACGTGGCGAAGACCTTTACACTTCCCGATGTCGAGGTCGGTGGAATTATTGAGTACTCCTACACCTACGACCTGCAAGAGCATCTTATCTACGACTCGAACTGGATCCTCAGCGAGGATCTCTTCACAAAGAAAGCCAGGTTTTCACTTAAGCCGTACACCAACGCAAACACCTACATCCCGATCAACTTGCGTTGGAGCTGGCACGACTTGCCGGTCGGAGCCGACCTCAAACAGGGCCCAGATCGCATAGTCCGCATGGAGGTAAGCGACATCCCCGCCTTTCAATCGGAAGATTTTATGCCGCCGGCGGATGAACTGAAATCGCGCGTGGACTTCATTTACAGCGATGAGCTGCCGGCGAAGGATGCGGACAGTTTCTGGAGGACAGTAGGGAAAAAGCGGAACAGCCAATTGGAGGGGTTTGTCGGAAAGCACAAGGCCATGGAAGAGGCCGTCGCGCAGATTGTTTCGCCGAATGATCCTCCTGAAGTGAAGCTGCGCACGATCTACGATCGCGTGCAGCAGATAAGAAACAAGTCGTACGAGCTGCAGAAAACCCAGGAGGAGGAAAAACGCGAGAAAGAGAAGCCGGCCGAGAACGTTGAAGACGTGTGGAAACGTGGCTACGGCAATGGTATGCAATTGACCTGGCTTTACCTCGCGCTTGTCCGGGCCGCTGGTTTTGAAGCCTATGGGTGCTGGGTTTCGGATCGCCGGAACTACTTCTTTAACCCGGTCACGATGCAAAGCGCGAAACTGGATGCTAACGTCGTGCTGGTCAAGCTGAACGGCAAGGATATTTATTTCGATCCGGGAGCGGAGTTTACACCTTTTGGCATGCTGACATGGTTTGAAACGGGAGTGCAGGGATTGCGGCTGGACAAGGATGGCGGAACATGGATCAGGACCACGCTTCCTGCAAGCGCGGAGTCGCGCATTGAACGCAAAGCAAAATTGAAACTCTCCGATACGGGCGACCTGGAGGGGAAACTTACGGTTACCTACACCGGCCTGGAAGCGATGTACCATCGGCTGGACGTCCACCATGCAGACGAGTTAGCGCGCAAAAAGTTCCTGGAAGACCGCGTGAAATCCCAAGTACCCGTCGCAGTGGAATTGGAATTGACGAACCAGCCGGACTGGAGTGGTTCGGAGACTCCATTAGTGGCCGAGTTTGACGTGAAGATTCCGGGCTGGGCGTCAAATGCTGGAAAGCATGTCCTCATTCCTGCCGGAGTATTCTCCGGCACGGAAAAACACACCTTCGAACATACCAACCGCGTCCACCCCATCTACTTCGAGTATCCCTATGAGAAGGTGGATGACATAACCATTGAGCTTCCTCCAGGCTGGCAAGTGAGCAGCGTTCCGCCGGAGCAGGGCAAGGACGGTCATGTAGTCGCTTATAGCCTGAAAGTGGAGAACGGCAAGGACACGTTGCACCTGACGCGGAAATTGACCGTGGATTTTCTGATGCTGGACTCTAAGTACTACACGGCTCTGCGGAATTTTTTCCAGGTAGTGAGGACCGGCGATGAAGAGCAGATTGTGTTGCAGCCCGGAGCTGCCAGCGCGAGCAACTAGCTGGCCGGCACGGTTGTCTGTGCTTTGGATTGTGGGTTGCATTCTGACCTGGATGCCGCAAGCTTTGGCGGGCGCAGATGCGCCGCCGTGGATGCACGCTCTGGTCAACGTTCCACTGCCCGCCTACGATGAAAAGACCGACGCAATCCTGCTGTATTCGGAGACGAACGTCACAGTTGTTTCGACCGACAAGATCAGGACGCAGGTGCGCGAGGCTTATAAGATTCTGCGTCCCGAGGGCCGTGAGCACGGCATCGTGGCTGTTTACTTCAATCCGCAGAGAAAGATCAAGAGTCTGCATGGATGGTGCATTCCAGCACAGGGCAAAGACTACGAGATCAAGGATAAGGACGCCGTCGAAGTGTCGCCCAACACCGAGGGGGCTGAACTGATCTCGGACACCAAATACAAGGTTGTGCGCATTCCAGCGTCAGATCCCGGAAACATCATCGGCTACGAATACGAAGTGGAGGATCAACCTTTCTTTCTGCAAGGCCTGTGGGACTTCCAGAAGGCAGACCCGGCGCGGGAAAGCCACTATTCCCTGCAACTTCCTCCTGGCTGGGAGTACAAGGCCTCATGGCTGAACCACCCGGAAGTTACGCCTACGCAGTCGGGCAGTAATTCATGGCAGTGGACGGTCCACGACGTAGGCGGTATCAGACATGAGCCGCTCATGCCCCCGTTTCAGGGAATCGCCAGCCAAATGATTCTGTCTTTCTTCCCATCCGGGGGGCCGGTCCTAAATGGATTCGCGAACTGGGACACGATGGGAAAATGGTACTCCAGCCTGATCGGCGAACGAGTCGATGCCTCCGCCGAGATCAAACAAGAGGTAACAACGCTGACGGCCTCAAGAAACACCCCGGTGCAAAAAATGCAAGCCATTGCCGGATTCGTCCAGCATGATATCCGCTACGTAGCGATCGAACTTGGCATCGGAGGCTGGCAGCCTCACCCGGCTCCTATGGTGTTCTCAAAGCATTATGGAGACTGCAAGGACAAAGCGACACTTCTTCGCTCCATGCTGCAAGAGATCGGGGTACAGTCCTACCATGTCGTGATCTACACCGAGCGCGGCGCGGTAACTCCCCAAACGCCCGCCCACCACGGATTCAACCACGCGATTACTGCCATCAAACTGCCCGACAGCCTCACCGACCCTTCACTCATCGCCACTATCCAGCATCCCAAGCTGGGCCGAATTCTCTTCTTCGATCCGACGAACGAACTGATTCCGTTCGGCCAACTTCCTGGTTACCTGCAGGCGAACTACGGATTGCTGGTCACGCCAGATGGAGGCGAACTGATTCAGTTGCCCCAGCAACCAACGTCGATGAACAGCATTCAACGTACGGCGCAGCTCACTCTCGATCCGACCGGCATGTTGAAAGGCGACGTGAAAGAGGTGCGGCTGGGCGAGCGCGCAGCCTCAGAGCGTTGGCGATTGCGCACCGTAACCAAGGACACCGACCGCATCAAACCCATCGAGGAACTTTTGGCCAATTCGCTTGCCAGCTTTCACCTTACTGGTGCCAGCCTCATCAACTTTCAGCAAACGGACCTGCCTTTTGGTTTCAAGTATTCGTTCGAGTCTCCTAATTATGCCAAGACTGCCGGCAACCTGATTCTGGTGCGGCCGCGCGTAATCGGAAGCAAAGGCTCGGGATTCCTCGAGACCAAAGAACCGCGCAAGTTTCCCATTGAATTCGAAGAACCGACGCGCGATACGGATACGTTCGAAATCACGATTCCGACTGGGTACGTGGTGGATGACTTACCTCCGCCGGTCGATGCCGATTACGGCTTCGCCAGTTATCACTCAAAGACGGTCGTGAACGGCAACGTGGTTGGCTATACGCGTACGTTTGAGGTGAAGGAACTAAGCGTGCCCGTCAACAGGGCTGAAGACCTGAGAAAGTTTTATCGGATTATCGCAGGGGATGAACGCAACACGGTAGTCCTCAAGCCGTCCCCGTAGCCGTTTCGGAGCTTGGTTAGCCCGCGCAAAGTGAAAGATCTGGTTGCTGGACGTATGGAGCCGCATTGCCGCCTTTCCAGTCCCGCATTATGATGACTTCATGAGTTTTTCCGAGACGATCTTCCTGTTCCTGCTGGCCCTCATTGTGTTCGGGCCGAAGAAGCTGCCGGAGATCGCCCGCCAAGCTGGACGTCTTCTCGCAGAACTTCGGCGCGCCTCGAATGAGTTCAAGTCGCAGATCGAAACCGAAATCGCGCACCTGGAGGTTGAGAAGACGCAGACGGTTCTGCCGCCTACCCGGCCGCCGCAGGGCGCCGTGGCCAGCTTGAGCCTCAATCCCGCCCCGAGCGAACCAGCTCCGCTTGAGACGCCCGCCACTCTAGCCGCTCCCGCGGTTGATGTGGCTCCGGCCATCGCTGATCCAGTCCCCGTGAACCCAATCCTCGCGGACCCGGCCGCCGCGACTCCAGCCACGCCATCGAGCTCAGATTCCGCGGTTACGGCTGTCGCTGAAAACGCTCCGGCTTCGCAGGATTCGCATGTTTGAAACCGCAACCGAGGCTTCCGGGGATGAGAAGAAGCACGACCCTATGCCTACCATGGGGTTTCTCGATCACCTCGAAGAGTTGCGCCGCCGGCTGGTTTACTCCATCGCCGCCGTGGGAGTGGGTTTTGTCGCTTGCTGGTGGAAGGTAGAGAAGATCTACGACATCATGCAGCGCCCCATCATGGAGGCGCTCCGCGCCAATGGCTTGTCGGAGAAGCTCGTCTACCTGAATCCCACTGAGCCTTTCAACCTGTATCTGAAAATCTCGGCGCTGGCCGGACTCTTCCTCACTTCGCCCTTTGTGCTCTACCAGGTTTGGATGTTCATCTCGCCGGGGTTGTATCGTAACGAGAAGCGCTATGTGGTTCCCTTCATGGTTTCGACCATCGCGTTGTTCTCCGCGGGCGGATACTTCGGTTATAGAGTTGTCTATCCGCAGGCGCTCGGCTTTCTCATTCATTTCGGCAGACAGTTCCAGCCGATGATCACTATTGGCGAATACACTTCGCTTTTTCTGAGCATCATCCTCGGCATGGGCTTGATCTTCGAGATGCCGATCCTCATCTTTTTTCTGGCGCTGATGGGCATCGTGAGCGCCGGCTTCATGTGGAAGAATTTCCGCTACGCGATTCTGCTCATATTCATCGTAGCGGCCATTGTTACGCCAACTCCTGACGTTTTGAATATGTGTATTTTTGCCGCGCCCATGGTTGCGCTCTATGCCGTCAGCATTGGCATAGCTTGGCTCGTGCATCCCAAGCAGCGCCGCGCACGGAAGGAAAAACAGGCAGCGTAAGGTTTCGGCTCGATTTGGAGTTCGGCCCGAGGTTTTGTTTCCTGAGGTTCATTAGTGATAAGCAAGATCAGCATTCTTCCGGCATTGTTGCTCTCGATCGCGGTCAGCTTCGGAGCCTGCGATCATGACAAGGCTGCCACTCCAGCGGCAGCCCAGAGCCCGGCGTCAATCGCTTCCCCCGACGCGGCATCGTCCAAACCTGCACTTCCTCCGGACAGCGGTCCGCCGCCGCCGTTCGATTCCGCCCGTGCCATGCAATATGTGAAGGAAATCGTAGCCTACGGCCCGCGGCCGCTCGGCAGCGCAAATCACAAAAAGGTCGAAGACTACCTTGCCTCTCATCTGAGACATGATGAGGTAGAAGACGACAGTTTCACGGCGGATACGCCCGAAGGTAAATTTCCCGTACACAACGTCATCGCAAAGTTTCCTGGGACGCGCGATGGCATCGTCGTGATCGCCAGCCATTACGATACGAACTATCCGCTGCGCAAAACCACGTACGTCGGAGCCAATGACGGGGGTTCCTCCAGTGCTCTGCTTCTTGAAATAGCCAATCAGTTGCGCGGCAAAAAACGCGATGGCTACAGCGTATGGCTGGTGTGGGACGATGCTGAAGAAGCGATGAAACCCGATAACGAAGTTCCTTTTCTTGACGATAGTTTGTACGGCATTCGCCACCTGGCAGAGAAATGGGAGGCCGATGGCACTTTAAAGAAGATCAAGGCATTCCTGTTAGCAGATATGGTGGGAGACGCGGATCTTAATATCGATCGGGATACGAATTCAACCCCTTGGCTCGAAGACGTGGTGTATGAGGCGGCCACTCGGCTTGGTTATCAGTCACATTTTTTCGCGCGTACGCTCCCAGGCGTGAGTGACGATCACATTCCCTTTGTGAAGCGGGGCGTACCCTCGGCCGATTTGATCGATTTCGACTACGGTTACAACGACGTGTTTTGGCACACGCCGCAGGACACTGTCGACAAGCTCAGCCCCAAGAGCCTGCAAATCGTAGGCAGCACCATTCTGGAGACGGTCGGCATTCTCGACAAGATGGACCCACTCCCCCCGAAGTGAAGTGAGGCCAACGCGGCTGGTATCGCCGCGATCTCCACGCCGTTCTCGGCACACTCCGCGATGAGCTTTTGCTCTTTTCCATATTTTCATTTCTAATGCACCCGGTATGCGAAAATTGAAGGCCTTGTGGCTGTGCCTAGTCCTCAGTGCCATTTGCCTTGGCGCAACCCCTTCTACCGAGAGCGACAACGCGCGCATCATTCAGTCAGCTCTCGAACCATCCCCACTTGAGAGCAATCTGCGCCACTTGACGGATGAGATCGGCGGACGCGTTCCCGGCACACCCGCCATGCAGCGCGCGATTGACTGGGGCGTGCAGACGTTCAAAGCTGCTGGGGCTGACAGCGTCCACACCGAAGAATTCACCATCCCGCACTCGTGGGCGGAAGGCGCGACCGAGATGACCGTCAGCGCCACGGGGACCGCGCTAGACCCCAAGCTCACGCAGATTCCCAAGATCCAGTTCCGCGTCCGCTGCGTTTCTATCGCATGGGCGCCCGCGCTCGCTCCGGTGAAGCACGTGCCGGTGATTGACGTGGGCAGTGGAAGTCTTGCGGACTTCAAGAACGCCGGCGATATCTCCGGCAAGATCGTACTCGTCCATTCGGTTGTGCTCAAGACCTGGGACGATCTCTTCGCCGAATATACCAACGCCCCGCCCGTGATCAATGCGGCTCTGAAGGGAAAGGCGAAGGCGGTCGCATTTATCGCCACACGCGAACACGACATTCTCTACCGGCACACCAATTCCTTCGCGGGAGAAATCGACCGCATTCCCCAAGTGCTGGTAGCGCGCGAAGACGGTGAGCGCATTGGGCGGCTGCTGACCTCGGGCCATCCGGTGTGGGCCGATCTCAGCATCCCCAGCCAACTCGGCGGCCCCATCAAAACCGCAAACGTTATTGCGGAAATCAAAGGCAGCGAAAGATCCCAGGAGTTCGTTATTCTTGGCGCGCATCTGGATTCCTGGGAACTCGGAACCGGCGCGCTTGACAACGGCTGCAACGCGGCGCTCGTAGTGGATGCGCTGCGGGCGATTGAGGCCTCCGGGCTGAAGCCGCGCCGTTCGATCCGTTTCATTCTTTTCTCGGGAGAAGAGGAGGGTCTGCTCGGCTCGCGCGCCTACGCTACGGCACATCGGCCTGAACTTGATAATGCTGCCGGAGTGATCATCTACGATTCCGGCACGGGCAAGACCACGGGCTTTTCCGACGGCGGCCGCAAGGATTTGCTCGAAACTGCCAAGCGCCTGATCGCCCCGCTGCAGCAGTTCGGCGTGACGGAATTGAAGACCGACATGGAATGGGGCACCGATCATTTTGATTTCATGCTCGAAGGTGTCCCTACATTCGTCGCTGATCAGGAGGAGGCGAACTATCTGGAAAATTACCATGCCGTCTCCGATACCTACGACAAAGTGGATTTTGTTCAGCTCAAGAAAGACGTAGCTGAGGCTGCCGAGTTCTCTTTCGCGCTGGCCAATCTTCCGGAGAAGATCGGGCCGCGCTTCACCCGTCCGCAGATCGAACAGTCCATGCGCGAGACTCATAGCGACGAAATGTTCAAGGCTTTCGGCCTCTGGGACGATTGGGAGAGCGGACGACTGGGCCGGCAGAAGTGACACCTGTTGATGATTTGTGATTGCGGATTTCTGATTGAAAACCCCTCAGTTGTGAGCCTTTTCAAAACAGCCATCTACAATCAACAATTCTAAATTCCTTCAGGAATATCCATTGCTCTACTTCTGGATTCTCTTCAATCTTTTCGCGCTCGGGATGCTGGTGTTGGAGCTTCGTGTCTTCCACCGCCCGGGCCGCGTTGTGCGCTCTCGCGAGGCCCTTGGCCGCAGCGCCATGTGGATCGGCCTCGCGGCAGTTTTTGCCGGGCTGGTTTTTTTCTGGCAAGGCCGTCAGGTCGCTATCGAGTTTGTCACCGGCTACGTGCTCGAGCTTTCCCTCAGCGTCGACAATCTTTTCCTTTTCCTCGTGATTTTTCGCTATTTCGCCGTGCCAGAAAAACACCAGCACCGCGTGCTGTTTTGGGGAATCCTGGGCGCGCTCCTAATGCGCGGCCTTTTTATTCTTGCCGGTGTCGGCCTTATCCAGCGGTTCCATTGGATTCTCTACGGCTTAGGAGCACTTCTCGTTTATAGCGGCATCCGGCTGGGGTTTACGGGCGAACATCAGATCGACCCGTCGAAGAACTCCGCGGTAAAGGCGCTGCGCAGGTTGATACCGGTGACGGACAACTACCAGGAAGGACGTTTCTTTGTGCGCAGTTGGCATGGGAATCCGGGTCTCTACGCCACGCCATTGCTGGTTGTCCTGGCTGTGATCGAAACCACGGATATGCTTTTCGCCCTCGATTCTATTCCGGCAGTCCTCGCCATCACACTCAACGCCTTCATTGTGTACACCTCGAATGTCTTCGCGATACTCGGCCTGCGCTCAATGTTCTTCGCGGTTGCCGGACTGATGAAAGTTTTTCGCTTCCTTCACATTGGGTTGGCGCTGATTCTGATCCTTGTGGGACTGAAGATGATCACCGCGAATTACTTTCCAGTCCCGACGCTAGCGATGCTGGGCGTGGTGGCGGGAGTGCTGACGCTCTCAGTGGCCGCATCGGTGATGTATCCGGGGAAGAAACTGGAGCATAATAAAGACTAGCAGGGAAGTCTCGGGTCGCAAACAGCGAATTCAAATTCTGACTCTACACGAACCGCACTGTCTCACCCTTGATCACCGAATGCTTCAGAAACTTCTTGTCATCGTGCGCAGGATAATCCGTGCGATAATGCGCGCCCCGGCTTTCGTCACGAGGCAGCGCCGAACGAACCACCAACAGTCCTGCAAGATGCAAGTTTGCCGCCTCATGCGCCCGCCGCGTACGCGGACGCGCTACTCTCGGCCCGAGTCCCTCCAACACCTTGATCGCTTCCGCATTCCGTTCCGCGTGCGCACAATGCGCGGCGCCTTATCCAGGTACAGTGCCATGGGATGAAACTGGATGAACTCCATATCGCTGACCTCCGCGCCCGCGTGGCAAGCCATCGCCACGCCGTCTCCCGTGGCGGCCTCTGGATTGGTCGTGTCGCGATAGACTCGCCCCATGCCTCCCGTGGCCAGCAAAACCACCGAACATGCCACGTCCTCGTGCAATCCCTTCTCGCTGCAACCAACTGCTCTATACGCTCCGGCCCTTCCTCCGTTAGAGTCTTCACCGCTTTCCGGCAGACACAGACCGTCGCCGACAGTCAACGTATCCTGCAGGTGCAGGCTGACTTCGTCTTCACCGCTGAGCGCGGCCGCGGTAGCGCCTTGTGCACTCTGGGCAGGAATCCTTGACTTCTTTTTTCTCCAGCACCAGCACGCGTCCGGCGCCGGCCAGTTCGATTGCGGCGCGCCGGCCCGCAACGCCGGCCCCAATCACCACGAAGTCGGTCTCGG
>Ga0182015_10003934_pt1 | contig 16298 bp, 16 predicted proteins | sample 712P3MmetaG_FD_120478 | JGI IMG/M metagenome (GOLD analysis project Ga0182015, IMG submission 120478) | Permafrost microbial communities from Stordalen Mire, Sweden - 712P3M metaG | ecosystem: Environmental > Terrestrial > Soil > Wetlands > Permafrost | place: Sweden: Stordalen | collected... | reverse complement strand
GGCGATCGGCCGCGCCGCTGTCGAGATGCTCGTGGGACAGATCGAAGGCTCGCCGGTCTCCGCCGACGAGCTCTTCTTCGAACCGGAGATGGTGGCGCGGGGCTCGACCGCCAATGCGCCCGGACGCTGAGGCTGGGCCGGTTGCGTCAAGTAGTACGAAAACTGCAGAAATAAGTCCATCTTTTTTGCAGTATGTAGCGGGCCTGTTATGCCTTGTCTCGATCAGAGGTGACCTGTCGGTGATCGGCTACGACGACTCGGCGCTGATGAGCTGTACCAACCCGCCGCTCACGGCCGTCCGGCGGCCGCTCGAGGCGATCGGCCGCGCCTCTGTCGAGATGCTCGTGGGACAGATCGGAGGCTCGCCGGTCTCCGCCGACGAGCTCTTCTTCGAGCCGGAGGTGGTGGGGCGGGGCTCGATCGCCAACGCGCCCGGACGGTGACGCTGGACCGCTTGCGCTCAGCAGTACGGAAAATTCAAGCTTACAGTTCCCTCTTGCATTAATTCGTCAAGTCTGTAATTCTCGCCCCGATGAGGGAGACGGAGGCGACGAAGGCGGCTGCCCCGCTGCCCGCGCCTGCGAGCGCGGTAGAGCGCCCGTGGTGGCACGAGGCGGTCGTCTATCAGGTCTACATTCGGAGCTTCGCCGACGCTAACGGCGACGGGATCGGTGACCTGGCGGGGGTGCGGGCGCGCCTGCCCTATCTGGCCGCGCTCGGCGTTGACGCGCTCTGGTTCAACCCGTGGTACCCGTCGCCGCTCGCAGACGCCGGCTACGACATTGCGGATTACCGGTCGATCGATCCCGCATTCGGGACCCTCTGGGAAGCCGAGCAGCTGATCGCTGAGGCGCGGGCGCTCGGCATCCGCACGATCGTCGACATCGTCCCGAACCACGTCTCGAACGAGCACCCGTGGTTCCGGGAGGCGCTCGCTGCGCCACCGGGATCTCCGGCCCGCGAACGCTTCTGGTTCCGGCAGGGAACCGGCGAAGAGGGCGAGCTGCCGCCGAATGGCTGGCAGTCGATCTTCGGCGGTCCGGCCTGGACGCGCGTCGCCGACGGCGAGTGGTACCTGCACCTCTTCGCCCCCGAGCAGCCCGACCTCAACTGGCAGCACCCGGAGGTCTGGACCGAGCACGAGGACATCCTTCGCTTCTGGTTCGATCGCGGCGTCGCCGGCGTGCGCATCGACTCGGCGGCGCTCCTAGTCAAGGACCCCGAGCTCCCCGAGGAGCGGCCCGACGCCGCCCCGGGCGAGCAGCCGTTTACCGATCGTGACGAGTTGCACGAGATCTACCGCCGGTGGCGCGCGATTGCAGACAGCTACGAGGAGCCCCGGATGCTCGTCGGCGAGGTGTGGCTGCCGGACGTCGAGCGCTTCGTGCGCTACCTGCGCCCCGATGAGCTCCATACCGCGTTCAACTTCGACTTCCTGGCGTGCCCGTGGGAGCCCGGTCCTACGCGGGCCTCGATCGAGTCTGCGCTCGCGGCGCATGCGCCCGTGGACGCGCCGGCGACTTGGGTGCTTTCGAACCACGACGTCACCCGTCCGGTCACGCGCTACGGCCGCGCCGACACCCGGTTCGCCTTCGAGACGAAGCGCGCGGGAACGCCCACCGACCTCCTACGCGGCACGCGGCGCGCGCGGGCGGCTGCACTGCTGGCGATGGCGCTGCCGGGCTCGATGTACGTCTACCAGGGCGAAGAGCTCGGGCTGCCGGAAGCGGAGAACATACCCTCCGACCGGCGCCAGGATCCGATGTGGCACCGCTCCGGCGGCGTGGATCCTGGTCGCGATGGCTGCCGGGTCCCGATCCCGTGGTCCGGCGCGAAGCCGCCTTACGGCTTTAGCCCCAACGAGGAGGTACGTCTCTGGCTCGACCAGCCCGGCGACTGGGCGCCGCTCTCGGTCGAGGCGCAGACTGACGACCCGGCCTCGATGCTCAGCCTCTACCGCGCAGGACTGCGCGTCCGCCGCGAGGCGCCGTGGGGCGTCGGCTCAGAGCCGCGCTGGCTCGAGTACGGCGACGACGTGATCGCGTTCGCGCGCGGCGATCGTTTCCTCTGCATCGTCAATTTCGGCCCGGAGCCGGTTGAACTTCCAGCCGGAGCCGACGTCCTCCTCGGGAGCGCCGCGCTCGTCGGCAACGCGCTGCCGCAGGACACCACGGTCTGGCTCGGTCAGGCCGCAAACGGGGCTCAGTTTCACCCGGAGTCGAATCCAACCGAACAGAACACCCATCAGGGAGAAGGAGAGGAAGGGCAATGAAATTCAACATCAGGGCGATGAGGTCCATTCGCATGGGCGCGCCCCCCGGAGTCGAATCCGACCGAACACAACACCAAATTGGGAGAAGGAGAGGAAGGGCAATGAAATCCAAATTCAGTGCAAGGACGTCGCTTCGCATAGGCGCGGCCGTGGCAGCTACAGGCCTGCTGGCTGCGGCTATGGGCACGGGGTCGGCTGCGATCGCGAAGTCGAAGTCATCGACGGTGAACATCACCGTCGGTGTGCTGGTCCCGGGCGCCACGAAAGCGGCGAATGCGGCGTTGAACCACCAGATCGCCACCTTTATGAAGGAAAACCCGGGGATCAACGTCAAGCAGATTGAGTACGACTGGACCGCTCCGACCTTCGCAGCGCAGCTTGCGGCTGGCACACTGCCGACCATGTTCACGGTCCCGTTCACGAACGGGCGCGCACTTGGCGACGCTGGGCAGATCGCGAACCTCACGAAATATGCAAAGTCATATCCGTGGTTCACGAAGTTCAACAAGGCCGTGATCGCAGAAGGCACTGACTCTAAGGGCCAGATCGTCGCGATCCCGGAAGCCGCCTACGCTCAGGCGCTGACTTACAACCGCACGCTGTTCAGCGCTGCTGGCCTCAACCCCAACAAGCCCCCGACAACGTGGGCTGGGGTCGAGTCCGATGCGGTGGCAATCGCGAAGTCCAACCCTAACGCGGCCGGCTTCGCGATGATGGGTGCGAACGACAACACCGCAGGATGGATCCTGACGACGCTCACCGACGCGTTCGGTGGCAGCATGGAGTCGGGCCCCGTCGCCAACCCCACGTCAGCGAACTTCGACAACCCTGGCGCTGTCGCCGCACTGGACATGGTTCAGAAGCTGCGGGAGGCGAATGCGATGGGCTCCAACTTCGGTTTGAGTTGGGGAACCAGCAACCAGGCGTTCGCCGCAGGTCAGATCGGCATGTTCGTCAGCGGTTCTGACGTGTACACGAACATGGTGCAGGCGTACAGCCTGAATCCGAGCATCTACGGCCTGGCGGCGCTCCCGGAGCAGAGCAGCGGCACTGGCGCCGACCACCCTGCCATCCTCGGTGGCGGCACGCTGGTCGCGGTCTCGCCGAAGGCATCACAGGCTCAGATCGCAGCGTCGGTGAAGTGGATCAACTACTACTACATGGACGGCGAGAACGGGTTCACCAAGTCGGGGCTGATTGCCTACGACAAGAGTCTGCTTGCGAACAATCAGCCCGTTGGCGTGCCGGAGTTCCCGATATTCAACGCCAAGCTCTTCGCACAGCAACAGAAGTGGCAGAAGTCGCTCATCAACGTGCCGGAAAGCCAGTTCGCCCCGTTCAACTCGCAGATCCTGAAGGATCAGCTGGTCTCCGAGCCGGCGGCGGCGACACAGGCGATCTACGGCGACCTCGACTCGGTCGTCGAGGACGTCTTGACCGATCCGACCGGCGCAAACATCCCGGCACTGCTCTCGGCGGCTAATGCCTCCGGGAACGCCTCGATCCAGCAGGCTGCTGCCGGCTCGTCGTAAGACGCTCCCTTGCCGGTCGCGGGCGGTCGTGCTAGCAAGTAGCTCGACCGCCCGGGCCGGGAGGCCCTGAAGGACACGATGGACCGGTGGTCGCGGGTGGTCGCGAGCAAGTAGCGTGACCACCCGGGCCACAGGCCCAACGGGCAATGTCAATCGCCGTAAGTCAACCGAATCCAATCCAACCCGTGACATCTAGGCAGCCCATCACCCCCAAGCTCGAGGAGGCGTTGTGAGCGCAGGATCCGGACCTGCGGCACTCCCACCGGAGCGTGTGCACCTCAGGCGCTCGCCGGCGAGTTGGGTGAAGCAGGGCGGGCTGTCGAAGTTGTTGTTCCTGCTGCCTTTGCTGCTGATCTTCGGGCTGTTCTCGTGGTATCCGATCGTGCACCTGGTGATCATGTCGCTGCAGCAGACGAATTTCGTGCAGCCTGCGAAGTGGGTGGGGCTGGCGAACTTTTCCGAGGTGCTCCATGACCCGCTGTTTCCGATTGCTCTGCGCAACACCGCGGAGTTTGCGGGCCTCGCGCTGATCTTCGGCTATCCGATCCCGCTTGTCATCGCGGTGCTGATCAGTGAGACGCGTAAGCGGCGCGGCCTGTACAGCGCGCTCGCCTACCTCCCGGTCGTGATTCCGCCGGCTGTCGGGGTGCTGCTCTGGAAGTTCTTCTACTCCGCCGGGCCGAACGGCACCTTCAACACGATCCTTCACTGGGTCGGCATCGCGCCACAACAGTTCATCCAATCGCAGACGCAGGGGATACCGTCGCTCGTGCTCTATTCGACGTGGGCCAACGCCGGCAGTACCGTGATCATCTATCTTGCCGCGCTGGTCGGCGTCAACCGCGAGCTCTACGAGGCGGCGTCGGTCGACGGTGCCGGACTGTGGAAAAAGGTCTGGCACGTCACGATGCCGCAGTTGCGTACGGTGATGCTCGTCACGATGATCCTGCAGATCATCGGGACCGCCCAGGTGTTTATCGAGCCGTGGCTCTTCACGCAGGGCGGTCCTGCGAACGCGACGTTGACCGTGATGCTTCTGATCTACGACTATGCGTTCGGCAACTCGCTTGGCGCGGCCTACGGCGAGGCGGCGGCACTGAGCGTGATGCTGGTGGCGTTCCTTGCGGTGTTCTCGCTGATCTATCTGCGCGCTACGCGTTCCTGGAGCACGCAATGATCGCGGTCCCGTTGCGGCGCAAGCAGCGGCCGCCCGAGCTCGCAGTCCAACAGGGGATCGTGCTCGCTAACGACTGGCGGCGGCCGAGCGTCAGGTGGGGACTCGGAACGGTGCAAACCGTGCTGCTCTTCCTTCTCGCGATCATCGGGCTCGGCCCGATCCTCTGGCTCGCAAAGTCGGCGATCACGCCGACGCTGGACACGATCACCACACCGATGGCGTTGTTCCCCCACGGGGCCGCCTGGAGCAACCTGTCGATCGCATGGAACACCGATGAGGTGTGGCTCTACATGACGAACACGGTCGCGCTCGCGCTCGGGTCGTGGGCGGCTCAGATCATCGTCGCGACGACCGGCGCGTACGCGCTCTCCGCGCTGCGACCGAAGTACGGGAACGTGATCGTGGCCCTGCTGCTGACGACACTGTTCGTCCCGGCGGTCGTGCTGATCATCCCACTCTACGTCGAGGTGGTGCACCCGCCGCTCATCCATACGTCCTTCACCAACAGCTACGTGGGCTATTTGGCGATCTGGCTGCCCGAAGCTGCGAGCGCGTTCAACGTCATCCTGATGAAGCGCTTCTTCGACAATCTGCCGCGCGAGATCTTCGAGGCGGCGCGCATCGATGGCTGTGGCCCTTTCCGTCTGTTCTTCTCAATCGTGCTGCCGATGTCGCGGCCGATTCTTGGCGTGGTGTCGGTCTTCGCTCTGCTCGCGTCGTGGAAGGACTACTTGTGGCCGCTGCTCATCCTCGGCGGCAACCCGAACGTGCAGCCGCTGTCGGTGCGCCTGCCGTTGATCGAGCAGTTCACGCCGCTCGGCGTCTTCCTCGCGGCCATGGCGCTCACCTGTGTCGTCCCGATCGTGGGCTTCCTCATCTTCCAACGGACGTTCCTGCGCGGCAGCGGGCTCGCCGGAGCAGTCAAGGGATAATCTGCTGATGGCCTCCATCCGCTTCGAGGGCGTGACCAAGATCTACGGTGACGGCACTCGCGCCGTCAACGGGCTCGACCTCGCGATTGAGGAGGGCGAGTTCATGGTCTTCGTCGGCCCGTCGGGATGCGGCAAGACGACCGCGCTGCGGATGGTGGCCGGCCTCGAGGAGATCACCGACGGCGTGATCCTGATCGGTGAACGGATCGTGAATCACGTCTCGCCAAAGAACCGCGACGTTGCGATGGTCTTCCAGAACTACGCGCTGTACCCGCACATGACGATCGCACAGAACCTCGCCTTCGGCTTGAAGCTGCGGAAGATCAGCAAGCCCGAGATCGAGCGCCGGGTCCGCGACGCGGCCGCCGTGCTCAACCTCGAGGAGCAGCTCGAGCGCAAGCCGAGGGCGCTCTCCGGCGGTCAACGCCAGCGCGTCGCGCTCGGGCGCGCGATCGTCCGCGAGCCGGCCGCATTCCTGATGGACGAGCCGCTCTCGAACCTCGACGCGGCCTTGCGCGTGCAGACGCGAGGCGAGATTCTGAAGCTCCAAAAGCGACTAGGGACGACCACCATTTACGTCACGCACGACCAGGTCGAGGCGATGACGATGGGCGACCGCATCGCGGTGATGCGTCATGGCGTGCTCCAGCAGAACGGCACGCCCGAGCAGCTCTACACCCGGCCTGCCAACACCTTCGTCGCGACCTTCATCGGCTCGCCGGCGATGAACCTCGTTCCCGCCCCAGTCCTGGATCTCGGCTCGGCCTCCGGCCTCGTCGGCTTCCGGCCCGAGCACATCCGAGTCGGCGCGGCGGACAACGGCAGCGTCGGCTTCAAGGCCGCGATCGAGGTCGTCGAGTACCTCGGCGACGAGCAGCTTGCGCACCTGCGCCTCGGCGAGCTCTCGCTCGTGGCGAAGCTGCCGGTGGCGGACCGCGTCGAGCCCGGGACAACCGCATCTTTTGCCGTTGCGCGCGATGGGGTGCTCTTCTTCGCCGCCGACACTGGCCTTCTGACGGCCGCGCCTTCCTGATCGGCCGCTCGTCGTCATGAGGCTTTCCGGGGCAACCGCTGTGACCGCACTCGCAGGTTGCGCTGCTGTACTGGGCGGTTGCGGCTCCGCGGCCAAGCAGGACGAGTCCTTAACCTCGCCTTCGTGCATCCCGGCGAGCAACACCGTGGACGGAAGGACGGAAACCCGCTACTGCGGTCCAGCCACTGCCACCGTGCTCCTCGACGGCAAGACCTACAGGTTCCGCTATGGCCGCTGCAACAGCGACAAGGCGATCGGGTTGACGCTTGGTGTCACGCTCGGAACGATCGACTACGGCAACCTGAATACCAACGGCGGCCGCCCGTTGTTCCAGCTGCAAATCGACGAGCAGCCGAGTGCGATCGAGGCCGTGAACGCCTCATGGGGCGGCAAGGTGTTGATCTCGCTCAACACCGTGCACACGAGGTACACGGGCGCGAGGCCGCTGAGCGGGACGTTCCGCTCGTTCGAGGGGGCGTTCGGCACCGGCAAGCCGTTCAGCGGGACCTGGGACTGCAGCGGAAAGATCTACGCGGCCTGAGCTGCGGCGGACCATTGAGCTTCGATGGCAAGCCCGCGCAAGGAGGGGCGCGCGCGCCTGAGCCTTAGTCGTTGGTGACCGCGCCTAGCGCCGATCGAGTGCGAGCCGGACGCCGAGGCCGACGAGAAAACGAGATGCTGGCCGGGCTCACCGCCGCCGACCGCCGTCGGCTGCTGACGCTCCTCCGACGAGCGCTCGCCTCAGGCCGCCGCAACCTCCGCGGCGCCCCGAGGCGGGGACTGAGCGACAGGCGCGATGACGCGTACACGCGCGTCGCGGGTTGCCTGCGGATAGTGTCCTCGCCGGCTGCTTGCGAGCAGGGGCGGCAACGCGCTAGATTTGGGCGTCTAGTGCACGCCTGTTCGTGTTGCGCACATAATGGCTGAGATCGTCACCCTTACCGAAGCGGTCGCCGAGCTCGTGCGCGACGGCGACTCGGTGGCGCTCGAGGGCTTCACGCACCTCATCCCATTTGCGGCCGGTCACGAGGTTTTGCGCCAGGGCCGGCGCGAGCTGGAACTGATCCGGATGACTCCCGATGTGCTCTATGACCAGATGATCGGCATGGGCGTCGCTCGGCGGCTGGTGTTTTCCTACGGCGGCAACCCCGGCGTTGGCTCGCTGCACCGCTTCCGTGATGCGATCGAGCATGGCTGGCCAGCCCCGATCGAGATCGAGGAGCACAGCCACGCCGGCATGGCCAACCGCTATTTGGCAGGCGCGGCCGACCTTCCATTCGCGGTCCTGCGCGGCTACGCCGGTACCGACCTCGCTACGCACACCACCGTACGCTTCATCGAGTGCCCCTACACCGGCGAGCGGTTGGCAGCCGTGGCCGCGCTGGTGCCCGACGTCGCGATCGTCCATGCCCAGGAGGCCGACCACGCCGGCAACGTGCAGCTCTGGGGAATCCCGGGCGTCCAGAAGGAGGCTGTGCTCGCAGCCACCCGTTCGCTGGTCACGGTGGAGCAAATTGTGGAACGACTCGAGCCGCGTCCCGGGGCGGTCGTCATTCCCGGCTGGGTGCTCGACGCCGTTGCGCTGGCCCCCGGTGGCTCGCAGCCGTCCTACAGCCTCGGGATCACCGAGCGCGACAACGACTTCTACCGGCGCTGGGACGCGATCAGTCGCGATCGCGATGGCTTCCGGGCCTGGATGGCTGAGCACGTCCTCGGCGAGGTGCTCGTGCGGTGAGTGATGCGAGCGCCGATGAGGTGCAGACGATCGTCGCTGCGCGGGCGCTTGCAGACACCAAGACCGTCTTCATTGGCGTCGGCCGCCCCAGTACAGCCGCGATCCTTGCGCGCATGGTCCACAACCCTTCGCTTGTGCTCGTGTACGAGTCCGGCGCAATCGGCGCCAAGCCCTTCCATATCCCTTTGTCAATCGGCGACGGAGAGTTGGCGGCGACCGCTGACGCCGTCGTTTCGGTGCCGGAGATGTTCAACCACTGGATTGGGCCGGGCCGGATCGAGGTCGCGTTCCTCAGCGCGGCGCAGATCGACCGGTTTGCCAATCTCAACTCGACCGTGATTGGGGATTACGACCACCCGGTAACCCGCCTCCCCGGCGCCGGTGGTGCGCCCGAGATCGCGGCCAACTGCGAGCGGGTAATCGTTGTCATACCGCAGTCACGACGCACGTTCGTAGAGCGGCTCGATTTTGTTACGACTGTCGGCTACGGTGATGGCCCCGGCGCGCGGCAGCGGCTCGGCATGCGGGGCAGAGGACCGACGGCGGTGATTACCGATCTCGGCGTACTCGAGCCCGATCTGTCGAGTGCCCAGCTGGTCCTCACACAGCTCCACGAGGGCGTGACCGTCGAGGACGCTCGGGATGCCACCGGATGGGACCTCGCGGTGGCCGAACAGCTACGCGTCACAGACCCGCCGAGCGACACCGAGCTTGACGCTCTGCGAGAGCTCCTTGCGCGATGAATGAGGCATTCGTATATGAGGCTATCCGCACGCCGTTTGGCCGCTTTGGCGGTGCCCTCGCCGGGGTCCGCCCGGACGATCTGGCCGCGGGCACGCTGCGGGCCCTGCTCGACCGCGTCGGAGGTCTCGATCCGGCGGCGATCGACGACGTGTTGCTCGGCGCTGCCAACGGCGCCGGCGAGGACAACCGCAACGTGGCGCGGATGGCTTTGCTGCTTGCGGGATTTCCGACCACGGTGACGGGCGCGACCGTCAACCGTCTGTGCGGCTCCAGTCTCGAGGCGGCGATCCAGGCAACGCGCGCGATCCGCTGTGGTGACGCCTCGTTGGTGATCGCCGGTGGCGTCGAATCGATGAGCCGCGCGCCGTGGGTCCTGCTGAAACCCTCCCGCGCGTATCCGGCCACTGACGAGACGCTTTACTCGACAACGCTTGGCTGGCGGATGGTCAACGCGATGATGCCTGAGCGGTGGAGGATCTCGCTGGGGGAGAGCGCCGAGAAGCTCGCCGGCGTCTACAAGATCTCTCGGGAGGCACAGGACGCGTTTGCGCTCCGCAGCCACAGGCTCGCGGCGGAAGCTTTCGACGAGGGAGTGCTGAGCGAGGTCGTGAGCATTCCCGGAGTCGAGCTGACCCGCGACGAGAGCATCCGCAGCGACACCTCGCTGGCAAAGCTCGCCGCATTGGCGCCGGCGTTTGTCGATGGCGGTACGGTCACGGCTGGCACCTCCTCGCCGCTCAACGACGGTGCGAGCATGACTTTGATCGGTGATCAGCGTGCCGGCACTCTGCTCGGTCGCGAGCCCTTGGCACGCGTCGTCGCGACCGGTGCACACGGGGTCGATCCGGACGTCTTCGGGATTGCACCGGTCGAGGCCGCAAACAAAGCGCTGACGCGGGCCGGCATCGGCTGGGGCGACATTGCCGTAGTGGAGTTGAACGAGGCGTTCGCGTCGCAGTCACTGGCCTGCCTGGCGTGCTGGCCCGAGCTTGATCCTGAGCTGGTCAACGTGCGCGGCGGCGCGATCGCGATCGGGCATCCGCTCGGGGCTTCGGGGGCGCGGATCCTCGGGCGTCTAGCCCATGAGCTACGCGCGCGCGGCGGCGGGTACGGTTTAGCGGCTATCTGCATCGGCGTCGGCCAAGGCCTCGCCGTGATTCTGGAGGGTTGAGATATGACAGCAGCGGAGATTGAGCCACGACAGATCTACGACGCGGTTACCGACACCCCGTCCAGTTACGTCCGAGAGCCCGACGGCGTTCATCCGCCGCTTGACTATCCGCCTTACAAGTCAACGCAGCTGCGCCATCCCAAGCAGCCGCTGATCTATCTGCCGCAACGCATCACCGAGCTGACCGGTCCCGCACTCGGTTCGCCACGAGCGGTCGGACCGCTCGACCACGACCTCACGCGCCAGCACGAGGGTGAGCCGATCGGCGAGCGAATTAACGTGTTCGGTCACGTCTACGACACCGAGGGAAAGCCTCTGCGCAGGACGCTCGTGGAGATCTGGCAGGCCAATGCCTGCGGGCGCTATCGGCATCGCTGGGATCGCTATCCGGCGCCGCTTGACCCGAACTTCACCGGCGCCGGTCGCTGTGTGACTGACGACGAGGGTCGCTATCGCTTCGTGACCGTCAAGCCCGGGCCCTACCCGTGGGGGAACCACTACAACGCCTGGCGCCCGGCGCACATCCATTTCTCGCTGCTCGGCCGGGCCTTTGCCCAGCGGCTGGTGACGCAGATGTATTTCCCAGGCGATCCGTTGTTTCCCTACGACCCGATCTTCAACTCGGTCCCCGAGGCCTCCGGACGCAAACGCCTGATCTCGCGCTTCTCGATCCACGATGCCGAGCCGGACTGGGCGCTGGCGTACGAGTTCGACATCTACCTGCGTGGCCCTGGCGCGACTCCGTTCGAGGAGGCGCTTTGAGCTTTCCGCCAACCGCCTCGCAGACCGTCGGTCCCTACTTCGCCATTGGCCTGGCTTGGCCGGACGGGCCGTTTGCGGTTGCCCCTGACACACCGGGCGCGATCAAGATTCGCGGCGTGATCTACGACGGCGCCGGCACGCCGATTCCCGATTTCCTCTTGGAGACATGGCAGGCCGATCCCGCTGCACGGTTCGCCGATCTCTGGGGTTACGGTGGAACCTCGGAGCTAGCAGGGTTTCGCGGCTTCGCGCGCGTCGGACACGAGGACGGCGATGGCAGCTTCGAAATCTTGACGGTCAAGCCCGGTCCACTCGTACTGCCCGACGGCTCGATCGAAGCGCCCCATATCGACGTCTCGCTGTTCGCTCGGGGAATGCTGAACCGCTGTGTCACGCGGTTCTACTTCGCCGATGAGGTGGACGCCAACGACGCAGACCCGGTGCTCGCGACGGTGCCAGCGGGGCGGCGAGACACCCTCCTGAGCAGGCCGATCGAAGGCGGTTACGAGATCGATCTTCGCCTACAGGGTCCGGGGGAGACCGTCTTCTTTGCGCTCTGAAGGCCTCTTCGACGCGCTCTATGCGCGCGGCCCCGTGGCGGCGCAGACCGACGGTCGCGCCTGGCTTGCCGCGATGCTTGACGTCGAAGCAGCGCTCGCCCGCGCCTGCGCCGCCGACGGGCAGATCCCAGCCGCCTCGGCCAGCGCGATCGCGGAGGCCTGCCGGGTGGATCGCTTCAATCTCGCGGCTATCACGGCGGCGACCGGCGAGTCAGCGACGCCAGTGATCGCGATCGTCGCCGCACTGCGCGAGGCGGTCGGCGAGCAGGCGGCGCCTCATGTACACCTCGGCGCGACGAGCCAGGACATCATCGACACCGCGGCGATGCTGGTCTCCCAGCGCGCGCTAGAGCCGCTACTGGCCGATGTTGGCATCGCGATGGCGGCGCTCGCGTCGCTGGCAGCCGCTCATCGCGACACTCCGATGGCGGCGCGCACGCTGCTGCAACAGGCACAGCTCACTACCTTCGGTTTACGTGCGTCGGGTTGGCTCGTTGGGCTCGGCGAGGCGCGCGCATGCCTGCGCGAAGTCGCCTCCACTCGCCTGGCAGTCCAGATGGGTGGTCCGGTCGGCACCCGCGGGCCAGCGATCGCGGCACTAGTCGCAGCAGATCTCGGCCTTGCTGAGCCGACGCTGCCCTGGGGAGCGATTCGCGTGCGACCAGTCGAACTGGCAGGTGCGCTCGGTGTGCTCGTTGGCGTGTTCGCGAAGATCGCTCGCGACGTGACGCTGCTGGCCCAGAACGAGGTCGGAGAAGTCCGCGAACGCGTCGATCCGCGACGCGGCGGATCCTCAGCGCTCGCGCACAAGCGAAACCCGGTGGCGAGCGTCGCGATCATCGCCTGTGCGACACGCGTTCCGGGGCTCGTTGCGACGATGTTCGCAGGGATGGCGCAAGAGCACGAGCGCGCTGCTGGTGCCTGGCAGGCGGAGTGGGGCACGCTCAGCGACCTGCTCACGCTGGTCGGCTCAGCAGCGTCCTGGGCGGCAGATCTGCTTGACGGGCTCGAGGTCGACACGGTCCGGATGCGCGAGAACGCGGCCGCCCTCGATGGCTCACTCGACGACGTGGCCTCGCTGATCGATCGCGCCGTGGCAGCAAGTGTCCCGTGAGCGCGGTAGAGCTCCACAGCGAACAGAGCGGTCCGCCGGACGCACCGGCCCTGCTGCTCGGATCCTCGCTGGGCACTACGCTCGAGATGTGGTCGCCGGTGCTCCCCGGTCTCGCCGATCGCTGGCGGATCGTGCGCTTCGACCATCGTGGCCACGGTCGCTCGCCGGTTCCCGAGGGGCCCTACGACATGGCCGACCTCGGCGGCGACGTGGTCTCACTGCTCGATCGCCTCGGTCTGGATCGTGTCTCCTACGTCGGAGCCTCGCTCGGCGGGATGATTGGCCTGTGGCTGGCAGCCCACGCGTCGGGTCGGATCGACCGGCTGGTCTGTGTGTGTAGCTCGGCCTACCTGCCGCCCGCACAGGCGTGGGCGGCGCGCGCGGCGAGCGTCCGTGAGGCGGGCAGCGTCGCTGCTGTGGCCGACGCGGTGCTCGCACGCTGGTTTACACCTAGCTACGCCGAGCGCCACCCCGACGTGATCGCGTGGGTGGGAGCGATGCTGCGCGAAACTCCACCGGAGGGCTATGCCGCCTGCTGCGGGGCGATCGAACGGATGGACCTCCGCGACGATCTGGCGCTGATCAATGCGCCGACGCTCGCGATCGCGGCTACCGAGGATCACGCGATCCCGCCCGGGCATTCACGGGCGATCGTCGCCGGCGTGCCTGGCGCACGGCTCGAAGTCATGCCATACGGAGCGCACCTTGCCGCGATCGAACGTGCGGAAGAGGTCACTGCGCTGAGTGAGCGACATCTGGAGGGAGTGCGATGAGCGATCCACAGCATGACCAGGGTATGGCGACGCGCCGCGCGGTTCTCGGCGATGCTCATGTCGACGCCGCGGTCGCTCGCACCACTGAGTTCACTGCGCCGTTCCAGGACTTCATTACGCGCTACGCCTGGGGCGCGGTTTGGTCCCGTGACGAGCTTGACCGTCGGACTCGTAGTGCCATCACGCTGGCGGTACTGACAGCGCTCGGCCACGAGCACGAGATCGCCATGCACGTGCGCGCCGCTCTGCGCAACGGGCTCTCGCCGGCGGAGATCTGCGAGGTGCTGCTCCACACGTCGGTGTATGCAGGCGTGCCGGCCGCCAATCGTGCGTTTGCGATCGCCGATGAGGTCTTGCGCGAGGAACCAGAGCAGTGAGCGAGACGCTGGAGCCCTCCGGGCAGTTCGTGCAGTCGCTTGCACGCGGTCTGTCTGTGATCCGCGCGCTAAACAGCCCTGAGCCGATGAGCTTGAGCGATGTCGCGCGCGCCAGCGGACTCACGCGAGCGTCGGCTCGACGCTTCACTCTCACGCTCGAGCATCTTGGCTACGTCCAACAATCTGCTGGGCGCTTCTCGCTGACACCACAGGTGCTCGAGCTGGGCTTCGCCTACCTGTCGGCGCTCGGCTTGCCCGAGATTTCCCAGCCACATCTGCAACGACTCGTTAACGATGTCGGCGAATCGTCCTCGATCTCGGTGCTCGACGGCTCGGCTGTGGTCTACGTCGCTCGCGTTCCGACGCGACGGATCATCAACGTGACGATCAACCTGGGCACGCGTTTCCCGGCTTATGCGACCTCGATGGGTCGCGTGCTGCTGTCCGGCCTGGATCCGGAAGCCTGCACCGCCCTGCTCGACCAGATCGAGCTCAGGCCGCTGACCGGTCGAACGATCACGACGCGCAGCGAGCTCGAAGTGGAGCTCGAGCGCGTCCGCCGGCAAGGCTATGCGATCGTCGATGAGGAGTTCGAGGACGGCTTGCGTTCGGTAGCGGCACCGATCTGCGACCGCGAAGGCCGTGTCGTGGCGGCGATCAATCTCGCTTTGGCTGCTTCTCGCGTGTCCATCGAGGAGATCCACCGGTCGTTGCTATCGCCGCTGCTTCGAGCCGCTGCTGCGATCGAGGGCGACCTCGGCGTTGGTGGGGCGTTGGACCCGTCGCGGATCCCGGCGCCTGAGGCGAGTGGCGACGAGCGGCCGGTCAGCGCGCACGACGCTGGCAAGGTCCAGCTGCATCTAGCTGATTGATGGCGGGCTGCCGTGACGCGCGCCGGCGGCCCCACACTCACGAACGCAAATGGCACGAAGTTTGCCGACCGCCTGCCTGCGCCCTCAGTGGCTAGCCCCAGACCTCCGCGGCAGTCTCGACGATCAGCTCTAGCTTCGCGCGCTGATCGTCCTGCGTGAGCTTGTTGCCCTCGACGGTTGAGGAGAAGCCACATTGCCCCGAGAGGCAGAGCTGGTCGAGCGGGACGTAGCGCGCTGCCTCGTCGATCCGTCGCTTCAGATCGTCCTTGCGCTCCAGCTCAGGCCGCTTTGTGGTCACGAGGCCAAGTACGACGCACTTGCCGGGGGGAACGTGGCGCAGCGGCTCGAATGTTCCGGAGCGTTCGTCGTCGTACTCGAGGAAGAAACCATCCACGTCGAGATCATTGAACAGAGCCTCAGCAACAAAGTCGTAGCCACCCTCGGCCGCCCACATCGACTGGTTGTTGCCGCGGCAGAGATGCGTCGTGACTGCGAGGTCGGCCGGCCGCCCGGCGAGCGCGCGGTTGATGTTCGCGATATAGGCCTCGTGCAGATGCTCGGGATCACCGCCGATCGAGGCGATGTGCGCGCTCTGCGCGGGATCGTTGACGTAGGCGAGGCTCGTGTCGTCGAGCTGCAGGTAGCGGCAGCCGAGATCGTAGACACGGCTGACCTCGTCGCTGTAGGCGCTTGTCAGATCCGACCAGAACTCGTCCAGATCCGGATAGACGGAGCTGTTGATCGACGCGTTGCCGCCGCGGTAGTGGACCATCGACGGCGATGGAATCGTTAGTTTGGGCATCAGGCCTGCGGCGTTGTCGCGCAGGAACGTGAACGCATCGCCGAAGATCGTCTGCGGCAGCGTCACCTTGCCTGTGACGCGCATCGCGGGCGGCGCGTAGTCGTACTCGCCCTCCTCGTTGCGGAACTGAACGTGCAGCGACTCGCCCTCGACCTGTTCGACGCCGCCGAGCTGGTAGATGAAGTCCATGTGCCACGAGGTGCGCCGGAATTCGCCGTCGGTCGCATCCTGCAAGCCGACGTCGCGCTGCATCGCGATTGCCGCGCGGATCGCGTCGTCCTCGTTAGTCCGCAGCTCAGCGGCATTGATCTCGCCTCGTGCGCACTGCTCGCGCGCGTTGAGCAGCGACTGCGGGCGCAGGAGGCTGCCGACGTGATCGGCGCGAAACGGCGGGCTCGTGCGACGTGACGAGGCCCTCTCCTCAGAAATTGATGCGCTCAAG
>Ga0182015_10003933_pt1 | contig 16300 bp, 17 predicted proteins | sample 712P3MmetaG_FD_120478 | JGI IMG/M metagenome (GOLD analysis project Ga0182015, IMG submission 120478) | Permafrost microbial communities from Stordalen Mire, Sweden - 712P3M metaG | ecosystem: Environmental > Terrestrial > Soil > Wetlands > Permafrost | place: Sweden: Stordalen | collected... | reverse complement strand
TGTTCGTCCTTGGTTGGACCATCATGCACGTCATCGATGAAACCAGTCCCCTCAAGTCGGAGACCGCCGCATCTCTCGAGAAATCCAAGGCCGCATTCATTCTCAGCGTAACCGGCACCGATGAGACCACCGGACAGGTGCTGATGTCCCGGGCCGAGTACTCCTACGCCGACATCCGCTGGGACGCGAGCTTCCACGACATTCTGGAGGAATCGGAGGACGGCACCCTCCACCTTGGTTACGGCAAATTCCACGACATCGAATCGCTCCCGAAACCCAGGGCAGTGGAGCCGCCGCCCTGACATCGGCTCCGCGGATCGGCGCCTAGGAGCCTGTCTGAGTAATCTGCGTGGCCGCGAGCGCGGGCGCATCGGCATATTCAACGGATCCTATCCGGCCGCGGAAAGTGTGTTACCGCACAGACGAAACATGATCGATTGCGCACGCTACACCACTTGCCGAGAACCCATTGGGCGACGGACGGTTGTCCGGCACATCGCTCGTCGAAAGGACACCACATGAAAACCACCACTTCAGCTTCGGGCCCTGCGGGTGCCGGCGGCGTGATGCCGCTGACTGAGGGCTTTCCCTACAGAGCCATCGCCATTTATCCGAATTTCGCCGATGTCGGAGCCGCCTTGTCGTTGTTGAACAGGGAAGGCTATGGCAAAGACCAAATCAGCGTGCTCGGTCAGGAACAGGAGCATTGGCAGGAAAAGCTCAATCGCGAATGGGAGACGCTTAAAACCACAAAAGGTGCCCTGGGGGGCGCCGCATTGGGCGCGATTCCCGGGCTGGCGCTGGTCGCCGGCATCGCATTGACGGGCGGGGTCGGAGTGCTCGTGGCAGGGCCGATGCTTGCCGGGATGTCTGCGATTGGCATGGGTACCGTGGTCGGAAGTTTGATGGGGGCCGGTTCGACCAATATCGACGGCGCCGAGAAAATACTTGATGTCGAAGAGGAAGTAACCGATGCCATCCGCCACGGACAGTGGGTAATCATCGTCCACAGCCGGACCTCGGCCGATGCCGAGCGCGCGCAGACATTGCTCCCCAATCGACGCATCGTGCGGGAAGACAAGCCTGGAACCGCGGCACTTTCCGATTTTGCCGCCGAACAGGTCGATATCAGGAAGCTCGGCGGCATCGTCGAAGAAGCCTTCGAGTCGGTGGCGAAGGAGTCCACGCTCCCGGCTCAGGAAGTGCTGTGCAATATAGAAGATATCGATGTAGCGCCGCTCAAACAGGCCGTCACGAAAGCCATGAAAAACATCGCGGATGCCACCAACCTCCATACGGCCCAAATTACCGGCGTCTTCAGGGCGAATCGGGTGGCGAGCGTCAATGACATCGTCAACCGCCTTCACGAACAAAGCAAGGCCAACCGATCGACGTTTTGAGCGCAGGCCCCCGCGCGAAATAGCCGCGCACGCGCCCCATTCGCCTGTGCGCCGGCACGCGTTCTTGGTCGTCATTCCGCGGGGGATGAGCGGCGCGCTGCCGCAAGGAACTGCGCCCGGTGCCATAATCGACCCATCCTAAGTTCTGAGGTCCCGCGTGCCGAGCAAATCACGGCAACTTCGCAGGAGAAATGAATGAACAACCGAATTCGATCGATTCACGCGCGTGAAATTCTGGACTCCCGTGGCAACCCCACGGTGGAGGTCGATGTCACCCTGACCAGCGGCGTTCAAGGCCGCGCCGCCGTGCCATCGGGCGCCTCCACCGGAATCCATGAGGCCGTCGAGCTGCGCGACGACGACAAGCATCGCTATGGAGGAAAAGGCGTGAGGCACGCCGTCGATCACGCCAACCGCGCACTGGATGCCTGCGTCAGGGGCTTGGATGCGCTGGACCAGGTCGCCGTGGACCGCGCTTTGTGCGCCGCGGACGGGACCACCAACAAGGCCAAGCTCGGCGCGAACGCCATTCTCGGCGTAAGCCTCGCAGTTGCGCGCGCCGCCGCATCGGCATCGCAATTGCCCCTGTTTCGGTACTTGGGGGGAACCATTGCCAATCGCCTGCCGGTGCCCATGTTCAACATCCTCAACGGCGGCGCACACGCCAATTGGCAGGGAACGGACTTCCAGGAGTTCATGATCGCTCCGGTCGGCGCCAGGAGCTTTGCCGAGGGCCTGCGCTGGGGGGCGGAAATTTATCATCAGCTGAAAAAAGTGCTCAAGGATGCCGGCCTCTCGACCGGCGTCGGCGACGAAGGCGGATTTGCACCGGTCTTGAAGCGCAACGAGGATGCCATCGATCTGATACTGCGGGCGATCGAGGCCGCCGGCTACCGGCCCGGCGCCGACGTGGTGCTCGCGCTCGATCCGGCCTCGAGCGCCTTTTATGAAAATGGCCTTTATCAGCTGCGCACCGAAGGCCGTTCCGTCGGCGCCGAGGAGATGGTGGCTCTCTACGCCGACTGGGTTCGCAAGTACCCAATCGCGGTGCTCGAAGACGGTCTTGCCGAGGATGACTGGGCGGGTTGGAAGATGCTCAACCGGGAATTGGGTGATCAAATCGAGCTGGTGGGCGACGACCTGTTTGTCACCAATGTCGCGCGAATCGCGCGCGGCATCGCCGAGAACGCCGCCAATGCGGTGCTCATCAAGCTCAATCAGATCGGCACGTTGACCGAAACCGTCGCCGCAGTTCATCTGGCCTATTCCGCCGGCTGGGGCGCCATGGTGTCGCACCGCAGCGGCGAGACCGTCGATTCCTTCATTGCGGATCTGACGGTGGCGCTGGCCACGGGCCACTTGAAGACGGGCGCGCCATGCCGCGGCGAACGCGTCGAGAAATACAACCAGCTGCTTCGGATCGAGGAAACGCTTGGCGCGGCCGCGGTCTACGCCGGGCACGGGGCATTTGTGCGGCCGCGCACGTCGTCTGAAACCGCCACTGCGAACTGAAACGCGCGCTGCAATGATGCCGGCCCGCTCTCGCGCCCACGGATCTCCCGGTCTCGCGACGGGTTCTGCCATGGCCCACGCCGCCTTCAGCGTCCTGGCCGCAGAGCTCGCGGCGAGCCTCTTGCGGGGACGGCACCTTGTCTTATGGGGCCCACGCGGGGCCGGCAAGTCCACGCTGCTGAATGCCGTCCTGCGGGAACTCGGCAACACTCACAGCGCCTTGAGCCCCGCGACCGGCAGCCTCGATGACATCACTCGCGCGCTCGAACGCGCCTATAAAGAGACTCGCACATCAGGGATCTCACGCCGCGCCGCACGTTCACGCCTCTGGTGGGCCGCGGACGCCGCACCCGGTTGCATCCTGCTCGATCACGTGACTCGCGTTCCCTCCGCAATGAAGGGCTGCCTGCGCAGGCTCCGCGGCGGGGTGGTCGGCGTCATCCTCGCGGTCGACGTCGACTCGCCGCGGGAACGGGAGCGGCTGCGCGCAATGAAGCTGGGCTGTACGAGCATGCGCATGCCGCGGAGCGCATCGCGCAGCCTCGCGCTTCTCCTTAACCAATCATGGGAGAATCGAGCGGCGTTCCCTTTGACAGCCTCCGATAAAAATACACTGGTGCGCGCCGCCCGCGGCCGGCCCGGGTGGATCATGCGATGCGCCGCACGCGCCGCGGACCCACGGTATTGGGTTGACGGGTTGTTGCATGCGCGCCTGCTCGCGTTGGACACTGAGATGGAGCTGCGCGCCCCGCAGAGCCTCACCGCGTCGCCCGCCGCCCTGCCAACGCGGCTCACGTAGATTACTCAGACAGGCTCCTTGGCAAGCGCAACCTGCGCCGTCGCGCAACGCTCGGCGAGCAGGTGCTGCAGGCGCTGAAGATCCCCGTCCGCGCCGTCGGGAATGAGCACGCCCTGGAGCACCGGAAACAATTGGTTGCCCCCGTAGGGATTGACCACCACCTTTTCGAAACGAAACAACGCGCTGCGCGGCGGCCGCGCATCGATCGACGCCTCTTTCAAATACACATCGAGGCCGAGCCACGTGGTGAAAACTCCGTCGCAATACAAACCGTCATGGCCGAAATAGGCCTCCGGCGCCACCTTGAGCAAAATGGCGCGCAGCCTCTCCGGCGCACTCCGCTGGTCACGCGTGCTCAGCATCGAAAGGCCCAATATCGCGCCACAAGTGCCACCAACGTACAGCGCCTTCAGCAGCCACGAACCCGGCGCGAACCCGAACACGCCCACTGCGATGATGCCGAACGGCAGCGCGAATTTACGCCAGTCGCGCCGCAGGATGAATTTCGGCGGCACCGCCTGCGCGCGCCCGCTCTGCACGTCGATCCACTGCTCCCATTGCGCCGGCGTGTACCGCCAGTGCAGCCACGGATCGAGTTCCATGGCGGTGAGCGCCCGGTCGCGGGCGCGCGCATTGACGTACCCGACCGGCAACAGGACCAGCGCCAGCAGCAACGCGAGTCCGCCCAATGACAGCGGAACCGCGGCGACATTCCCGGGAATCACCGCCCCCAGAAAAGCGCACGCGGCCAGTAGAATGGCGAAGAACTTGGCCCACTTGTAGATCTTCCGGCGGTGCACGTGGACCAGCTGGGCGCCGGGCGGCAGCGCCGTGGTCAGTTTTGCCTCTTTGGGAGTCGAGGCGCGCTGAATGATGAAGATCATGGCGAGCGCGCCGAAGACCACCGCCGCGAACATGGTGCCCATCGCCACCGCCGTGGAGCGGTGGACCGAGAAATTCGCCGCAGCCACCATGAGAAGAATAATCGCGGTGACAGGCAGCACCGTGACCGCCACCAGCCGCAGGCTCGCTCCCCGCGAATAACTGGGGTTGTGCCGCCAGGCCGCCCACGCCCCAATCACGCTGAGCAGCGCGAGAATCGCCATCAACAAGGGGCAGCCTCCCTACAGGTGTCGGCCCTGATAGTGACGGGTATAGTACATGGAATACGGCGGCCAACCCCGGCGGCCAACCCCGGCGAACTGGACTTCATCGTGGCGGGAGTCCCTGCGCGCGGCCCTCGGCGCGGCGTGCAGGCCGGGTCGGCATTCGCCATAATGGCGGCAATCCAAGGAAACATCCGTGGCAGAGCCGATGATGCCGCCAACCTTCCAGCGAAATGTCGTCAAAGCGATCTTCTTCGACGTCTTCGGTACGCTCGTCGATTGGCGAACAAGCGTGTCCAGGGACGCGGAAATGATTCTAAAGCCCTTGGGGTTCAGCATCGATTGGCAGGCATTCGCGGACGCATGGCGCGACGAATATCAACCGGGCATGGAAGAGGTTCGTTCCGGACGGATTCCTTACACGAAACTGGACGTCCTGCACCGGCGAATGCTGCAAAAGGTCCTGCCGCGCTTCGGGCTCGATAAACTCGAGGATGCGACGCTCGCTCAGCTCACCCTGGCATGGCATCGGCTCGACGCATGGCCGGATGTCCCGGCGGACCTTGCGAAACTGCGGCAACATTTTCGCATCGCCCCTGTCTCCAACGGCAACGTCGCCATCATGAGCGATTTGGCACGGCGCAATGATATTCATTGGGACGCCATCCTGGGCGCGGATCTCGCACAGGACTACAAGCCCAAATCCTCGGTCTATCTGTCGGCAGTGGGAGCCTTCAATCTCGAGCCGGCGCAATGCATGATGTGCGCGGCTCACAGCGAGGATCTCCAGGCGGCCGCGGATAATGGCCTGCGCACCGCCTTCATCGCGCGGCCGAACGAACGCCCGGGGGTCAGCGAAACCACTCCATCGGTCCCCTGCGACTTGGTGGTTCGCAGCATCGGCGAGCTGGCAACCGCAATGGGCGCGTAACCTTAAGAGCATGGCCTAACCTAGGAGCCTGTCTGAGTAATCTACGTGACCCGCGTTCGCAGGCCTTGGTGCGTTAACGCACGGACATGCCCCCCCGCCGCGCGTAAAACATCGATATGTCCACAACTGCGCCCACCCTCCTGAATCAAGCCCTCTCCCGCCACGACATGCGCACGGCTCTCCATGCCCATTGGCGAGGCTTCCTGGTGACGGGCGTCGTGATGGTTATCCTCGGAATCCTGGCCGCGACCTTGCCGAATGTTTCCTCGCTGGCCATCGAGATCTTGGTCGGCTGGCTGTTTTTCACCGGCGGGCTCGTGCGAGCCGCCACCGTCATGAGAGGTCGGCATCTGCCGGGATACTGGGGGTCGATTCTGGGCGGCGTGTGCGCAATGGCGCTCGGCGCGCTCTTGATCGCCCGTCCTCTGCAAGGAGTGGTCACCCTGGCCCTCGTCATGGCCGCCGTGTTTGCCGTCGAAGGCATCACGGCGATCCTCATCGGTTTCGATTTCCGGCGCCACGTCAAGAACTGGCTCCTGACCGTATCGGGCGGCGTCATCAACCTGGTGCTCGCCTACCTGATCTGGGCCCAGTGGCCGGGCAGCGCCACCTGGATAATCGGCCTCTACGCCGGCGTCAACATGATCATGATCGGCATTCCACTCATCGCGACGGCTCTCGCCGCCCGGACCCTGCGCGGAGCGCTCGCCTAGCGAAACACGGCCCATGCCGGCACTTCATGAACTAACGGACGACGCGCTGGTCGGTCGGCTGCAGCGGGGTGCATTCGACTACTTTTCCCGCTACACCAACTCCGAGAACGGCTTGGTCGCCGATACGTCCCGATCGGGATCACCCTGCAGCATTGCGGTGGTGGGGTTCGCCCTCTCCTGCTACCCCGTGGCGGTCGAGCGCGGCTGGATGTCGCGCGAGCGGGCGGCGACCCAGGTGCGAAATACCCTGCGTTTTTTCTGGACCAGCTCCCAAAGCAGCGCACCCGACGCCACCGGATACAAGGGCTTCTACTATCACTTCCTGGACATGCAGACCGGCCGGCGAGTGTGGCAATGCGAGCTGTCGCTCATGGACTCCACGCTGCTGATGGCCGGAATGATCACGGCCGCTGTTTATTTCGATGGTCCGGGCGGCGAGGCCGAGATTCGCAGCTTGGGTGACGCCCTGTATCGGCGCGTCGATTGGCAGTGGGCGCAGAACGGACTCTTTACGGTATCGCAGGGGTGGAAGCCCGAATGCGGCTTCCTGCACTACGGCTGGGAGGGCTACAACGAAGCCGCCCTCGTCTATGTTCTCGGCATCGGCTCACCCACGCACCCGCTCGACCTCGCGAGCTTCAAAGGCTGGACGTCCACCTATCAGTGGCAGCACTTGCTCGGCCACAACGTGTTGTACTCCGGCCCCCTGTTCACGCATCTCTTCTCTCACGCCTGGATCGACTACCGCGGCATACAAGATGAGTTCATGCGCGAAAAGCGCTGCGACTATTTTCAGAACACCCGGAGCACCGTCGCCGTGCATCGCGAATATGCAGCCCGCAATCCGCGGGAGTACGAGGGATACGGCCGGGATTGTTGGGGCGTCACGGCCGGCGATGGCCCCGGCAACGCAGAAATGCGCCAAAACAGCCGCGACCGGCGCTCCTTCGGCTACATGTCGCGCGGCGTACCCTATGGGCCGGACGACGGCACCATTGCCCCCTGGGCAATGTTGGCCACCCTGCCCTTCGATGCGCCCGCGGCGCTTCGCGGCACCCGCCACCTGCTGCGCACCTATCCCCAGGTTTGCACCGACGAGCGCTTTTCGAGCGGCTTCAATCCAACCTTGAACACGCCTGCCGGCGGCTGGTTGTCCGAGGGATGCTATGGCTTGGACCAGGGATTGCTGGTGATGATGATCGAGAATCATCGCAGCGGCCTGCTCTGGGAGCTCACGCGCCGCTGTCCGGTGATCCGCACCGGACTGATCGGGGCCGGCTTCACGGGAGGATGGTTGTAGCCATGTCCGCCTCCATCCCTGCACGAATCGCCGAGCATGCCACCCGCGACGCGCTGCTGCGCCGGGTCCGGCCGCCCGATTGGCAGAATCCTCATCCGCAGGCGCTATATGACTTGATCGTTCTCGGCGGCGGCCCCGCGGGCCTGGCCGCGGCCGAGCTCGCGAGACGCCTCGGCCGGAGTGTCGCTCTCGTTGAGCGCCACCGGCTCGGCGGCAATTCCCTGAACGCCGGCTCCATCCCCTCCAAGGCCATCATTCGCGCCGCGCGCGTGCTCGTCTCCTTGCGCGACGACGAGGACTTCGGCGCCGTGGCATTTGCAAGGCCCGCGACCGATTTTGGCGTGGTGATGGCGCGCATGCGGCGAATTCGCACACGCATAGCGGAATATCATTCCGCCGAGCGGCTGCAGGCACTCGGCATCGATATTTTCTTTGGCGACGCCCGCTTCGATGCATCCGCCGTGTTGGCCGGCGAGACCCGGCTGCATTTCAACAAGGCCATCATTTCCACCGGAGCGCGGCCGCGGGCTTCCCAGATTCCAGGATTGGAGGACGTTGGGTATCTCACCAGCGACTCGATCTTCGATCTCGCCGAATTGCCCAAGCGCTTGGGGGTCATCGGCGGCGGCCCGCTGGGTTGCGAATTGGCCCAGGCCTTCTGCCGGCTGGGCTCGCAGGTGAGCATCGTGCAGGACGAACCCCGCTTTCTGCCCCACGAAGAGCGGGACGCGGCCGAGTTGCTGGCGATGTCCATGGCGCGTGACGGAGTGGAAACGCATTTGAACACCACGGTGGTGGGCGCCCGGCGCGAAGGCCAAACGAAGTGGCTCGATCTCGTCAGCGACGGGGCTCGCTACTCCATTTCTGTCGATGAAATACTGTTGAGCGCCGGCCGGGCGCCGAATGTCGAGGCGCTGGGCCTTCCGTCCGCGGGCATCGCCTTCGAGGCGCTGTCCGGCATCGAGATCGATGCCTGTCTGCGCACCACCAATGCCGACGTCTATGCCGCCGGCGACGTGTGCAAGGGCCATCACTTCACGCACGTCGCCACGGCCTGCGCGCAATTGGCCGTGCACAACGCGTTCGGCGCACGGCTCGAACATCGGAGCCATTTGATGGGCCCCTGGTGCACCTACTGTGATCCCGAGATCGCCCACATCGGCATGCACATGCACGAGGCCCGGCGCCAATCCATGCCGGTCACTTGTTACACCGTGATGATGCAGGACGTGGATCGCGCCATCACCGATGGAGACGACGACGGTTTCGTCAAGATCTACGTGCAGGACGGAACCGACAAGATCCTGGGCGCGACCATCGTCGCCACGCGCGCGAGCGAGCTCATCAACGAAATGTCCGTCATCATGAGCGCCGGCATCGGCATGCGCCGATTGGCGTCGATCCTGCATACCTATCCGACCCAATCCGATGCGATTCGGATGGCGGCACAGGCGTACGTGAATGATCAGCCGATCCCGCGCTGACGGACGCGCCGCCAAGCGCGCGCGCAGCAACCCCGTTTCCTCCGGCCTTTGGTCGACCGCCATGAGCGCGACCTTGAGCGTTCAGTTTCTTTCGGCACTGGGTGACAATGCACTCCTCTTTGCCGCGCTGGCGCTGGTGCGCAGGGACCACTTTCCTTCGTGGAGTGGGCCGCTGCTGCAAGCCTTCTTCGTGGCCACCTACATCCTGCTCGCCCCCTTTGTCGGCGTGCTTGCCGATGCATGGCCCAAGGGGCGGGTGATGCTCGTCGCCAACCTGGTCAAATTTGCCGGCGCGTTGAGCATGTGCCTCGATGTGAATCCCTTCATCGGTTACGCCCTGGTCGGCTGCGGCGCGGCGGCGTATTCGCCCGCCAAGTACGGCATCCTGGGCGAACTCACCAACGCCAAGCACCTGGTCAAAGCCAACGGCCTGATCGAGGGATCGACCGTGGCCGGGATTCTCTTGGGCGCCATCGCGGGCGGCGCATTGACGGATTGGAGCATCGACGGCGCCCTCTGGGCCATCACCGGCTGCTATGCCGCCGCCGCGCTGATCGCCCTGTGCATTCCGCGCGTGAAACGGGCCGTCGCGATGGCGAGTTTCTCCGTGATCGACAGCATCACGGTGTTTGCTGCGCAGACCCGGGAACTCCTGGAGAAGCCCCGAAGTCGGCTTGCCCTGACCGGCACCGCGCTCTTCTGGGGCGCCGGCGCCGCGCTGCGCTTCCTCGTCATCGCCTGGGTGCCGGTGGCACTCGAGGTGACGAATAATCGATTGCCGGCGTTCCTCACCGCGATGGTGGCCGCCGGTATCGTGGTGGGGGCTGCGCTCGCGGCCCGCTTCGTACGCCTCGAGGTCGTGCATCGCGCGCTTCCCGCCGGCATCCTCATCGGCGTGGGAGTGTGCCTGCTGTCCTTCGTGCACACCCTGCCCTATGCCTACGTCCTCATGGCATTGGTGGGCATCTGCAGCGGGTTCTTCGTGGTCCCTTTGGATGCCCTCTTGCAGAAGCAGGGCGACGACGGCGCCGGTGTCGGCTCGGCGATCGCAATTCAAAACTTCTTCGAGAACCTCAGCATGCTCGCTATGGTGAGCGGCTATGCCGCCGTCGCCTACATCGGTGTACCCGTCAATGACGTCGCCGTCGGCTTTGGGCTAATCCTCGCCCTGTCCATGGGAGCGCTCACGCTGATGCGCCCCAAGAAGGCCAAAGCCGCCTAACGGCGCTCAGGCACTCGCCGCCATTCGCGCTTCCTGCGTAACCATGGGCGGCGCATCCTTGACCTCGAGGAGTTCATCGAAGAGCGCCCGGTAATGCACCACGGCTTTGCGCAGGTCCTCGGTGCTGACTGCGCCCTGCTCGCTGCGCAGCGCGATCGCCTGCGCCGCCCGGTAATTCTCCGCGACCGCGGGGTGATCGACCGAAATGTCGGCCGCCCGGTGCTCAAAATCGCGCATCGGGTAGCCCCGCTTCAACATCAGCTCACGCACCAACTGATCCGCCTGAACCACGACGCCTCGAGGATCATCGACGAAGCGTGATTGCAATCCATTCCAGGACACATTGAAGCGCACGGCCTCCGCCTGCGCCAGGGCGGTGATCTCCAGGCTCTCCACACGCAGCGTGCGCGCCTTGAGTTCCGTCTCCGCCTTTGCCCGGCTTCCGAGATCTTGGATGGCCCGGTCATATTCCGGCCCAAAGCGATCCTGCAGCTTCTTCGATTGCTTCCTCCGGTAAGAGAACCACGCGGCCAGTGCCATCGATAATCCGACCACGGCGACGGCGCCGATGAGAATCCACTGAGTGTCTATGGTCTGCATGTGATTCGCCTCTGTTGGTGGCTGAAGCCTACTGCCGCGCCGCCGCTGCGTCTGTACGCGGACGCACACAACTCCGCCCGTACGTACGTTACCGCACGGTCAGCCCACCCCGATTGACGCTAGTGTTGGAAAAACACAGGAGCTCTCCCATGAACTTGAACATGAATTTCAGCCTTGCACCGGTGGTCGCGCTCATCGCCGGCATCTTGATTCTCGCCGTGCCGCGCCTGTTGAATTACATCGTCGCGATCTACTTGATCGTCACCGGGCTGCTCGGACTCTTCGGCAACGGCAATCTGCACCTTCATTAGGATTCGAGGGTGATGTAGCGCCATCCCGGCCCGCCCGCGTCCGCATGGACGGCATTCCGCGTCACCTCAGGCCAGGCGACTGGTCCGCAGCGCTAGGCGATTCGTCCGCAGTGTCGCAATCTGCGACGTGCTTCTCGATAACCATTGTGATGCCGCCGGCAGTACGGCCGATAAGGATATGTAACGCCACGGAAAAGGATGATGCGAGTCATGCAGCGGCGGATACGGGTAGCCCAAGTTTTCTGGGACCAATTGTCCAGCGAGGAACTCAGCCGCGCCGTGGACGAACTGATCCACCGCCATGGCGCCGTCACGGGCGTTGTGAATCACATGGTGCAGATGGGGTTGGGCGATGTGGCAAATTCGTGGCTCACCAGCGATGTTCGACAGCCCATTTTCAGCGAACAGCTCCATGCTCTGTTTGGCACGAACGTGCTGCGCGGCATGGCGGCGAAATTGAATCTACAGCCGCGAGAATTGGTCCGCCACCTGTCGCAGGCGCTGCCTCGCGCGATCCATCAACTGGCGACGTCGGCCAGATCGACCGCTCACGCCTCGGTCTGGGCTGAGAGCCTGTCCAAGTAATCTACGTGGCCTAAGCTTACGGCAGATTTCCCTTCAATCGAGGCGGAGCCGACGCAGTTGGGTAATTACCCAATGAGGAGGCGACAACGACGGCTGGCGTATCGGGACGAATTGCGGCGTATTGGGACGTCTTAGGGCGCATTGGGGTGCATTGGGGTGCGTTGGGGTGCATTGGGGCGCAATGGGGCGCATTCCGTGCGCGCAGTCACACCCCGGGAAGCAGGCTGCCGGGCCGAATACCCCGTTCGTGTAAACTTTGCCTCCTTCGGCGCACAACCAAAAAAGAGGTTCCACATGCGGCTGAGGGCCTTGCGCGGCGAAATTCGTCGGGAGGATATCCACACGGGGATACGCTGCTATCAGGAGGATATGTGCGGCACCTGACGACGAACTCGAAATTGCCGAAGCACGGTCTCGATTTGCTGGCGCTCCTCGTGCTCGTGTTCCCGGCCCATTCGCCGCAGGCCGGTGAAGTGTACAAATCGATCGACGCCGAGGGTCACGTCGTCTACTCCGACCAGCCACCCACGTCGACGGCGCAGAAATCGGAAGTGCACGTCAACGAGCCGAACCCGGCGGAAGTCGCACGGATCGCCAAGGAACAACAAATCCTGAAGGCGGTGGATATCCAGCGCAAACTTCAAAAGGCCGCGGACGACAAGAAAAAGGCGCAACAGGACCATGAACATCAAGTGCAATGCGACGACACCCGCAATCGCTACTATTCGATGAAGGACGCGCGGCGGCTCTTCCAGCGGGATGCCGACGGCAATCGCATCTATTACTCGGACCAGGACGCCGACGCAAGACGCGAAGAAGCGCGGCTGGCGATGACGGCGGCTTGCGCAAATTGACCCGGCAGTGATCATTCAGCATCATGGTGATGTTTCCTAATTGCCGCACGAAAGGCCGTTGGACGGCTGTGCTGATCGCCGCGGCTCTCGCGTCCCAGAGCCCGCCGCTCATGGCCCAAACCGCCTACAAGTATCGCGATGCAAACGGGCAATGGGTGTTCACGGACGTGGCGCCCCCGCCGGGGGCGAACGGTGAATCCATCGCTCTCGCCCACGAGAACAGCAAGCTCAACATCTCCGTCATTCGCAGCGACGACGCCGGATCGACCCAATTCGTCGCCGTCAACGACTGCCTGTGTGTCGTCACGTTTCACGTCCAGATAACCCAGACCTCGCCGGGCGCCACCCCAACCAGGGCCGACTATCGGATCACTCTGCAGCCGGCGACCCGACAGACCATGGCACGAATAGCGCGCACGGACGCAGCGAGCCCGGATCTGCAATATGCATGGAGGGCCGCTCTCGGATCGCCGGACGCCGCGCACCATCCCGACCGCCCCTATCGCGTTCCGTTTGGCGTGGGTTCGACCTACCTCATTTCACAGGCCTATCCGAGCCGGATCACCCACACGACCGCCGAAAGCGAGTACGCCGTGGATTTCGCGCTTCCCGACGGCACGCCGGTGTATGCGGCACGGGAAGGCACCGTGATCAACGCGCGCCATGACTCTTTTCAAGGCGCCGTTGCACCCATCATGCTCGACCAGGCGAATGTCGTGGAGATTCTGCACAGCGACGGCACGATCGGCGTCTATGCGCACCTGCATTGGGACTCGATTCGCGTGCGAATCGGCGAGCACATAGCGCGCGGCCAGTACATCGCCGACTCCGGCAATACGGGCTTCTCGGCCGGCCCGCACCTGCATTTCGCCGTCATCAGAAACGCGGGCGAGGCGGACGTATCGGTCCCGGTTGTGTTTGCCGGATTGGTGGGGGACCCCGTGACGCCCGCGACTCAAATGCCCATCACGGCGTATTGAGCCCATCACGGCATATCGAGCCCGTCACGGCATATCGAATCGCGTTGCGCAACTACTCTTTCGGAAGCTTGGCGCTGCGGGAAAACCGTTACCGCTTCGTACCGAAAGTCTCATTCACCTTCGCCGATAGGGCGTCCAAAAATGGCCGGCCAACCAGATCCGGCCGCTCTTGTTGAAGTTGCTTGGCATAGCGCATCGCAAATTCCGTCTTTGCATAATCGGAGCCGAACCACGGGTTATCCGATTTCCAACTCGTGATTTCCGGAGTCGTCGAGTGCTTCTCCGGGGTCGCCGACTGATACTCCGGGGCGGTCGAGTGATGTTCCGGAGTCGCCGAGTGATCCATCGCCGCTGGCTGCGCAGGTTGATTCGCTGATTTCTCCTGCGCCAATTGCTTGCGAAGAGCCTCATTTTGAAGCCGCATATTTTCCAATTGCTGTTGTATTTGACGTTGTTGCTCGTCCAGCTGTTTCTGTCGCTCCTGTTGTTGTCGAATTTGCTGTTGCAACTGGTCCAGCTCCTGCTGTTGAAACTTCTGCTGGTCACCCCGGCACTGGCCTAAGGCCGTACCCACCAGTCCACCACACGGGTCGGCTTGTTGGGCACGGATCGTTCCGGAGAAAACAGTCAGGAACAAGGCGGGAAGGAAATGAAAGACCACGCGCCCATTGGAGAGCGTGGCCTTCGGGATCCTGGCCTCACTTCGAGGCAAGATACTCGGCGACCGCCGCGATCTCGTCATCGGTGATGTTTTTGGAGACTGGTTGCATGATTTCGCTTTCGCGCAGCTGGCTGCGGAACTGCTGCAGTTGGATCACCAGATAGTCCCGATGCTGGCCGGCCAGTCGTGGAAAGGCGCCCAGTCCCTCAGCGTTGGCGCCGTGGCAGATGTTACACGCGGGAATCTCACGCGCCGGCACCCCGCTTTCGTAGAGCGCCTTGCCCCTCTCCGCCAAGGCGGGATCGCGCGACGCCGTGCCTTGCGCGGGGGGCTGGGTCGAGAAGTACTGGGCGACGCCGTCGATTTGATCATCGGTGAGACCGCGGGCTATCCCCCACATGAAGGCGCGCGCATGCGGATCGCTGCGGGCACGCTGCCGAAAGAGCTTCAATTCGGTATCGATATAGACGGCTTGTTGAGCCGCCAGTATCGGAAAGAGTGGCGAGATGCTTATTCCGGTCGCCCCGTGGCACTTGGAGCAGGCGTTGCTGACGAGCATCGTCGTGTCGAGAGCCGACGGATCATGCGGCACAACCAGATCTGCCGCCCGTGCACCGCCAACCACCATGGCGGCAAGCGCAATCGCCGCGAGCATCATCGAGTGGACCGCGGGTATTCTCATTAGAAATCCATCCATAGTCCCACCACCCATGTGTTGTTGTCCGATGCCTTGGGATTGGTCGATCCATTGAGAAAGAATGGATTTTGGTTGTTGTTGACGACGTTGTAGTGGTCATACTGCAAAAGCAACTTGGTGTTGAACCAGGGCAGGTAGTCGAGCTCAAAGACCTCGAATTGATTGCCCGGTGAGCCGGTGCCGCCGTTGGCAGCGACGTCGGTGGTGCCGATGTTGCGCACGAAGCTAATCAGCCCGCCAAAGGTGCGATCGAAGTAATACTCGCCCGTCATCTGCAGCGAATTGAGGTGGTCTGTTGAGTTATTAAAATACGTGGGCACCAGCCCGGCATCATTCTCCTGATTTTCGTGGGTGTAGTGACCGAGGAACGTGAAGATATTGTGCTGACCGTTATACTGGTACTGCCAGTCGACGCTGAGATCGAGGTACCGATTGACGTTTCCAGGCACTAAGGTTTGTCCGGCGTAGACGCTCGGCACGAACTTCACGTACATGCCCGAGGTACCTATCGTGGCCGAGTTATAGCCCCAGTCGCGCTCGTAAGCCGCCCGCCAATAAGGAGCGAAGTTGTCGATGGTGCCGCCTCCGGCGCTGAGGTTGCTGCTGTCTTCGTTGGCGATCACGCTGCCGGACTTGGCCGAGTGGTACTCCGATAGCTCGAGGTACACCGAGTCCTTGTACCAGACGTAGGCGCCGAGCCCGGCGGCCAGCCCCGGAAAGGTGGTCATGATGGGCTCACGCAGGCCGGCGTTGCCGAGAGGTTGCGTCGCGCTATAGAGGCTCTGCACCGGGAAGTACGGGATTCCATACGCTTCGCCCGTGTTCCACACGTCCTGGAAGCTGGGATTGTTGTTGAGGGTCACACCCCAGAGCCAATCATTGTTGGCGGTATGGTCCGAATATCTGACCTCGTTATTGTCGATGCCGATGTTGCCCGCGTTCTGCAGATAGGTCATCTGCAGCCACGCGCCGACATGATCGGAGACCGCGCCCGCATACATGATGCTGAATTGCTGCGGGAACTGGAAGTCATCGCTTTGCGACTTGGCGCCGGCTACCAAGCTGTCCGGCAGCGCCCGGTTCCAATGGTCGTAGGTGGCCTGCAGTAATATCGACATCCCCGGGAGGTCGGTGAGAAATACGGT
>Ga0182015_10003928_pt1 | contig 16316 bp, 14 predicted proteins | sample 712P3MmetaG_FD_120478 | JGI IMG/M metagenome (GOLD analysis project Ga0182015, IMG submission 120478) | Permafrost microbial communities from Stordalen Mire, Sweden - 712P3M metaG | ecosystem: Environmental > Terrestrial > Soil > Wetlands > Permafrost | place: Sweden: Stordalen | collected... | reverse complement strand
GTTCGAGTATAACTTTCGCGCTCTCCGGCCCTTGCGCCGAGGCCGAATCGTCCCGCCCCTGGTGTATAAACAGTCCGGGAAGTTGAGATCCGAATGCCGAACGAATCGCCGAACCAAAAGCCCGCCACTGGTAAAGGCGCAGTCGACAGCATCGTTCGAGCCGAGCGTCTCATGCAGATCGCCTTCATCCTGCCCGCAGCGGTGGTCGTCGGCTGGCTCGCCGGCGCCGGCCTCGACAAGTGGCTGCACCAGCACTGGATTTATTTAGTTGGCATCATTCTCGGCTGCGCCGCCGGATTCGTGCAGATCTTCCGTCTGGTCCAAACCAACGAGAAGCAGATGGAAAAGGACGGCGAGTGAGCCCCGAAAACGGCCCAGCAGCGAACGTCGCCAACGCGATGACCGACGAAGACTTGCGCGAGATGCTGCGCCGCGCCCTTCGCACCGTTGTGATCCTCGGCGTGCTTCTGTTCCTCGTTTTTACCTTCACCCTGGGCTGGCGATCCGGGCTGCTTGAATTGGCCGGGGCGCTGATTTCCTACACAGGCATCCGCGAGTGGCGGAACCTGGCCATGGCCGTTTTCGCGAAGATTGATAATGACCAAACCGCGCGGCCCATGGGTCGCACTTTGGTTATGTTTTTCCTCCGCCTCGGCATAGTCGCGGCGATCCTTTATGTTAGTCTAAAATGTTTGAACGGTAGTGTTTACGCGCTGGTCGCAGGTATCGGACTGGCGGTCGTCGCTCTCTCTTTCGAGGCTCTTCGCCTCCTTCGGAACTAAAGACCAAAATGCTTGCCTGGATCAATTTTCTTACCCACCTGCTGAATCACTGGTTCGCGTCGCCCCTGGATCTTCTGCTCGGGAAGCTGGGCATTCATCCCGCGAATCCGAGTCACCCAATCGGCAACACGCTGACCCTTGAGCTGATCGTCTTTGCCCTGCTCGCCGTGTTCTTCCTCCTGGTTCGCTTGCGGCTCAGCGTCGAGAAGCCCGGCAACGCACAGCACCTTGCGGAAATGGTCCACGAGTTCGTCGCTGGCCAGGCCGAGCAGGTCATGGGGCACAACTATGACAAGTTCCTTCCGGTCCTGACCTGTCTGCCGCTCTTCATCCTGCTTTGCAACTGCTTCGGGTTATTTCCGGGTGTGGACACGCCGACCGCGAACCCGTCCGTTCCGCTCGGCCTCGCGATCTTCACGTTTGTCTACTACAACTGGTACGGCGTCACTACCCAGGGCCCGATCCATTATCTGAAGCACTTTATGGGTCCGGTGCTGTGGCTTGCGCCGCTCATGTTCCCGATCGAGATCATCTCGAACCTCGCTCGCGTGATGTCGCTGACCGTTCGTCTCTACGCCAACATGTTCGCCAGCGATCTGCTCACTCTGGTGTTCTTTTCGCTGATTCCGCCGGCCATTCCCATCATTTTCCTGGGACTGCACTTCGGCGTCGCCGTTATCCAGAGCTACATTTTTATGCTCCTGACCATGATTTATCTGGCGGAGGCAACCGCCAAACCGGAGCATCACTAAAGAATTTCCTGCCGGAGCACCGCTTCCACTCCGGCTTGGAAACGCCGCTCAGCGTGAGGGGGCCAGCACGGTGAGCCTCAACCACCCACTGGCGGCAATCCTACGGAAGCAGGAGAAACAAATGCGGAAACTGCAATATGCATTCATGGCACTGGCCGCGCTGTTCATGGCGTCGCCGGCATTCGCCCAGGCTACTGGTGGCGGCAGCGCAGCCCCCAGCTGGGTTCCCATCGGCGCCGGTATCGGGATGGCGATCGCGTCCGGTCTCTGCGGCCTCGGACAGGGTCGCGCAACCGCTTCGGCCACTGAAGCTCTGGCTCGCAACCCTGGCGCTCGCGCCGGCATTCTGACCATGCTGATGCTCGGCCTGGCCTTCATGGAATCCCTGGCGCTGTTCACGCTGCTGATCATTTTCGCGAAGGTGAAGTAGCTTTTCGAGCAGATACAGAAACTCCCTGCTGCGTTGACCGCGGCAGGGAGTTCTTGTTTGGTGAAAAACCCTACTGCTGGAGAGTCTTAAGGTAATTCGTCAGATTCGCGAGCCTCTGGTGCTCTTCCATCTCAGGCGCCGGACTGCCTCTGTCGAGCGACCGAAGCGCAGGACCCCATACCGGCATGTCTTTCGTGCCGTGAGCGCTTGTCTCCATTCCAAACTGCAGCACGGAATAGATATGAGCGTCAGGGAATTTTCCGCCGTTGTCCCTGGCGAGCTGCGCCAGGTTTGTCGGATGGTCCTTCAGGGCTGCGGCGGCTGGGCCGCTTCCCCTTCCGTCCACTCCGTGGCAAACGGCGCAATAGGTGGTGTACATCTGTTTTCCGGATGCGGGTGAAGTGGGCCTCACCGGCACTTCTTTGATGACTGGCGTTGTTTGGGCTATCCCGAAAGCAGCGGTGGCAAGCAGCAGCCCCGCTACGAATGCGACGTGGATTCGATTCGGCATAATACCCTCCTTTCCGGAATTTAATGCTGCCCGTTTGCGCGAACGGCTGTATGTGACGGCTGGCACAGCTATGACCTGTTAGTCACGAAAAGTCCAGCGTAGAGGCCGGATTTCGTATCGAAACCGGACACTGTTCGCAGGCAGCGAGCGCGTCTCTATGGGTTCGTCGTGGGGCGGTTTTCCACCTGAGACTGGTAGAGAAACCATGAATGCCGCTTGAATTTTTCCGGCAGCTGTGTCAACAATGGAGGACCATCTTCATTTCAGAGTGAGATGAAGAGCCGCGCAATCGCCTTCCCCGTCAGCAAGGCAAGTTTGGTGCAGCGGCAACCTTCCCAGTCGAAGACCCCCAAGTGAGGAACGCCGAACAACGGCGACGCAGCGGTTCAGTCTGCGCGCTGTGGCACTGCCGCATCATGGGCATCAGCCCGTGACCGGCCAACTACTATTTGGAGGTCGTACATGAGATTTTCAGCATCGGGCTTCTTCTTCAAAGTCATAGTGTTTGTATTCTTCGCCGCCATATCCCTGCATGCACAGAACTTTCGCGGCGGCATCAACGGAGCGATCACCGATCCATCAGGGGCAGTAGTCGCAGGCGCAAGCGTGGAAGCGATGAACTCCGCTACCGGAGTTTCGTATAAGGCTGTCACCTCCAGCGGTGGTGAATATGAGTTCCAGGACCTGCCGATCGGCAAGTTCGTCGTGACAGTCACCGCTGCTGGTTTCAAAACCGAGAAGGTCCAGGACGTGCCGGTTTCTGCTGGCACTATCTATACCCTTCAGATAAAACTGAGCATCACCTCAAGCGCACAAACGGTTGAAGTTTCAGCCAGTGCACTGTCACTCGACACTACGTCGACCGTGCAGACCACGGACATCCCCAGCCAGACTGTGCAGGACGTGCCGATGAACGGCCGCGACTTCACCCAGATGATTGCGGTTATTCCCGGATACGCCGGTTACTCGGGCGGCGGGTACGGCTCGGTGAACGGAACGCGCCCGGACATGGTGAACTGGCAGATCGAAGGCGCCGACAATAACGACGCCTGGTGGAACATTCCCGCCGCCAATCAGGGCGGCATCTCCGGTATTGCCGGTGTCACCCTGCCCATCGACGCCATCGAGCAGTTTTCGACGCTGACCGAAGCGAGCCCGGAAACAGGGCGTAACCCCGGGGCGACGGTTAACCTGGTCATCAAGTCCGGCACTAACCAGCTTCACGGCAGCGCTTACTACTACAACCGCAACGAAGCCCTCGCCGCCCAGTCCCCGCTCTCACCCACTAAACCCGAGCTCCGCAACCAGCAGTACGGATTCTCCACCGGCGGTCCCATCTGGCGCGACAAAACCTTCTTCTTCGTCACCTACGAAGAGCAGAAATTTGTAATCGGCGTGAACCAGCCTTCCACCGAGCCTTCCGCCGCCTATCAGACTGTGGCTCTCCAGCAGCTTGCCGCTTACGGCATTCCCGAAAACCAAACAGCTATCAATCTTCTCAATGGCACCGGAAGTTACGCAGGCCTGTGGCCCGCCGCCGCGCTTACTGGCGCCGCTCAACCCTTCAACTATGACAACCCCGCCAACGAAATCGGCTGGAGCCACAACGGGCTCATTAAACTCGACTACAACCTGAACGCCAATAACAAGATTTCAGCCAAATGGTATGTGGGACAGGGACCGCAGATCGCACCCACCGTCTCCCTGCTGACGCCTTATTTCGAAGTGGGGCCGATGCACGTGCAGAACTACTCCCTGACCTGGAACTCCGTTCTGTCAACCCACATGACTAATCAACTCTTCGCCGGAGTGAACTACTACAATCAGTCGTTCTCCGATCAGAATACTCACTATGACGCGACCGCCCTTGGCCTGAACACCGGGGTTACCGATCCGGCGCTCGCCGGTTCTCCCCGCATTGAGATTGCGTCGCCTTCGGCCAGCAGCGGTCTTGGCGCTTCCGCGGACGGTTTCGACTATGTCGGTGCGACCGTGAATTCCGGACGCAACGACATTACCGGCCATTTGGACGAAGCCCTCTCCTGGACTGTCGGCAAACACGAATTCCGCTTCGGTGGCGAATTCCGCCAAGCCCAGATCGACGACTTCTATCAGAGCGGCGAGCGGGGCACCTTCGTCTTCGACGGTTCCCAGGGCCCCTGGGGCAGTGGAGGCTCCGCCGGTGGAACCGCCTGCGATGCGCTCGCTACCATCACGAACCCGGCCTCTGTGCCCGCTACTTCCGATCCGTCTCATGTCTATGCTCTCGCCGACTTCCTTGCTGGTTGCTTTGATTCCAGCGCGACCAGCATTGTCCAGGGCGACCCGAAGCGCCAGGTCTTTGTCAACTCATGGGCTGTCTTCGCTCAGGATGCCTGGCAGATTTCCCCGCGCTTCAATGTTAACTACGGCATGCGCTACGAGTACATCGGTCCCATGCACAACGGCACTAAGGATCTGAGCACCTTCCTGCCCGGCGCTACTAACGGCATCGCTATCGCGGGCGCTACCATCCCCAACCTCTATCCGCAGTGGTACGGCGGCTACAGCCCGCGTGCAGGCTTCTCCTGGCAGCCCTCCAGCGACGGCAAGACCGTCGTCCGAGGCAGCTTTGGACTTGGCTTCGACAGCCCCAACGTTGTGAATATGCTCAACTCGCGGTTCTCGAGCAATGGCGGCCCGTTCGGGGTGCAGGATAACCCCGCCGGCGCAACTCCCGTGGAAGAAAGCGCGCCCGTGGTAGGCACTATTCCTGCCGGCGCAGCCTACGGATCAAACATCTTCCTCAACGAAAGCAGCCCCACCAATCCCTGCATTCTGAATCCCAATTCCTCCAGCTGCCCCTCAGTTAACCTCTTCTCAGTAAGTCAGCATCTGCGCCCCGGATATGTTGAGAACTTCAACTTCAACCTCCAGCAGAGCCTCGGCGCCGGCGCAATTGCCCAACTCGGTTATGTCGGCAGCCAGGGTCGCCACCTGCGCAACCTCGTGGATATCAACCAGATCGACATCGCTACCGGTCTGCGCCCTTACGCCGGCGAATATCCCAACTATGGCGTGGTAAATCAGGTTCAGTCCGAGGCAACATCTAACTACAACTCGCTGCAGGCCCTGCTGCGCTTTGCCAGCTGGCATCGCCTAACATCCCAGCTTTCCTATACCTGGGGACACGCGCTCGACGAAGCCAGCGAAATCTACCTTTTCAATCCACAGAACAGCTACTGCTTCAAGTGTGAATACGGCAACAGCGACTTCGACGTGCGCAACACCTTCACCGCCTACTTCACCTATGACGTCCCTGGTGGCGGCTCCCTGAAGTGGCTGACCAATGGATGGCAGCTCAACAGCCTCGTGAATCTGCACGGCGGCCAGCCCTTTACCGTCTTCTCCAGCAACAGCGGCGGCAGCGGAAACGGCGAATATGCTGAGCGCGCCGACTTTGTCCCCGGGGTAAGTCCGTACTCTGGCGTCTCGCACGGCGTCACGGATTATTCAGTCAACTGGCTTAACCAAAATGCCTTCGCCCCCTCGGCCAACGGAGCCTATGGCGACACGCCGCGCAATGTGCTGCACGGCCCTGGGTTCGAGGACCTCGACCTTTCCGTCTTCAAGAACACCCATATCACGGAGCGGGTGACCGCGCAGTTCCGAGTGGAAATGTTCAATCTCTTCAACCATCTCAATCTTGCGGCGCCGGGCGACGGGTACTGCACGGACAGCAGCACCTGCGCCATCGCCGCCACCATTGGAGCCAACTATGGCGCTCCGGGCATTGGTGCTGGCGAGCCGTATAACACGCAACTGGCGCTGAAAATTTTGTTTTAGCCTCCCTGAAGCCCGTGGCTCTGTCTCCGGCCGCGGGCCTTTTTTTTGATAACAGGGCAAGCTATGGCACAATGAACGCGTCCCCGGAACACAAAGGAAAACGGAAAGTATGGGTCTCACCAGACGTCAGTTTCTGATGCGCGTGGGCCAGGCGGGCGGCTATCGAGCCGCTTTTGTCATGATGCAGTCCCTTGGCCTGCTGGCGATCCCGGAAGCATCGGCAGAGTCGAGCAGGCTGCGGGTCGTCGACGGCAAGGGCAGCAAGGTCGTCATTCTTGGAGCCGGCATTGCCGGCCTGGTTGCGGCGTACGAGTTGGGCAAAGCCGGTTGGAACTGCACGCTTCTTGAAGCGCGAGAGCGATGCGGCGGCCGGAACTGGACCATTCGCAACGGCAGTAAAGTCGACTTCACAAGCGGCGTGCAGCAATCGTGCAGCTTCGAGGAAGGAAACTACTTCAACGCCGGACCGGCTCGCCTTCCCTCCATCCATCGCACCATGCTTGGCTATTGCCACGAGCTGGGTGTGCCGCTCGAGGTGGAAGTCAATTCGTCGCGTGGCGCTCTGATGCAGTGCGACAAGCTCAACGGCGGCACGGCGGTGACAGAACGGCGTGCGGTCAACGACACCCGCGGGCACGTTTCCGAACTGCTGGCCAAGTGCATTCGCAAAGGTGCGCTTGATGAGGAGATCTCGGCCGAGGATCGGGAGCGAATGATCGCGTTCCTGAAGCAGTACGGCGACCTGCAGGCGGACCTGTCGTTCAAGGGCTCCGAGCGGTCGGGCTACAAGGTTGAGCCGGGTGCCGGAAAGGCGATGCCCGAGGCCATCGATCCGCTGCCGATGCATGCGCTGCTCGATGCCGATTTGTGGCAGGGCATGCTGGCGGAAGAGGTCATTGACTGGCAGCCGACGATGTTCCAGCCCATCGGCGGAATGGATCGCATCCCGGCGGCGTTCGAGAAGAAGCTGGGCAGCGTGGTTCGGTCGGGCGCGGTGGTTCGCAGCATTCGCCAGTCGGCGACGGGCGTGACGGTTGTCTATCGTGACAGTGCCAGCGGAACCGACCACACCGTGGTTGCCGATTACTGCATCTGCGCGATGCCTCTGACCATTGTGCGCACTCTCGATGCGGACTTCAGTCCGGCGGTGCGGCAGCTGATCGACGGCACCAGTTATGATTCTGCTTATAAGGTTGCCTGGGAAGCGCCTCGCTTCTGGGAAAAGGACTATGGCATTTACGGCGGCCTTTCCTACCTGCAACAGACGGTCAACGTAGTTTGGTATCCAAGCGCGCGGATATTTTCGGATCGCGGCATCGTGGTCAGCGGCTACTCGATCGAGAATGGGACTGCATTTGGGAAACTGCCGAACATGCAGGCCAAGCTGGACGCTTCGCGACAGGCCATCGAGCTGCTCCATCCGGGCCACGGCAAGGATCTTTCCAAGCCCGTGTATATCAGCTGGGGTCAGATTCCTTACAACCTGGGATCGTGGATCAGCGGGTTTGGGCATGCGGGGCCAGGATCGATGGATGCTCTGCTCGGTCCTGACCGGCGCGTTTATTTTGCGGGCGACCACACCAGTCATCTTGTGGGCTGGCAGGAGGGCGCGGCGCTTTCTTCGTACCGAGTGATCAACCAACTGAGTGCACGGATTGAAAATGGAGGCAACATTGTCTCGTAACCGGATGGCGGTCGGAATGATGACCGCAGTTTTGACCTTTGCCGGCGCGGCCGTTTCAGCACAGAGCAAGGTGACGCGTATTCCTTTGCCCAATTCGACCTTCCCCATTTCCGAGGGCGTGTGGGTTGGCGACACCCTGTATCTAAGCGGGATGCTCGACTCATCGGTAGCGAAAGGCACGCCGGGCGATACGGAGACGCAGACGGTCCACAGTTTGGAAAACATCAAGCACGCGCTCGAAGAGCAGCACCTTTCGATGGGCGACGTGGTGCTGATGCATGTGTACCTTGGCGGCGATCCAGCGACGGGCAAGATGGATTTTGCGGGTTTCATGAAGGGATACACGCAATATTTTGGTACAAAGGATCAACCGAACAAACCGGCGCGCAGCGCGATGCAGGTGGCGGCGCTGGCACTTCCGGGAGCACTGGTGGAAATCGAAGTCGTCGCCGTCAGCAATGAGATTCACAACGCGACGCGTGCTCATTTGGGGAAGTAAACAGGGCCTGACACTTAATTCAGGAGGCGCAGATGAACAGCAACCTTTCCCGCCGTACCTTCTTCGGTTTGGCAGCGGCTGCAACGGCCGCGGCTGCCGTGCCGATTATGACCGAATCGCAGCTGGCGTTTGCGCAGCGCAGGCGCGTTGCTCACGACTATGCGCCGGGAGCGGTGCGGATCGACGCTAACGAGAATCCGCTGGGGCCTTGTAGCGGCGCATGCGCGGTGATGAGCAGCCTGCTGCCGGAAGGCGGGCGGTACGACTTCGATCTGACACAGAAGCTGGTCGATACCTTCAGCGTGGCGGAGGGATTGAAGTCCGACTACGTGATGGCTTATGCCGGGTCGAGCGAACCTCTGCACTATTCGGTCCTCGCGTTTACTTCGAAGGACCGCAGTTATGTGACTGCAGATCCGGGCTATGAGGCCGGGATGTATGCGGCCAAGGTGAGCGGCGCGAACATTGTGAAGGTTCCGCTGGCGAAGGACTACTCGCACGATGTGCGGGCGATGGTGGCGGCCGATCCGAACGCGGGCGTGTTTTATATTTGCAATCCGAACAATCCGACGGGCACGATCACGAGCAAGGCCGACATTGATTGGGCGCTCCAGAATAAGCCGAAGGGTTCGATCCTGCTGGTCGATGAGGCTTATATTCACTTTTCGGATGCGACTCCTTCGCTTGATTTGGTGAAGGCGGACAAGGACCTGATCGTGCTGCGGACCTTCTCGAAGATCTATGGCATGGCTGGACTGCGCTGCGGCTTCGCGGTTGGACGGCCGGACCTGCTGGCGAAGATCCAGACTTACGGGATGAACTCGATGCCGATACTGGCGGTGGCTGCGGCGACGAGCAGCCTGCAGGTGCCGGAGCTGATTCCGGAGCGGCGCAAGATCAACACTGACATTCGCAACGACACTTTCTCCTGGCTGGCGGCGAACAATTACAAGTTCATTCCTTCGCAGACCAACTGCTTTATGGTCGACACCGGGCGGCCGGGCAAGGATGTGATTGCTGCGCTGGCGGCGAAGAACGTTTTCATCGGGCGGGTTTGGCCGGTTTGGCCGACTTACGTTCGGGTCACGGTCGGGACGCGGAGCGAGATGGAGAAGTTCCAGGTGGCGTGGAAGGACGTGATGAGCGCGCCGGCTTCGGCTTCGCGGCCTATCCGGCATGAGGCGCCAACGGCTGCTCGGCTGGGCATGCGAGATCTGCCGCCTGGAATGCGGGACGAGTTCCTTTCTTGAACGGTTAGATAGTGGATGTTGGCAAGAAGGGGGTGATGGACTGTCCATTACCCCCTTCTTGCTGGTCCTGAAAAACTCTTTTTTTCCTGCGCGCCCGCGGGGGCTGTTTGACAGCTACGTATTTGAATTCATTGGAGATGGCGGATCCTGTTGTACATCTTGTTAACATCTTGTTCGCCTCGTAAGAATTTGATTCTAAAGTTGAAGTTGTCAATGAATCTGATTTCACAATTCTTAGCTGCTTTCGCCGTTCTTGCCGGACAAGTTTGAAAGGTTCTCTGCCCCTGCCCGAGCCGAATTACAATTTGCTCGGGCGACCCCAGTTCGCCGGAATTTCAAGAACAATTGATGCTCAAAAAGCTCCCTTTTTTCCGGTCCCCGGCCGGGCAGATTGACGGTTACGTATTTGATTTCATTGGAGATGGCGGATTCATTGCACATGCTGTAGCACATTCTTCGACGCGTAAGTATTTGATTCTAAGGTGGAAGTTGTTCATCGATTTGATTCCACTCTTAGCTGGCGATAGCTGGCCTCCCCATTTGTGAGGAAATCATCCCTCAGCGGCTGAAGCCGGCCGCATTCCGGTGTTTTTTGCGGCTCGGCTGAAAGCCGCGCCCTTTCAAAGCTGACATCCCGCAGGGGCTGAAGCCCGGTGCTCTCCTGGCTGTTTCGGCGCGAGTGAACTCGTGCCCTGATACAAAAGCGCACTTTTCTGTGGCCGTGTCCTTTCACGGATCTTTTCTCAGTCGGAACTACAAAGGGGATCGTCTGCGTGAGCGGACGATCCCCTACTATCTCAAGTTTAGGACCCGGGGATTTTTACTTCAAGGGGAATCGGCGGGGCTGACGGTACGGAGGTACTGCGCGCGAGACATGCGTATGGTCGGAGAAAAGCGGGCGCTGCGCGCGATCCCGGGTCTCAAAATCGAGACCCGGGCCAGCCGACCGAGTTTTCTATGCAATGAGGGACTTTATTCCCAATGCGCTGTGCGCTCCGCTTTGTCGACGAGGTCATGGGCGTGGTCCACGTGACCGATTGCCCGGTCTCTCAGACCGCGCGACTCCGGGACGTCTTCGGCCCTGGACAAATCGTTATGAGCTTTCCAAAGAAGTTCATTTGCTTTGTGAAAGCGACCACGGGGACTCAGGGATGTATCAATCGGGAATGGATCATTGATCCCCTTCCCATCATCGATGGCCGCTCGTTTGATCTCGTTGATTGCGGCATCGATCTCGCGAATCGCTTCGTCGTCGTCATGTTTGACTGGGGCCCAGGCCCATCCATCATTCAGATAATGCCGGGCGGCACGCAAATCGCTTAAAGCATGCAGGTAGGCCGGATGAGGTCCCGGCACTTGCTGCGTCTGCGCGATGGTTGGTCCAGCGGCCGCACTGATTCCTAAAGCCAGGATCATGAAATGAATCTTCTTCAGCATTTTTTCTCCTCGCAGAGACGTGGGTTTGAACTGCGTCCATGTATACCCTCGCTGACGCATCAAGTTGCGTGTTTTCTCTGCGAAAGTTCTTTTTGACGACGGGGTGGTTCTTTGCCCAGTAATCTGTGTGTTGTTTCCGGAGGGTTCTCGATGGGTGGACAGCAGCGGGTTGCAGTGGTTACTGGGGGTACTCAGGGGATTGGGCGGCGGACTTCTGAGTTGCTGGCGGAGCGGGGGTTTTCGATTGCGATCATCGATCTGCATGCGTCGGACACTACGGTGGCTGCGATTGAGGCTCGCGGCGGCTCGGCGTTTGGGTTCGCGGGGGACATTACGCGGGATGATGTCGTCGAGGAATTTGCGCGGCGGGTGTTCGAGCGGTTTGGGCGCGTGGATGTGCTGGTGAATAACGCCGGGATCAGTTTGATTCGGGCGGCCGAAGAGACGACGGCCGAGGAGTATCGGCGGGTGATGGAGGTAAATCTGGTGGCTCCGTTTTTGCTGGCGCGGGTGTTTGGCAAGAAGATGCTCGAGGCTCGGAGCGGGGCGATCGTGAATGTGGCGTCGATCGCGGGGCTGGTGGCGGTGTCGGATCGAGCGGCTTACAACGCTTCGAAACACGGATTAGTCGGACTGACGCGCACGCTGGCCGCGGAGTGGGGCGGGCGCGGGGTCCGGGTGAACGCCGTTTGTCCTGGGTGGGTGAAGACGGAGATGGATGCGGCGGACCAGGCGGGCGGGAGTTACGCGGACGTCGACATTACGCAGCGGGTGCCGATGGGACGGTTTGCGCGACCTGAGGATGTGGCGCGGGCGATTGCGTTTTTGGCGGATGAGGGGGAGAGCGGGTTTGTGAACGGGCACACGCTGGTGGTGGATGGTGGGTGGAGTTCGGATGGGAGTTGGGAGTCGGTGAGGTTGGGGAAGCGGTGATGGGGGGTGGTGGTTCGATGAGTGCATTGACCTGTTGGCAGCAATTGAGGATTCACACTGGCGAAAGCTCCTGCACGTGTCACGTCAGCCGAGCGTAAACTCAATTGTCGTTGCCTATGCAGTCATTCCCTTTACTTAGGAGCAGCTTAAGCTCGTGGAAGCCATTGGTTCCAAGATGTTGTGGTCATTTGTGCCCGGCAAATCAGAGGCGCAAGAATGCAAATGTACGGCAGTAAGAAAAGTGAACTCCGTGGATGTGCAATCTTATCTTGACTTGGCAACGAAGATTGCCGAGTTGCAGTACAGAAACCGTGATTATGTTCTGCTTTTTCGTGGCCAGCCGAAAGACTACAGAAATTTCCAACACAACACGACACTCAAGCCGTCCCTCTTCCGCGACTCTTCAGGTCGCAACCCCTCTGCGGATACGCTAAGAGAGCGCTTTAAAAAGCTAGACAGTGCAGAACGGATATTGGTGGATTCCTACTCGCAGGGAGACTTTCTGGGAAAGCAGTGGGTGGAACGCCACCAAATAGCCCGATGGGCTATCCTGCAGCACTACGAAGTCTGCCCGACGCCATTGCTGGATGTCACACATTCACTGCGTATCGCCGCATCATTTGCAACAACTGAAGGGACTCAAGAGGCTTTTATTTTTGCCCTTGGAGTACCTAATCTAAGTGGAGCAATCACAGCCAGTGCTGAGGCCGGACTACAGATTGTGCGCCTATCGAGCGTCTGTCCGCCTTCAGCGCTTCGCCCACATATCCAAGAAGGGTATCTGTTGGGCGAGTATCCGCAGATGGTTGGTTTCGCACAAAAGGAACTTTACCGACATTACGAAATAGATTTCGGGCTCCGATTGGTGGCGAAATTTAGATTCAATCCGCAGACCTTTTGGAAGGCGGACGACTTTCCGATGGTAAGCAAGCAGGCACTTTATCCATTGCCGGCGGACGACCACCTTTGTGCGATGGCTGGAGACATCAAGAGACAGCTCACACTGCACAGCTAGATGGCGCCGGCGCGAAACAACGATCGATCCTACTTGTCCTTGTGAGAACACAAGCTGGCGTAAACGGAGCAGACCGGCGTCCGCATAACCAGGTCGTATAGGGGTGTGACTCCTGCATGTTGAGCCGAATGGCCCTGATAGCTGGGTAGGTCCTGCCGTCTTTTGTGGAGCGACGAGTGCAGAATCGCCAATGCGCTCATTGACGCTAAGGACAATGCAAAACAGCAAACGCAGATCCATTCGACTCGCGCCTGAATCGTTTGTTGCGCCAAAGGCCGGCGCAATGAATTTGGAAGCTTCGCTCAGGATGACGGAGTTTTCTTGTTTTATTGAGAGCCGCTGTGATGCTGGCGGGGAAAACGCGAGGGGCCCGTTGCAATGGGTTACTTAGGTGAAGAATCCCGGGGATCTCCGTTGACCTGCCGGGTCACAATCCGTCACCTTTGTCAGAGTGGCAAAAACCAAGAGAAATCCCGGCACCTATCTCGCCACGCTTCGTCCCGTGGAAAGCCTGATCCATGTGGTTCGGGGGCAGAAGGTGATGCTCGATAGCGATCTGGCCGCGCTGTATCAGGTGACGACAGGAAATCTGAACCTCGCGGTTCGGCGTAATCAGAGCCGTTTCCCCCGGGATTTCATGTTCGTGCTAACCGGGGATGAGGCGGCTGGATTGGTCTTGCAAAATGCAATATCAAAGGGGGGAAGAGGCGGCCGGCGGACGCCTCCTTTTGCCTTCACCGAACTGGGTGTGGCTATGCTCGCTTCTGTGCTCAACAGCGAACGCGCCGTGCAAATGAACATCGTGATCATGCGCGCTTTTGTGCGGCTGCGGGAAATCGTCGCGAGCAATCATGACATCGCCGCCCGCGTGGAGAAGCTCGAACGAGGGCATCGCCGGGCGGCATCGGTGATCGAGATTCTCGCCTCGGATATTGAGCGTCTTGCCGGCGAGGTCAAGGGGATGAAGGCGCTCCCACCTGTGACGCGACGCAGGATTGGATTTCGAGCGGACAACAAGGAGTGAACCTGGCGTCGCGGGAGAGAGGGTTCCGGGGGAACCTTTGACGCGGAGGTTAGCGTGAGGCGGCGCTGACGGAGGTGTAGGTTTGGGCGGCCGCCTGGGCTGCGTGGAGGATGTTGCCGGGGACTATTCCTAACGTCAGGGTTACGGCGGCGGTGAGGAAGATGGCCAGCAGCAGCGAGAAGGTGGGACGGGGAACGCCCATGATGGGCGAGGCTCCCGTGGGTTCGGAATAGATGGCGGCTACGACGCGGAGATAGTAAAAGGCCGCGATGCCGCTGTTGATGAGGCCGATGATGGTCAGCCAGATCATTCCGCTGTGAAGTGCGGCGGAGAAGACGTAGAACTTGCCGAAGAAGCCGCCGGTGAACGGAATCCCGATGAGGGAGATGAGGAAGAAGGCCATGGAGCCGGCGAGAACGGGCGAGGCCCAGGCGAGGCCGCGATAGTCGTCGATGAGGGTGAGGTGGTCGTCGTAGCCGCCGGTATGGCTGACGACGGCGAAGACCCCGACGTTCATGGCGGCGTAGGAGACGGCGTAGAAGCTGGCGGCGGCGATGCCATCGGACGAGAGCGCGGTAAAGGCGACGAGGATGTATCCAGCGTGCGCGATCGAGGAGTAGGCGAGCATGCGCTTGACGTTGCGCTGGCGGAGGGCGCCGAGGTTTCCGAGGGTCATGGAGAGGACGGCGAGCCACCAGAGGATGGGGACCCAGTGGTCGTGGAGTTGCGGGAGCGCTCCATAGGCGATGCGGAGGAGGACGGCAAAGGCGGCCGCTTTGGGGCCTGTGGACATGAGGGCGACGACGGGTGAGGGCGCGCCTTCGTAGACGTCGGGGGTCCAGACATGGAAGGGCGCGGCGGAGACTTTGAAGCCGAGCCCGACGATGATCATGGCCAGCCCCACGGTGAGGAGGGCTGGCGTGTGGGTTCCGGCGACTGCGGCGGCGATCAAGTCGATGCGGGTGGTGCCGGTGGCTCCGAAGACGAGGGCGATGCCGTAAAGGAAGAAGGCGGTGGCGAAGGATCCGAGGAGGAAGTATTTGAGGGCGGACTCGGGGCTCTTGGCGGATTTACGGCGGTAGCCCGCCATGATGTAGGTGGAGATGGAGGAGATTTCGAGCGCGACGAAAACGAGGAGGAGCTCGACGGCGGAAGACATGAGCATCATGCCGACAGCGCCGAATTGCATGAGGGCGAAGAGTTCGCCGAGGCCTTCGGTTTCCGGAGTGACGGCGTCGAGGGTGATGAGGATAGAGGCGAGGACGATGCCGGCGATGAGGACGTGGAAGAAGACGCTGAAGGCGTCGGTCTGGACGACGCCGTAGTAGGCGGTGCCGGGGGGCAGCAGATATTGCCAGAAGCTGACGCCGAGAGCGGTGAGGGTGCCGAGCGCGGCGAGCCAGCCGAGAGGCTTGCGGTCGGCGGCTTTGGGCATGGTGGCGTCGGCGAGCATGACGATGATGCCGCTGAGAGTGAGGACAATTTCGGGGAGGATGCGGAGGGCGTTCATCGCAGGCTCCCCTCTGGGCTCGCCTGGGTGACGTGGGCTGGGTCGGGGGGCGCGGGCGCGGTGTGCGTCAGGATGTAGTTGCGACCATGGTGTTCGGCGAGGACGGTGGTCTGGGTGATGTCGGTTGGGAACTGGAGGACGCCACTCTCGATGCCTTTGATCCAGTAGGGAGAGAGTACCCCCATGGCGAGCATGAGGATGGCCATGGGCCACAGGGTGATGTTCTCGCGGAAATTGAGGTCGGGCGCGGGGCGGTTAACGATGAGCGAGGATTCCTTGCCGTAGAAGATGCGCTGGACCATCCACAGCATGTAGGAAGCGCTGAAGATGACGCCGGTGGTGGCGGTGGCGACCCATGCCGGATGCGAGGGGAAGCTGCCGCTGAGGACGAGGAACTCGCCGATGAAGCCGTTGAACAGGGGCAGGCCTATAAGGGCGAGCGAGGTGATGACGAAGAGGGTCGCGAGCCAGGGGAGACGGGCGGCGAGTCCGCCGTAGAGGGACATGTCGCAGGTGCCGTAGCGCTCGTAGAGGAGGGTGACGAGGACGAGGAGGGCGCTGCCGGTGAGTCCTTCATTGAGGGTTTGGAAGACGGCTCCGTCGAGGCCGGCCAGGGCGAAGCAGAAGATGCCGAGGGTGCAGAAGCTGAGGTTGCCGAGGATGG